>Ga0307510_10001951_pt1 | contig 23218 bp, 21 predicted proteins | sample 12_EM_MG_FD_207224 | JGI IMG/M metagenome (GOLD analysis project Ga0307510, IMG submission 207224) | Populus trichocarpa ectomycorrhiza microbial communities from riparian zone in the Pacific Northwest, United States - 12_EM | ecosystem: Host-associated > Plants > Roots > Unclassified | place...
TACTTTTTGCCCGCGCATATATACTATGGCAAAATTAACCAGGTGGTTACCAATGCCCTTGCCGCGATGGCTTTCAAGCGTCGCCATACCCCGTAACTGGTATGCTTTACCGGTATATTCTTTATAATTTTGAAGTTGAAAGGATGCGATACATACTAATTGATCACCATCGAAATAGCCAAGATGAAATGTACCCTCAGCATCGTCATTGGGGAAACGGCATTGATCTAAAGTTAAACGACCTTCGCGCAGTACTTCATTACGAATGGCCAGCACATCATCAGCCTGAATAAACCTGATCATGCTTTGCTACGCTTATTTTTGCTACAAGGTCGGCGAGGCGGCTGGAGTAGCCCATCTCATTATCATACCAGCCTACAATTTTTACTAATCCGCCAACTATCGAGGTAAGCTTCGCATCAAAGATGCAGCTATGCGGATTATCCAATATATCTGTAGAAACGATAGGGTCTTCGGTATATTCCAATACATTCTTCATAGGCCCTGCGGCAGCCAGCCTGAAAGCGCGGTTAATAGCTTCAACGGTCGTTTGTTTTTTTAGGCTGCAGGTAAAATCAGTTAGTGAGCCATTTAAAACCGGAACGCGAATACCTGCTCCACCCAGCTTTCCGTCCAAATGAGGAAAAATATTAGTGATCGCTTTTGCAGCACCGGTTGTAGTAGGTATTATGGAGGCTGATGCAGCCCTTGCGCGACGCAGATCTTTATGAGGCGCATCATGCAGGTTTTGGTCACCTGTCATAGAATGCACGGTGGTGATATAACCATCAACAATTCCCCAGTTGTCATCCAATATCTTCACCATTGCAGCAACATTGTTGGTAGTGCAGGAGGCATTAGAAATTATTGGCGAGTTCAGGTCGATCATCTGGTCATTTACTCCGATCACAACGGTAGGCACGCTTTTATCTGTTGATGGCGCTGAAATTATTACCTGCTTTGCCCCGGCAATTAAATGCTGGCCGGCAGAGTGTTTTGAGGTAAACTTGCCTGTAGATTCAATCACCAGGTCGATGTTAAGTTCTTTCCATGGCAAATTTGAAGGGTCTTTTTCGGCCAGAACCTTTATTTGCTTCCCGTTGACATACAGGTTACCCGAATCGCATTTAATAGTTCCTTTAAAAGTACGGTGAACTGAATCGTATTTGAATAAATGCGCAAGCGTTTCGGTGTCGGTCAGATCATTGATTGCGACAACCTCAATATTCGGATTAGAAATTATACTTCTTAAAAATATTCTCCCGATGCGTCCAAATCCGTTAACAGCTATCCTCATAATACTTAGATATTTATTGCAAAAATACATAAATATCAACTGCTGAGTTGACTGTCAATTGTCATATTCCAATAAGATAAAGGAGTTTAATTATATGCCAGTCTTCTTTTCTCTTTCCCCGGGGCGATTTTTTCCTTAGCCTCCCTGATCTTCTTTTGATATAAGTTCAGGATTTCCTTAAGCATATCTTTTGTTTTGACCGAAACAGCTATGTTAAGTGCATATTTATGTTCGGGCAGGTAGGATTCAATACTGCTATTTGCCAACTTATAATCAACATCAAACAGTTTGCTATAATAATCTATCCCGCATTGCATGATCGCGCGCGCCAGCTTATCGGCAATAGCAGCATATCCCGGATCATTCTCACCCAGGAAGTTTCGCAGGTAAAGCATGTCTTCGCGTGTGCTCTTGACAAGCTTTTTGCCTGCATCGGCAGCGCTTGTTGCTGAACTCTTTTTTGTCGCTTTGGAAATATCAATTTCCCGGTCAATTTTCTGTATCCGGTTTGAAAAAAAGATATTGTTAAGAAGCTGTTTGGTCTCAACCGGGAAATCCGCAAATGAAGCTATAAAGTCATTAGTAGAAATACCGCCAGACTTATCAATATATTTTTTTATCGAATCTACCACCTCGGTAAGGTAAAAGTGGATCGTCTTCTCGGGATGATAAAAATATCTTTCCCCTTCAATTGTTTTTGCGTAGCCTTCCTTTTGTTTGGATGTATAAAAAACCTTTGCCAGTTCAACTCCTTTTTTGAAATGCTCAAGATCAAAGCCATTATTTTTTGTTGCTAAACCCAGGTAAAGCATGGAGAGATTCTTTATGCAGCTATAATTCTCCTTTGTAACCTTAAACTTTGCTTCCTCTTCAACAAAATTGCAGAACTTGAAATTTTTGAAAGAAACCTTTTGATTCCCCCAAACTTTAAAGCCAAAACCTTTTCCAAAGAACGGCTCACTCTGAACCGAGCCCAGGTAATTATTGTTGATATACAAGCTTACCTGATCATCGATCTTTTTCAACAGCAAATGATTGGCTGAGCATTTGTTGATTGCAAACGCTGTCTTCCACGGGATGATTTCTTTATAATCGCCTTTGGTCTGTTTCACAAGACTATAATGCCCATTCCCTGTGATAACAAAACAGTAATAATTGTTTTGCTCTCTGCCGAAAACAATGCCATAGCTGTACTTATCTACACCTTCAAGCCATTGTGTGTCCGCTTCAATTGCCCAGCTATCCTCGTAGTTTAAATCAGCAAATACACAGGGCACTGATGAACCTGTTTTTTTCTCCCTGGAAATAGTATACCCATCATCATTTTTTATCAAAGAGTGGTACTCGTCTTTTTCCTCTAACCAGTCGGATGATTGTGTGATTAGATTATCTATAAATTCAACCTGGGCTAACTTCCTTTTGTCTTTTGAGAAAACAGTTTTTTCCCAAATAGCCATTGCTTTTTCGGCATCACCTTCCCTGATAAACTCTAAAGCAAGTTCGTCAGCTATATTATTGTTCCAAAACCAAAATGGTGAGTAAAGAGCTTTTCCCTCTATGGTTCCCTCAAATTGCTTTGAGGCTTCTTCAACACCCGAAATGTTTTTTTCAGCAGGTAAAACGGCTGGCAGATCATCATCAAATGGACGCATTTCAGAAAATTCTGATACCGCTTTGGACTGTCTTTTTAATCCTCTTTCGGCCTGGGCTTTCGGGAGACCGCGCAAACGCGGCGAATCATTACTTATAAAACTAATGCTATGTAAAACCTTATAAAAATATCCTTTGTAAGCAATCATAATTTTCCCGTTAACCCTACCTGTATAAGCTTAAATCCTTCTTTGTGAGCCTTGTAAAAAAAAGCAATACCCATCTGTGAAACAGCTCAAAACCCTGATCATTTAAATGGCTAAAAGAAGCGTTACGGATATGTTAAATATACGGGGCTAATTAATGCGCGCCGCGAAAAGTTTACCACATAATTCAAAAAAAAATGTGGATATTAAATATAAAATATCAGGGGAAAAAGATTATGAGCTTATACAAACAGGTTGCGCAGTGCCAGGTTTTCGCGTTCCTTTGAGCGGATAAAGAAAGATATTGCCCAGTTAAACAGCAAGCATATAGTTAAGATCAATCCAAGCAATATCGAATTCCCGTAAGACCTGAACACTAAAGCCATCATAATACATAGCGCGTTTAAGGCAATCAATATCAATGTCGTTTGCAGGTGTGTAAAACCCAATTTTAACATGCGGTGATGAATATGCTTGCGGTCAGCCTTAAATGGTGATACACCGGTTGATATACGCAGTATAAAGACTCTTAAAGTATCAAATATAGGCCCTATTAAAATAGCAACAGCCAATGCCGGAGCAGAGTAAATATCCGGCGATTTTATAGTAGTGAATTTGTTCAGTTCAATAAATTTGATAGCCATTACCACTGATATTAACCCTATTAGCAATGACCCGGTATCGCCCATAAATATTTTAGCGGGGGTAATATTAAATTTCAGGAACCCCAATATGGCTCCTGCCATGGCCAGGGAAACTGCCCCCAGTTCGTATTGGCCCATATATATAAAGAGCCCTGCAAAACAGCCGTTAGCAATCACTCCCGTTGCACCGGCTAAACTATCAATGCCATCTATCAGGTTAAAAGCATTTACAATCAAAATAATGGTTAAAACAGATAATGCTACGCTTGGCCAATAAGGCAGGTCATGAATCCCAAATACACCGTACATGCTGGTTAGGCGGATATTACCCATAACCACTAATATTGATGCAACAACAAATTGTATAAAAAACTTGGTGCGTGAGTTTACACCGGAAAGATCATCTTTTAACCCCATTGCAAATAAAATAATACAGGCCGTAAGCAGGTAATTTATAGGCAATGATTTTTCGGTCATACTAAACAGCAAAGCAGTAATGGTAAAGCTAACAAAGATGGCTACACCGCCCAAACGCGGAATACCATGGTCATGCTGTTTCCGGAAATGTCCAAGGTCATCATACAGATGCCTCATGCGCGCCACGTGAAGAATTGAAGGAATAGCAATTAATGTAATCAGGACAGAGACAACAACTATAATAATATAATACATTAAGTGATAAGAATGTAAATATTCTGCCATGGAATATAGATATTAGGGGCGATCAGTTATGTTTAAAACTGGAGTCCAAGTTAATAAAATTTCTAAACCTCTTAAAAAAATTGTACTACTTTACGTAGTGGCTTAAATAATATAGTTACCATAGGCAAAAAAATATTATTATTTCTCATTGCTTTCAGGTCAAAGCGCATCGCTTGTACGCGGTTTGTTACATTTTTGTTACTCAACCCACCGATAACCATTTTTATCATTACTTTATTTAAATAGTATGCATTTGCATTATTTAAATGAATAAATCTTAGCATTAACTCATAGTCTGCAGCGCTGCCATAATCCAGCCTGTATATACCAAAATCATCAAATAGGTTTTTTCTGCAATAAAATGTAGGATGAGGTGGCATCCATCCCCAGTTAAACATCCCTTTTTTATACTTTCCCGATCTCCATTTGCGGATGACCTTATCGTTTGGGTCAATGTAGTCGAGATCACCATATAATATACCGGTATCTTGTTCAGTAAATACCTTTGCAATATTATACAGCACATCATCATCCGCAAAGAAATCATCTGCATTAATTGTGCCAATAATATCACCAGTAGCTACGGCAATACCCTTATTCATAGCATCATACACTCCGCTATCCGGCTCCGATATTAAAATATCGATATTATCCTTGTATTTATTGATTATTTGTAAGGTATTATCTGTTGATTTTCCATCAATCAGGATATACTGGACATTCTTGAAATTCTGTTGCAGTACGGAAGTTATGCAACGTTCTATGGTATTTTGGGCATTAAACGCCACAGTGATAATAGATATTTTCAGACCCTGCATTTATGGAAAAAATACACTTTTAAAATTAGCAAATTATGGTACTTTTGGAATTGCTGCACAAATTAAACAATGTGCGGTTTAAAGTGCATATGCGTTTTTCCACATCCCTAATTCTTACAGCAATCACCCTGTTAGTAATCACCCTAAGTTCCTGCTCTACCAAGCAACAACAGCTGTTATTTAAGGAGCGTACAACTAACCCCGACACTGCTAAGATCGGCCTGGCAAATAGTGGCAACGGAACGAGCGATTACCGCATCCGTTCGCAGGATATATTACAAATAAGAAACCTGCAAAATATCAAATATATTGTTGATGAGGCCCCGGCCTCCACCACCACCAACAACAATAACAACAACATTACTACCCAGGGGCAAACCTACCAGGTAGAAGATAATGGAACAGTTGCATTACCGGTTATCGGCCGGGTTCCGGTCGCCGGGCTTACCCGCGCAGAAGCAGCGAAACGGGGGGCGGATTTAACCTCATGATCACACCGAGCCAGGACGATATTTCAAAAAACACTTCTGAGTTCTTAACATGGTGGAGTCCAGGTCAATACCTGGTGCCTTACGCATTCAAATTGTTATTTGGCGTCAATACCGGGCAGGCATCGGCGCTGACCATTACGTTTTGCCAGTTACTTGGGCTGGCCGGGTTCTATACTTTCTTCAAAAAAATAGGGTTTACTCCGCTGATAGCTGCTTTAAGTATGGTGTTCATAGCCTGCCAGCAGTTCTTTGTGGTTCCGTATGTGTTTTACAACGGCGGCGAAATATTATCCTTTGCATTTACAGGCTGGTTCCTGTATGGCTGCGTAGCATTTAAAAAAACGAGTTGGCAGCTGGCCCTTTTCATATTATTTGCAGGTTGGATAGGTTTCTTTTGCAAATCATCCGTCATGTGGGTATACGCTGCGGGTTTGCTGTTTATCTGGATCAAACTATCATCCGCAAATAACGGAATTGGTGAATGGATAAAAAAAGGCATTTGGATAGGTATACCTGCTATTATATCAGTCGGTACTATTTATTTGCTTTTCCTCTCAAAAGGCCAAAACCCGGCATCGGCTTCAGCGGGACTAAAACTCAGTCTGAAAGCATTTGGCTTCCCTTTAGCTTCGCCCCTGCTTTCGGGATTTTCTGTGGATGATATCGCGCATGGGTTGATATATCATACCGGTAAACCCATATTTAGCGATATCCAGGCCATCATTATACTGCTCCTGTTTGCTGTTGTTAGTATATGGCTTGTTTTGAGCATTATCCGCGACGTCCGCGATCAGAATTACCGCCTGATGCTAATCGTATTCTACTCCGTGTCCTTTCTCTTTTTTAGCTATGTCTATTTACTACAAATGGCTATATCGTATGAGGCAAGGCATTTCCGTGTCATCGGTCTTTTGATTGTTCCGGGGACGATCTATCTTTTCAGCAGGCTGAAAGTGCCCTACCGGGCTTTGTTCGGTTTAATGTGTACTGCTATAGCTATAACCAGCGTATTTTACCTTGTGAAAGGCTATACTTTTAATAAAAATAAAAGCGCACACGGTGTCTCAGGAATTGCACAGGAGTCTATTGATCAACCTGCATTGGATAAAATAATGGCCATAGACCGGCAAGAACGCAATGCCACTTTTGTATTTGTGAATAAGGAAATCGGTCTCGAAATACAGCACAACAGGATACTTGGGTTAGAACCTATTGGCAATGATTTGAAAATTGACCTGGATGATTACGAACACGATGGCCATGCCGGGCCCCTCTATATCATACTACCCGACAATTACGGGGGACCTAAAGAGAAGTTCATCCTCAAAAGCTTTCCGGGTTATAAAGGGTGGTACGGGTCGATGCTGAGCGATAAGTACGTAATGTACGAAGCGAAGTGATTAAATAACCGGTATAGGCCCACCATCCGGTTCATCTGCATTCTTATTTTTTCTCTTTTCTAATACTTTTTCTTCCTCACCATTTAGCATTTCTGTTAAACCCGGCCCATTCGGGTGCCCCTTTGCTTCTCTTACCGGATCATTACTTGCTTTCTTAATCGGTTTAACTTTGGTTTTCATACCAATTTAGCAATTCATTAATGAGGTTGTTTCTTAGTATATATCAGAAACAAATCATATTGGTGTAAAATCCGATATTAGTAATAAACCGACTACTAATGGATGCATTCTTCGCTGTACTTTCTGAGTTTGTAAACCTTTCTGCTGAAAGCAGGGACGCGCTCGCTTCAGTTGTAAAAAGGCTGGAGCTTCCTAAAGGATATATCCTTGTAAAAGAAGATACCGTTTGCAATTACCTTTATTTTGTAGAGAAAGGATTAACCAGGACCTATTATTTTAAAGATGGCAAAGACGTAACCGACTGGATAAGCGCTGAAAATTCATTCGCCTGCTCCATTGTAAGTTTTATCACCAGGAAGCCCGATCGCAGAATTATTGAACTGCTAGAACCCTCCGTGCTATATGCAATCAATTATGATAAGCTGGAAGAGCTTTATTCCAGGTTTCATGAAATAGAAAGGCTTGGGAGGCGTTTGGTAAGCTCAGGACTGGTACAACTGCAACAAAAATTTGATGATGTACATTTTGCAACAGCAATAGAGCGTTACCAAACCCTAATGAAAAACAACCCGACGTTTATTTTGAGAGTCCCCTTAGGGATGATCGCTTCCTATCTGGGCATTACGCAGGAAACTTTAAGCAGGATCCGCTCTCAGGCTTGATTTTTTGATTATTGTCAAAAGGACTTTGGCGCGCTTTCCCCAATTTTGTTCAAAAATCAAAACATCATGAACACTATATTTTGGATACTACAGGCATTAACTGCTGTTACGTTTATGTATTCAGGTATCAACAAATCCATTTATTCAGAGCAAAAGTTAGTGGCAAAGGGGCAAACCGGGGTTGAGGGATTATCGCTTGGCTTGACCCGGTTTATTGGAATTATCGAGATTATCGGAGCAATAGGGCTGATCTTACCTGCCGCATTAAATATCGCCCCAATACTGACGCCGGTATCGGCTACTGGCTTTGTGATCATCATGATCCTTGCAGCCCGGATCCATTATAAAAGGAAAGAACCAAAGAACGTTATTAATAACATTATTTTGTTAATCCTGTGCTCCGCAATCGCGTGGCACAGGTTTTAATTACAGGAAAGTAAGGGAAAATTTCGCCCGGCCGTGTGCCGGGTTTTTATTTTACTTATTGATCTCTTTCCAGAGCAGGTCCTTCAGCTCGTCAATACCTTTTTGAGCAACGGAGGATATAAACACCGACGGAATGCCTGCCGGTACTTCTTTCCTCATTTCCTCCTGCAGTTCCTTATCCAGCAAATCAGCCTTGGTAATGGCCAATACACGGGGCTTGTGTATTAGCTCGGGGTTATATTCTTCTAATTCTCTTAAAAGTATCTGGTATTCTTCTTTTATCGTACGGCTGGTATCGGCAGGCACCATAAACAGTAATACCGAGTTACGTTCTATATGCCTCAGGAAACGGAAGCCTAATCCTTTCCCCTGTGATGCCCCTTCAATTATTCCGGGTATGTCGGCCATTACAAATGACTTGCTACCACGATAGGCCACAATCCCAAGATTAGGAACCAGTGTAGTAAAAGCATAATCAGCAATCTCTGGTTTGGCGGCGGAAACCACCGACAACAATGTCGATTTACCTGCATTGGGGAAGCCTACCAGTCCAACATCGGCCAGGAGTTTTAGTTCCAGTATGTTCCAGTCTTCCTTGCCGTCTTCGCCGGGCTGGGCAAAGCGCGGGGTTTGTTGTGTTGATGATTTAAAATGCCAGTTACCCAATCCTCCGCGGCCGCCGGGTGTCAGGGTTTTTGTTTCGCCATCCTGGGTTATTTCAAATAATATCTCCCCTGTTTCTGCATTTCTTGCTATGGTGCCTAATGGGACTTCCAATATCTCGTCACGCCCGGTTTTACCTGAGCGTAAAGAGCTCCCGCCCGAATCGCCGTCACCGGCAATAACGTGTTTGCGGAATTTAAGATGCAGCAATGTCCATAACTGGGCATTACCCTTTACGATAACATGGCCACCACGGCCACCATCACCACCATCAGGACCGCCTTTTGAGGTTAAAATATCGCGATGTAAATGCGCAGAGCCAGCTCCGCCATGACCTGAGCGGCAACATATCTTCACATAATCGACGAAATTTGAACCTTGAGACATTTGATTTCGGATTTACGAATTACGATTTCGGATTTTTATGATGGAAAGTCCGAGATAACCTATATAAAAACAAAAGGACCACAGACCAGTTTCAGGGCCTATGGTCCTTTTTTATTGTTGAACTAATATTTTTTAATTACCCCGCATATCGCAGCAAATATCTCATCTACAGAGCCAATGCCGTTAATACTGGTAAACTTGTTTTGCTTTTTATAGAATTCAGCAACAGGTGCTGTTTTATCATTGTATTCTTTAATGCGTTTGCGGATGATCTCCGGGTTAGCGTCATCCGGTCTGCCCGAATTTTTACCACGCAATAATAAGCGGTGCTCCAATTCTGTATCATTCACCTCAAGAGCTATCATACCGGAGATGCCTGAACTCTTACTTTTCAATAATTCGTCCAACTCTTCAGCTTGGGCAACCGTACGCGGGAACCCATCAAAAATAAAGCCTTTAGCCTCTTTGTTTGAATCCAGCTTGTGACCGATCATACCGATAACCACATGATCCGGAACCAGCATACCTTCGTCCATCAGCTTTTTTGCTTCCAAACCCAATTCTGTTCCCTGTGCAATCTCACCACGCAGCAGATCACCTGTTGAAAGGTGTATCAAACCATATTTCTCAATAAGTTTTTGTGATTGTGTACCCTTACCGGCCCCGGGCGGACCGAACAGAACTAAATTCAGCATATATAGTTGTCGGTTGAAATTTAAAAGGCCTCTCAGTACAGTACAGAAAGGCCTAAATTTTTTGTGCACTTGAAGGGAGTCGAACCCCTAACCTTCTGATCCGTAGTCAGATGCTCTATCCAATTGAGCTACAAGTGCGGTATTCTATTTTATCCCGTTAAAATGCATACCTATACGGATAATGCCTTTTTTTAACGGACTGCAAAAATAGGATTTCTTTTTAAAGAGTAATAATATTTTTTAAAATTACTTTACAGCTTCAGCAATCGCATTAAAATCGGGCAGATCTTTTGCGTTTTCAAGCACTTCCGCATAGATCACATTTTGTTCTTCATCGATCACAAATGCGGCACGTTTTGATACGCCTTTCAGTCCCAATGCAAACACTTCGTAGATTGCATCATAAGCAACTGAAACCTCTTTATTAAAATCAGACAATAAAGGGAACTGGTAATTATTTTCTTCTTTAAATTTTGCCAGTGTGAAAGGCGAATCAACTGATATGCCCAATATCTGCGCATTCAGGCCATCATAGTAGCCAAAGCTGTCGCGCATAGTGCATAGCTGTGTAGTACATACGCCTGTGAAAGCCATCGGGAAGAAATGAAGAACCACCTTTTTGCCTTTGAAATCTGCTAATGATACTTCTTTTTTGTCGGAAGAGAATAAAGTAAACTGTGGTGCTGGTTGACCGGGTTGAATTGCCATAGATAATTTTTTCAGCAAAGAAATAACAATTATCCTGATTAGCTTATAGCAATGGCATTTTTTACATTAAAGTGTATTAGTAGTATATCCTCACACCGTTATCTTAACAGGGAACACCGTTTCCTGCAGCATAGTAACCAGTGTTTCAATCTTGACGGGTTTTGGGATATAGTTGTTCATACCCGCTTTCAGGCATTCTTCTTTGTCTTCAACCATTGCATTGGCCGTCATGGCTATGATCACCGGCTGACGATCATAATTATCCCTGATATAACGGGTACATTCCAATCCATCCATCTCGGGCATTTGCACGTCCATCAGCACCAGGTCGTAAAATTGCTTATCCAGCATTTGGATAACTTCCCTCCCGTTATTGGCCAATGATGCAGCATACCCTAGCTTTTCCAGCACTTTCAGGATCATTTTCTGGTTTATCAGGTTATCCTCGGCAACCAGTATATTCAATGGTTTAGAGAAAGCAAATTCTTTACTTAGTTTCTGATAAGGCTCCTGCTGCTCTCTGCTGCTCTGATCTGCGTATTGAAACTGGCTAAGGATAACCTTCTCCAGGTGCAGTGGTTTAACCGGCTTGGTCAGCACAGCTGCAAATAAACCAGGGTGATTTTGCTGACTTTCGCCTCCCATGGAGCTTAATAAAATAACCGGTATCAGTGGCTTTCTTTGCTTGAGCAGTGTTGTAAACTCTACCCCATCCATTCCCGGCATTTGCATATCAGTTATCACAAGGCTGATACCCCCGTTAGTTTCTAATAAGTATAAAGCTTCAGCACCATCTGTTGCCGACAGAATGGTCATCTGGCGGTGCTTCAGTTGCAGTTGCAAAATGCGCAGGTTGGTAAGGTTATCGTCAACTATCAGCACTTTTTTACCTATAAGTACCTCTTTACCCGGTGTTACGACAGTAGGCTTTTGTACATCAGCCACACGGCAACTGATGGTGAAACTAAATACAGCACCCTTCCCTTGCTTGCTCTTAACAGTAATATGGCCACCCATAAGCGATACCAGCCGCCTGCAAATGGCGAGCCCAAGACCCGAACCTCCATATTTACGAGTTGTGGATGAGTCAACCTGTGAAAATGCTTCAAACAATTGGGGCAGCTTTTCTTCGGGAATACCTATACCGGTATCTTTTACTTCAAAACCAACCTCTATCTCATTATTGCCTAAGTCCTTTATCTTATTTACACTTATAAATATCTCGCCGCGATGGGTGAACTTTATTGCATTGCCCAATAAGTTGATCAACACCTGCCTGAGACGCATGCTATCCCCATTTAATTGAAAAGGCAGATCGGGCTCCAGGTAATAGATCAGGTCGATCCCTGATTCGGCTGCTTTTCCTGAGAAAAGGTCCATCACTTCCTCTACGCATTTCCGCAGATCAAAGTCATGGGCATCCAGCTCCATCTTGCCTGATTCTATTTTTGAAAAATCAAGAATATCATTGATTACATTCAGCAATGCTTCCCCGCTATGAAGGATGGTTTGCGAATATTCCCGCTGCTCTGAATTAAGTTCAGTTTCGTTCAAAAGCGTGGCCATACCAAGTACACCGTTCATCGGCGTACGTATTTCGTGACTCATGGTAGCCAGGAAAACACTTTTGGCCTGGTTGGCTTTTTCGGCTTCCTCGCGGGCCCTTCGTTCGTTAACGGTCATTTTTGCCAAAAGCTCGGTACGGTCGCGCACCTGTTTTTCAAGCACCTGTTTTTGCAATGCCATTATGCGCACCCTGTATCTAAAAATACCATAAATTGCACCTGCAACACACCCTGCAACCAGGATTTTGAACCACCACGTGAGCCAGAATGGAGGCACTATAGTGATCTTCAGCGTGTCTGTTACAGGCGACCATAATCCACCATTATTGCGACATTTTACCTTGAATGTATATTGCCCATCCGGAAGATTGGTATAAGATGCCGTATTGTGACTGCCCACATTTATCCATTCCGAATCGAAGCCTTCCAGCTTGTATTCATATTCTTTTTTATCTGCCGACCCAAAATCAAGGGAAGCAAATTCAAGCGAAAGCATAGATTGCTTGTAGGATAAAGTGATCGACCGTGTATCCGCAATATCCTGCTTAAGCGGTGAAGGGTCCCGGCTGCTTTTAGCGATTGTTAACGGCTTGTTATAAACCTGGATACCGGTAAGAACAACCGGTGACAGTGCAACAGGCTCCAATATCTGCTCCGGATAAAAACTATTAAAGCCATTGATCCCTCCAAAGTATAATTTCCCGTTGCCTGCCTTTAATGCCGAGTGAGCTTTAAACTCGTCGCCTTGTATACCGTCTTCTGTGGTGAAGTTTTTGAACCTGCCAGTCTCGGGATCCCATTTCGATAACCCATTGTTCGTGCTGATCCAAAGTTTACCCCGGTCATCTTCCCTTATAGCATAAGTAATATCACTTGATAGACCGTCCTTTTTTGTAAATACTGTAAAATGCTTTGTCTCCGGATCAAATAAATCGAGGCCTGAGAGGGTACACAGCCATAAGCGTCCATTGCTGTCTTCAAATATGTCCGTTATGCCATTATTACTTATGCTGTTCTTTTTTTCATCATGCTGAAAATTGGTAAAAGTACCATTGCTACGGTCCATCAGGTTCAGGCCACCATCTGAGGTGCCTATCCACAACCGGCTTTTACTATCTTCGAATAGAGCATAGATATAATTACTGCTGATGCTTTTTGGGTTATTCAGATCAAGGTTGTAATATTTTATGGTATTTGTTTTCTTATCATAACAGTTCAATCCGCCGCCAAAAATGCTGATCCATAATTTTTCATCACGGCTCCGAAACAGGTTGTACACATTATTGCCGCTTAATTTATGCCCGCCTGCGGCATCCTTGTTAAAGTAATCGTATTGGCCTGTTGCCGGATCCATTACGGTCATGCCGTTACCCCATGTCCCTATCCATAACTTGCCTTCTTTGTCCTGATCGACGGCCAGTACATAATTACCGGAAATTCCTTTTTTTCCTCCCTTTTCCTGCTTATACTGAATAAATGTACCGTTTTGAGGATCAAATTTATCCAAACCGCCACCGTCTGTGCCTACCCATATATTTTTGTCCCTGTCTTCAAATAAGGAAAGAACAAAATTGTTGGACAAACTATTCGGCAGAGAATTATGACGGTATAAAGTGAAGCTTGATGTAGATTTTTTAAATAGATTGATGCCCCCGCTGAAAGCTCCCAGCCACATATTTCCTAAACGGTCACGGCACACTGAATAAATGGAATTACCGTTGATGCTGTTGCCATCTACTTCATCATGTGTATATTGATAAAACCTTTGGTTTTTAATGTCCAGTACAGAAAGGCCGCCATTCTCGGTACCAATCCATAAGTTGCCTGCGTCATCTTTATTCAGGCTATAGATCGTATTGCTCGAAATCGAGTTTAAGTTATCTTCTTCGTGTTTAAACCGCTTAAAGGCGCCACTCTGTTCGTTAAATAAAAACAAGCCATCCTCCTGGGTACCCATCCATAATTCATGCTGATTATTTTCCAGTATGCTGGTCACATTTTCTCCTGCCGGGATGTGGGTTTTTGGATCAATAAACCTGTAGCTAGTAAATGAATTTGTTTTGGGGTTATAAAGACTTAAGCCACGGCCTGCAGTCCCGGCCCATATGTGGCCATGAGAGTCTTTGTAAACAACTCTAACATTATTATCATTTATAGCTCCAACTGCATCTGAGTGCATATGATGGGTAAATTTTTTCTTTTTCAGATCATAGCAATCAAGGCCATTAACCTGCGTAGCGATCCACAATGCACCATTGTTGTCAAATGCGAGCCGGTTGATAACATTACTTGCTAAGCTGTTGCTATTATGAGCATCATGCGAGTAACGGGTAAAAACGCCGGTCTTACGGCAATAGCGGTTTAAGCCATTTTGTGTAGCTACCCAGATATTCCCTTCGGAATCCTCGGCGAGGGCCGTGATCATGTTATTACTTAAGCTGTTTTCGTTTTTGGAGTCGTAACGATAGGTGGTAAATTTATAGCCATCGTACCTGTTCAAGCCGTTACGGCTGCCGATCCACATAAAGCCCCGGCTATCCTGTATAATACAGTTGACATTAATTTGAGACAAGCCTTCATGTGTACCAAAATGTTCAAAATTGAGGCTTGGTTTTTGGGCATATACAAAAAAAGGCAGGGTTAAAAGGATAGCAAAAATTGCTATCTGAATCCGGTTTATCGGGGGCAACTTAGTCATTCTACAACAAATTCAAATCAGGTTACAATCGCGGATGGAAGCAATTAATTGAGATTATTCATCAATTAACTTATACGAAACCTTCATTAGAAATGTTATGATGATCTTTGATTTAGGGCGAATTATATTGCCCCGGAAAAGTCAAACAGAGCTATCGCAAAACAATTTTAAATCGTTCCTTTCCAAAGGTATTGGTATCAGATTTTACAACCTGGAAAGCATAGTTACCCACTCTCAGGTCCAAAGAATCTTTCATATACTTGTCTTTTAACCAGACACTCATTGTTTGAGGAACTTTATCCAGGTAACTTATCTTTAAAGAATAAATGCCATTGTTTTTGACGTTCACATTAAGCCCAATAGGATATTGCGGATTATATGGTAATTTTTGAATAGCACAAGGCATTCCATCACTTGTAAGGCTGGACAGACTCACAGCCCCGGAACCGGGAAAATAAGCCGCATCTTGGGTATTTATATACATATTACTTGCAATGTGGCTGAAGATCAGCATAGTTTCGTCTGTGGAAAGTGAGTCCATCTGGATTTTAACTTTGAGGCTACCTCCATCCGGGATGGTGTCGTGATGAACAGTAGTTACATGCGTAGGAACGGTTGGTTTTACTGCTACAGGCAAATTGTTTACGCCTTTAATGCATGACGCAAACAGGATAACTAATACGAAAATTGATAAAGTTGATTTCATATAACTTATGTATAGTGCTGATTATCAAGTCGAAAAATCATACCAAAAAAGAATTTCCCATTCTGAGAACTGTGGATATAATCAAATCAAATATCTTAGCTTAATGAAAGCGATAGTGATCACCCATCCGGGCGGGCCGGAAGTTTTAAGGCCCGAAGAAAGATCCAAACCATCCATCGCCCCAAATGAGGTTTTGGTGAAGGTTGCGGCCGCGGGCATTAATCGTCCGGATATATTTCAGCGTAAAGGCAATTACCCTCCTCCAAAAGGCGCTCCGCAGGATATTCCGGGATTAGAAATTTCAGGGACTATTGCCGAAGTTGGCGTTGATGTTACCCGCTGGAAAATTGGCGATAAGGTTTGCGCCCTGGTAATGGGTGGTGGATATGCGGAATATTGTAATGTACCTGAAGGCCAATGTTTGCCTGTTCCGGGTAACCTGAGCTTCGTTGAAGCGGCATCTCTGCCCGAAACCTTTTTTACGGTCTGGAGCAATGTCTTTGACCGGGGCCGGTTAAAAGCGGGAGAAATTCTGCTGGTTCATGGGGGATCAAGCGGTATTGGTGTGACAGCTATACAAATGGCGAATGCTTCTGGAAACACAGTTTATGTCACCGCTGGCACGGATGAAAAATGCAGGTTTTGCGAAGTTCTCGGCTCGGCGAAGGCCATCAACTATAAAACAGAAAATTTCCCTGAAGTGATAAAGGAGATCACTAATAATAAAGGTGTGGATGTGATACTGGATATGATAGGCGGTGATTATACGGCGGGCAATATAGCATCATTAGCTGATGACGGCCGGTTGGTATTGATCAATACTATGAAGGGGAAGGATGTTCAGATCGACCTGGCCCAGGTAATGCGAAAAAGGCTCGTTATTACCGGCTCCATGCTGCGGTCACGCGATATTGAATTCAAAAGCGCCATCGCCCGAAATCTTGAAAAGCATATTTGGCCATTAATTGAATCCGGAAAAATCAAACCCGTTATCCATGCTGTCTTTCCTGCTGATAAGGCAGCAAAAGCTCATGAGTTAATGGAAAGCAGCGAGCATGCGGGGAAGATAGTATTGAGCTTTGAATAGTGCGTTTTGGGTTGAGCGATTATTGTTTCCGGGGCCAATAGGTCCACGCGATGGCAAAGAGGCATGCGAGAAGTATCACGCTGAATTCTACTCCATTTCTTCCATCTCCAACCACAAACCACCCATACCTGGCATGAATAATACATATCCCGCTGATCAATATAATAGCGTGGCAGATACATGCAGGAACAACCAGGCGATTGAACAATAAAGCCATACAACTTGCAAACTGACCGATTACCAGCACCCACGCCCACAACACTCCAACAGGAAAACCCCAATGACTAAAGGCTTCACCGAAATCATTAACGTCTCCGGGATGTAATAAGCCCCGCACAGAGTGAACACCAATAATCAATGCAGTGGCAACTCTAACTATGTTCATACCCTCGTTAGGCTTTGAGGCCGGGATATTTTTAAGCAGGTCAATTTTCATAACTCAATTTGTGATCATTGTTTTTAGATCAATGGTCACAAATATATCCGGGCACTGTAAGAGGAATTGTGCAGAAATGCTCAATTTCAATCAGGACATGATCCTGAAATTATGAGGCTGTACATTATATTCTGCTTTAAATGCCCTGCAAAAAGCGCTCATGTTTTCAAAACCGCATTTCCAGGTAATTTCATGTATCGGGGTGACGGTATGTTTTAACAGTCCGGAAGCATATTCAAGCCTGATGCGGGTAAGGTATTGATGAGGCGTTGCCCGGAAAACGATCTTAAACTGCCTGACCAGTTGTGGAACCGACAAGCATGCCTCGTTACTTATGGCTTGTAAATCCAGCTTGTCGGTAAAACAGGAATGCATAAAGTTTTTAGCAACACATAACCGTTTGTATATCTCCGTTCGGGTGGAAGATTTAACAGCATTCACATCCATCGTACGTTTTGACTCTGTTCTGTGGATGCCGATGAGGTGTTGTAATATAATAACAAGGCGTTCGTCCACCAGGTTGCTGCTATATCCCTGTTCGTCCAGGGAAAATATGAGTCCCGACAGTTGTTTTAGCAGCAGGGGGTCTGTATAATTAAGTGTTTGGAAGAATTCAGGCACACTCCCCTCATTATAAAAAGGATTATCCAGTGATATGCCTTCATTATATAGCTTATCGAAGAAAACAGAAGAGGCAAAATCTTTTCTGAAAAAAATAGAGAGACTTTTGACTTTTCCAATCGTATCAATACTACTGGAATAGGTTTGGTTATCATTTAAAATCAGGAACTGCCCCGGTCTCACCGCAATCCGATGTTTATTGATACCATACCATTCCTCTCCGCTTAAAACAGTTTTAAAGGAAAGACATCCCACGTGATTTTCGCAATGACTGCTACCGGCCAGCGCATTAAAAATGATATTGTGCTTTTTAAAACTGCTGAAATGAAGCTGCTCGTCAAATCCTGGCTTATTATGATCCGGCAGACTGGTGAAATACATTCCGTTATACTTATGGGTAAGCAAGATAGCCATTTTCCTGTAGTCGCCGTTTGCAGTTGACAAATAAAAAACTGCCAACTGCAAACGGCCCACTGCCAACTGAATCAAGGGAATTTCACCCCGCTATATTCCGATACGTTAGTCAACGGAATAGTCGACCCATATTTAGCATTAATAGCTTTGATAAACTCATTTGCCACTATAGCATATCCGCGTGGCGTAAGGTGCACACCGTCTAAAGAGAATATACCTCCGCTGATATAATTTGAGCTGAGGCTTATCCCATCCTCCACCAAACCATGCTGCTTTATATTGTTCAGGAAAGTATAAGCATCAAATACAGCCAGGCCTTTTGCTGCTGCGATAGATTTGATGGTAGCATTATAATATTGCACATAATCCTGTGTTAAAGCCACTTCATTGGCATCGAGCACATATTGATTCTCGATAGGTGTGTAAGGCGTTAAGCCATAAGGGAGAGTACCGTAAGGCGTCACTGTCGGCTGACCGATCTTACTGGTCGGGAATGTCAGCACGATCAGGTCCTGTGCCGTAGCTGCTCGCGGAGCATAGGTAGTGCCCGATACCAGTGCATTGATAAATACTGCCTGTACCTGCGGGTTTTGCTTTTGCACAGCGGCCAGTACGGCACCAACCGTTATGGTATTAAAATAAGGCACCGATGTAACATCGGGAATAGTGCCTACAACACCTTTAGCGCCGGTTGCCGTTAATCTGCCTATTAGCAGGTTGTACAAACCGGCGAAGGTTGCTTTATCCGTCAACACATCCCCTGCACCACCAGACGTAGCATAACCCAGCGCATCATTATTGCCCAACCAGTTGGAGAAAAAGGTAAATGGCTTTGCTGTTACAAAATCAAGATAAGCTGTGTTATTGGTGCCTGCATTACCGGGCAGCAAACGCTCATAATAGCCATTCAGGTTGCCATAAGGCTGATACATAATATGCAACAGCTTTATTCCCGGTACACCATAGTTGTTGATGTCGCCCGTGTATTTGGTATATAAAGTAACATTCCCGAACCCGGGGATAGCCTGTATTCCGCGGATAGCAAGGTTAGTGGTAACCGGAGTTGTGATAGGTGTGCCGTCAGCATTAAAACCTGTCAGCTGTAAATACCCTGAACCATTTGCCTGGTCTGCGCCAAATAATGGCTGATTAAATACGCCGCCGCCTACAGATTGCATTTGCTTTCCGATAATGCTTGGGTAGGATACCAGTTGCCCTGCGCGGTATAAGCCGCCATCAGCATAGCCGGCGGTTAATGAATTTCCGACGGAAATATATCTTGAAAAATCTGCCGAGCCTTTGGATGGCTTTGGTGTATCAATACCGGGTTTGCAGGCGCTTAACCAAATTAACCCTGCAATGATGAGTATATAATGTCTAAAAGGTTTCATTTTAGTGATTTGTTTTTTTAATGGCAATGAAGCTGTCATGAGCTATATTTATTTGTTTTAATAGGTATCTCATGATGGTTTCATTTCGATAATAATTTAGGGTTACCAGTGATAAGCAAGCGATATGCCCGGGATATACACGTTAGATTTGAATGATCCCGATAGCTGTGTTTCGTAATTGGTTTGTGTACGCTGCAATAAGTGCTCATACTCAAATGAAACATCAATATCCAGGTGTTGCGCAACTTTGTAACCTAAGCCACCTGTGACGTACGTACGATTGGCATCAGGCACCTCGGGCGTTACATAACCGTCGGGTGCAGCTGCGCTGACATAGCCGCCGCCAAAGCGCAGGGCCAACTTATTGGTTGCTTTATATTGAGCCCCCGCACGCAGACTTACTGCATCCTGGTAATCGCGTGGCGAATGGGTGTCCTGTAATAAAGGTGTGTTATTCTTATAATCGAACGATAAAGCCTTAAACGCGTTCCAGCTTACCAGGTTCACATCGAGGGTCAATATCCATTTATCACATGGATAAAACCCAAAACCGATGGAGTTAGTAGCCGGTAGCGGTATGCTTGCGTTGAATTTGTTAGGCGAAGGGAAGTTGGTTTGCAAAGATGCCGGAACTGTAAAAGTAGCATCCCCATTATTAATGGTAGTGGTCACCTGCGAACGGTGGGTAAAACCTATAGTAACCCCCGATTGTGTTTTGAAGTAGATACCTGCATTCCACCCGTAGCCCTTGCCGGTACCCTTTAATTCAGCCTGGCCCGATTGTCCTGAGGCAAAATCAACTGGAATGGCCCTTGTCAAATCAACCTCTCCGTGGTTATACACAAAGCCACCGCCTATGCTTACCCACTCAGCCAGTTTAATACTTAATGTGGGCTGAAAGTAAATAGCTTTCAGGTTAAGACTCTCGGCAGTATATTTTCCCGGCCAGGTGGTTCCCCAATCGGTCAATCCGCCAAAAGGCGTATAAACTGCCATTCCTAATTTCCAGCAGGCACCTTTTGGCCCCCATACAGCATACCCACTGAAAGGCGTGGCCCATTTGTTGGCCATATGATACTGCTCAGATGTCCCGGCCGGATTAAATGCTGAATTAAAGTTCAGCGGACTTACCCCTGCCTGAACATAGTTTTCGGAAAGCGTTGCCACTGCTCCCGGGTTAAAAAACACTGCTGCGCCATCCTGCGATAAGCCCGTCCCGGTATGGCCCATGCCTATTTGTTTTTGTCCCTCAAGGTTCACCTGGAAACCCTGGGCAAAAGCCATTACCGGCGCTATAGCGAGCGCTAATAGTAAAAGTTTACGCATAAAAAAATCGTTTTTAGGGGTGTATAATTGTACTAAGTTTAAATAATTGGTATGCAAACATAGTAATTTGATCAATATTTCAATGACAATAAACTGACAAAAATTACGCAATAGTTAATTTTTAACTTTCGCTCAGCGATCAGCGGCTTTTTATTATCATCCATTTTTTCATCTATTATTCATCAAAAACTATTAACTAAAAATATTTATCACCACTATTTAAATATTTCCTGAAAAACCTTAGCTTTGCGGCTCTAAAAGAAAAGCATTTTATAGAGAACTATTTCATTTACAAAATCTTTTAAATTACCAGGTTATATATGCCAAACATTGGAAAAATATCACAGATCATCGGTCCGGTAGTTGACGTTAGCTTTGCTGGCGACGGTAGTCATCTTCCTAAAATTTATGACGCGTTAGAAATCACTAAAGACAACGGCCAGAAAATCATTTTGGAAGTTCAGCAGCACTTAGGCGAAGATCGTGTACGTGCAGTAGCGATGGACTCAACTGACGGTCTGCTTCGCGGAATGCCGGTTGTGGATCTTGAATCAGCTATTAAAATGCCTATCGGCGATGATATCAAAGGCCGTGTATTCAACGTAGTAGGTGATTCAATCGATGGCCTTGGCGATCTGGATAAATCTGATGGTAAACCAATCCACAATGTTCCTCCACGTTTTGAGGACCTTTCTACCGAGAGTGAAGTATTATTCACCGGTATTAAGGTAATCGACTTATTGGAGCCTTATGCAAAAGGCGGTAAGATCGGTCTGTTTGGTGGTGCGGGTGTAGGCAAAACCGTATTGATCCAGGAATTGATCAACAACATCGCGAAAGCTTATGCTGGTTTATCAGTATTTGCTGGTGTAGGTGAACGTACCCGTGAAGGTAACGACTTACTCCGCGAAATGATCGAATCAGGCATTATTAAATATGGTGATGATTTCATCCACTCAATGGAGCAGGGTAAATGGGATTTGACCAAAGTAAACAAAGAAGAACTAAAAGAATCTAAAGCAACATTCGTGTTCGGTCAGATGAACGAGCCTCCGGGTGCACGTGCTCGTGTGGCTTTATCAGGTTTGACTATCGCTGAATACTTCCGCGATGGTGATGCTGAAGGTAAAGGCCGCGATATATTATTCTTTATCGATAACATTTTCCGCTTTACACAGGCAGGATCTGAAGTATCGGCGCTGTTAGGCCGTATGCCATCAGCAGTAGGTTACCAGCCAACGCTGGCTACCGAGATGGGTACCATGCAGGAACGTATCACTTCAACCAAACGCGGTTCAATTACCTCTGTACAGGCGGTGTATGTACCTGCGGATGACTTGACCGACCCTGCGCCGGCTACAACCTTCGCTCACTTAGATGCTACTACCGTATTGTCACGTAAGATCGCCGAGCTGGGTATCTACCCTGCGGTTGACCCTCTTGACTCTACCTCACGTATCCTAAGCCCACAGATTTTAGGCGACGAGCACTACAACACTGCTCAGCGCGTAAAAGAAATCCTGCAACGCTACAAAGAACTTCAGGATATCATCGCCATCTTAGGTATGGACGAGCTTTCTGAAGAAGATAAGCTGGTTGTATCTCGCGCACGCCGTGTACAGCGTTTCCTTTCTCAGCCATTCCACGTTGCCGAGCAGTTTACAGGCTTAAAAGGCGTACTGGTTGACATTAAGGATACCATCAAAGGTTTCAACATGATTATGGACGGCGAGGTTGACGAATACCCTGAAGCTGCATTCAACTTAGTTGGAAGCATTGATGACGCAATTGAAAAAGGCAAAAAACTGTTGGCCGAAGCTAACGCATAAAAATATGCAGATGAGCAGATGTGCAGATATGCAAATTAAAACCATCTGCACATTTGCACATAAGCACATTTGCACATAACTATGATACTAGAAATTCTAACTCCCGATAAAAAAGTGTTTGAAGGCGAAGTTACTTCGGTAAGTTTGCCGGGCACTATGGGTTCATTTGAAATACTGAACAACCACGCCCCGATCATCTCCACACTGGAAGACGGCAAGCTCACCGTTCGCGGAGCCGGCAAGGAAGAAGTATTTATGATACAAGGCGGCGTTGTT
>Ga0307510_10001952_pt1 | contig 23217 bp, 28 predicted proteins | sample 12_EM_MG_FD_207224 | JGI IMG/M metagenome (GOLD analysis project Ga0307510, IMG submission 207224) | Populus trichocarpa ectomycorrhiza microbial communities from riparian zone in the Pacific Northwest, United States - 12_EM | ecosystem: Host-associated > Plants > Roots > Unclassified | place...
CGATTGGGGCTGAGGAGGGAGTTAGGAAGGCGGAGGAGGGGTTGAAGAGGGTTGGGGGTGAGGGGGCTTGAGTGCCATTGTAAGTTTATGTACAGCGGAGTGAAGGGTGGGGACGGTATCAAGTTAAGTTGGTTTGAATTGTCTACTCGAGGGTATGTACGGTATTTATGTAGCTGATGTGACAGATAGACATAACTTTGTGTGGGAAAATTATTCAACATTTGGGGACGACGAAAAAATGTGAGAAGGGGGTGAATGAGCGAAGGACACGGCATGAAGCATGGTGCGATACTAGCTTAGAGAAAAAAAGTCGATTGTTTCAGATAATCCGCGACCCAGCTACAAGAGAAAGAAAGGAAGAAAGGAAGTACAGCCAACAAAAACACCAGCGCACAAGTTCCGACCCAGGAAATGAAGAATATGAGATAGAGAGAGGGGCAGTTGGGGGTAGTAGGAAATAGGCGGTAACGAATTAACCGAGGAAGATCTAATCACTCGTTAGCTCACTGGCTATACAGCGAAGGGGATGCGTGAAGGGAGAACATACCGCCAGTAACACAACCGTCAGAATAATTGCCAAAATCAGCAGCAAGCAGCAAGCCTTATTCCTCGCGCCCTTCTGATATCTCGCCGCCTGCGTTAATTCTTGATCTCTGCACGTTGCGTAAAAATTAGCAACTCCCCAGCGAAAAATCCTCAGACAAGAAAGTACTCACGCAGCCTTAGTACTAGTGGCCGTATTCCCTACATAAACCTCAATATCGTCAATCATCTCACCCTGCTGATTGACCATAGTCCCCAAATCCCTAAATATCTCATTGAGTTCCGTAATCCCTTGCTCTATCCCTCGAATCTCCTCCTCCCGCTCGACAATCAAGCTCTCCTGAAAGTCCACCTCGCTCTGCTGTGCCAGCGCGAGCTGCTGCTGGATCAGCGGGACTTGGACCTGCTGGCCCCCAGACTTAGAGGGGGAGTATGCCAGATCGTCGGTCGGGACGCCCTCGTCATGAGTGAGATGCTGGGCTTGGCGGGCGGCGGCGACATAATCTCGGGTCTTCTCAGCAGATAGTCGCTGGATTGTCTGGAAATCTGTAAGCGTAGAAGTCATCTCTCGCGAGAGCTTTTGCTGGACAAAGCGTTGGCTTGGCTATCATCACCCAGCGCTATTAGCATTGTCGTTCGGGTCCCCCTTTCCTACCAAAGGACATAATGTACTTACAGAAACATCCGGCCAATCCTGAACCTTCTTCACTCCCTCCCCAACACTTTTGAACCCCGCCCTCGTCTCATTAAGCAAATTCTTGACCCTCTCCCGGAGGGCTTCGCTATCCCGCTTCGTACCCACAAGACTCAACTCTCGGTTCAAGCTTGAGATGTTACTCGTTAACGTGAACAGCTGTGTGGATAGCTGCGTTGTTAGGCGGTCGAACTCTGGACTGTCGGAGTAGCCTGTTGAACGCGAGGTTGTTGGCTGCGCTTCGAGGGAGGGGAGGCGATCGAACGACATCGCTTATGGTGGTGGTAGAAGTTTGTCTGTCTTTTACCTTGTTTCGGTCTGTGTTTGCTATTATTCTTAGATGGACTGTAAAGCAGCGGCTTTGATTACTCTGGAAGAGAAGAGGGTGGGGCTGTGGGTTTTCTGTAGAAGAGGTTGTTGTAGATTTATGATATAATGACGATGAAGATGTACTCGTAAGCCCCTTGTCCCCCAGGTGCGGCACCTCGGGTTCACAGCATGGTGGATGGCTGATGACAAAGCCCATTTGAACCTGAAATTAACCTGGATCACGTGACCTGGTGAGTATGGCTGGGACTTGGTGGGGTCAGCGAAGAGCTTTAAATGCCTCGACTATGATACTGTATTCAAGAGTATTTGACTACTTTGTCTGCCTATTTTATTGGTATCCCAAAGACGTTTAGTTTACCATTGCAGATATTTCAAAGGTATATGCCGGTATCTGCTTCAGTGGGCAAAGGTTGCTGCTCATCATACAGGTGGGTTAGGGTGTCGCAACCCTCGCGAACCCCGGGATAGACCTTCGAGTCTCTCACCCACCGGTCAACATCTGGCACTCGGTCTCCCGGTCAGGGCTCTCCGAGTCCCGATTCACCTTTTAGCTTATCATTCTAACGAGGTTATCCTAGATCCCAGGATGGCCCCGAAAATCCGAATCGCAATCCGAAGCGACGCAACCAGCCGTCATTTCGTGGGTCACACCCTCCTTCTCTCACGTGGCTCGAGATCGGCTCAGAAGAATCTACCCATGTCAGATAGTTCGGAACAAAACTAATGCACAAAAGGATCGATATTCCGCGAATTGCGATATGCAAGAGTTGCAGACATGCGAATCTATGGGGATGGCGGAAATTTTGAGCGTTTCGAGTATTTTTCGCATGTTGGATAGGCGTTGCGGGGTTGGTTATGTTTGTCATGTGCAGTACGGTACCGGCACGGTGCTCGTACTTGTATCATGGCGGCTGGGCGTTTCCCAACAGCGTCCGGAAGAAGCAGGCCGGAGAGCTGACCTGACCGAAGGGATGGATTAGGTACTTTACGCTACCGAAGCGATTGTGGATCCACCCTACGGCATCATACTCATATGGCGGCCGGAGGGCTTCTATGAAAATTCACAGCCCAACATTTGATATTGGTGGGAACCATGCTATGAATGCTATTGCCGTGAACTGTAAAAGCTCTCGATGTTGCCATTCGAGAAGCCTCTGCCGTTAACCGCGTTTGGTATAGGCACAGGACCTTTCCTTCTTGGCCGACGATGCATTTTGGGGGCGAATGGTGGGGCAAGCAAGAAGGGCTTTATTGAAATGTGTGGGAAGCAGTTGTGGGGATATGCAGGACGGCTGACATGGGGGGAGCTTTTGGCCCATTCAGTCCTTGGAGGAGGAGGAACCAACGGGCCCGTGAGAGCTTAGAGGTGGGAGGTCTTGTGCCGGGCTATTTTGTGTGACATTATTACTACTATGCTAGGAAGGAGGGGGGGTTGGATAGGCCTTGATCTGCTGCAGTTGGATTGCAGGAGCTTCAATGCATTGCCCATAGCTACTCGTGAGAGGGGGAGAAGCGGTAGTCTACTGTGCAAATCTAAAGTGCGTTGATATTATCATAAACAATACTAAGTCATGCCTAATATTATTCACTGGCCATCTGTGGTGCTCCTAACTCTCCGATCCTTTCCCCATACTTTTTGTTTCCGAGCTAGTGAGCTGGGGGTCGGTTTTCAAAGGTGGTATTGGTTGGTTGGGAGGAGTTGATTGACATGCTACTCTGTATGGTCCCACCATCAGCTGGTGGCGTGCTAACAACCTCCCGGTATAAATACACAATTCCAACCCACCCTTTGTTCTCTCCCTTCTCTTATCACTCCAGTCTCCTGAGTTCCCAAGTTTCCAAACCCGAGTCTGTTACATCCGACCATTATCGTGAACCTGTAACTTTTCTTTCCTTCCTCCCTCATACCTGATACTAGTACTGTTTCGAGTGGTGGTAAGCTCTTCCGATTTTCATTCCAAAGCTCTTATTATACCCCCTCTCCTTCTTTGTCAGCCTGAATGTTGTGAACCCCTCCTCCTTCTGTCTCTGCCGCTCGTACGTCACCCTAACAGGGTATTCGTCGTCACTTCCGTCGCTCCCTCCCCGCGTCGTCGCTTGACCTGGGGTTCCTGGTGCAGGTGATTTGGGGAAAGCTTGCGCATCTACGCAGCTTGCCCACCCATCATACCCGCCTTCCTATCATACTATATCCTTATTCCCAACAAGAAAGTTTGGCCCTCTCAAGTTGACCCAAGTCCCTGAATAAATAGTTGTACCAATTCCTCCTCCTCCTCTTTACCGCCAATAAACTTCCTCTGCTACTCACCTGCAAACCGTTCGTAAACTCAAACACCCCTTCGTTTACAATCATGACCCGCACTCAGAAAGCCAACGATATCCCTCACAACCATCCCGAGGCTGAAGCAGCCTTCAGTGAGCATCAAATCCCCAAGTTCTTTGGCAAGAGTGGCCATGTCGACACCGCTCCCAACAAGACCAAGAAGAACGGTGGTGGAAAGGGCAACTGGTCAGTCATAGTTATAGCTCTTCGCATCCAATATTGACAGAATCTTAGGGGCCAGGCCGGTGATGAATTCCAAGACCTTCCCGAAGAATACACCGTCTTTAAGGCTCGTCGTCGCTCCAATTCCATGGGCCATATAGAGAACATGTACGTCAAGTCCAAGTTTGAAACCCTCGAAGACGAACCCGTTTTCGACGAAAAGATTCACGGAGCTGCGGAGCCCGGGGCTGTTGAGGACGGGGCTGAGCTGGCCTCTACCGTCTCCAATTCTACCAATGCATCTGTTGAAAGCGAAAAGGCTTAGATTCTATCTCTGGCGTTCCTCTGATTTTTCTTTTTTTTTCTCGAAATTTTAATCCGAAGGGGTTACTTCTACTGTCTCATAGGTTCAATTCTTCTCTACTCTTCATTACTCCGGGTATTCTACATTCTCCTTTTGCTTTCATGTCTTATGTATAACGAAATGGGAAAGTGATCGGGGACTGGCGCGTGATATCTTTTTTCTCCTTGTGTGGCTTTTTTTCCTACCCGTTTACTGTCGGCTTCGTGGGCCAATTTCAAACATCTCATCTCAGGGGAAGGAACGGAAGAGAGAAAAAACCAAAGCTTAAACCCCTGGCAAAAGCTGGTTGAATAGCCAATCAATTCAGTTTTTATCATCGCACTGACAAGTTACAATTGTTCTCGTGACAGGATTATTATATACTCGTGCTCTACCGCGACGGAATGGAGATCTCCTACATGCACTCTACTGTAGGATTTAACCCTTCGTTAACTGACTACGCTCCAGCCGTGCGCTGCAAGTACTGTGCTCGCACAGTGCTCGAGGGACAAGGTGAAGCATACCGCGGCAATCACGCCCGCCGAGATCTCGATACGGGGCAGTCCGAGCAGACGATGCAGTGCTCGCCCTTCATCCGCGGTCTACTCGACAGGAGGACCTTGACTAACAGATTCGTACTCGTTCCCCACTCAATTGGCCTGGACCTGGGCTACCGTGCATTCCCAGGTCGACCGAATTCTAGACTGTGCCTAGTTCGGCTGTGGGGTTGTTTCGTAGCCCAGGCTGCAGGCCCAGTTAGAGTGCTGCGCAGTGCCGTACTCTACCATGTCCACAAGCATCATAGGTCAAGTAAAGTTAGCTATGTAGCTACGGTAGTTAGGTGAACGGATCCAAGTCCGACCGATCATGTGCATCTGGACGTCACCAGTCGAGAGAGTACGGTATCATAGTCTTGAAAAACGGGAGGCCTTACATGAGAGATTAGTAATAACGTGGCTTGTTGAGCGGAGTGGAGTAGAGTTGGGGGGGGTATTATGTGATGCCGGTATCGTACTGGTGGAATGCTCGGAGGATTGTGGATCCGAGAATCACGGAGCTATGCTTATCGTGCTACCGGTATACCATGACTACTGGTGCCGTAGTGAACGGCCCGCCATATAGTGCAAACCATCATACGTGAGGCTTCAAATGCTGGACTGTATCGATGAAGGTAGAACCGCACAATGCCTTGCTATCTAGAGTTGATATTTCTCGTGCGGAGTTGGTTGGTGGTAGAGTTTTTTTCTTTCCTTCCCCTTTCCACCTTTTCCTTTGGCCGCCTTGCCAGGTGCCGCGAATCGCACGAGTGATATACGGTAAGGACTGGATCCTTGGGGCGAGATTGAGTATTTTTCCCTGGCTAGCCACGGGTATCGTACCGGGGAGATGTATGATGCTGTTTATCACATCCACTGCGCCAAGTTACAGTATTCTAGAACCACAGTAATCAATAAATCAGCCTAATCCCGATTCCGGCCCTCAAACTCTGTCATTGACCTACTGGTACGGGTACTGGTGCTGTCATCCCGACTAACTGATTTGACTGACCCACAGCAATGTTAAGTGAAACTAGCCACGGCGCTTTTTATGGTTTCTTCCGTAGGTCAACCCAATAATATGTATCATAGCTTCAAGTTTGTCTGCTAAACTTAGTGGTTTTAACAGACTTTTTTTTTGGCTTGCTTCGTTTCTTTCTTGGAAATCGCTTCATTCACATTTTCGATTAGTGTATTATACCTTTTTAATTCGTGGCTACCGCGTGACTTTTTTGTTACCATCTTTCAACTATAATATTATTAAAGTACTAGGCGGCCAAAAAGGATTCGTCGGAGGCCCTTTTTACAAACCAAAAGTGCCCATATTCACACACACACACACACACACACCCACCCCTCTCTCATCGCAACAATGTCTATGAGAATCTGCGAAAATTTGTTCATGCCATTAGTAAACTTATATATGATAGATAACATGAAGAATATTCCAGGATCCTTTGGGTGCTACAAAGCGATGCGATGGAGAAAAGGTGGTTTAAATATCTGGTATATCCTCCCATTGCCATGTATGATACTTTTTTAGTTTAAATTTAGTGTAAAACCCTGTTGTGTAAATAGGACGAATCTTTTTGTCCCCCGTATCATACTTTATTATTATTATTTACACTTGTCGTTGGGCGGGTTTTCTGTTTTGGTATGGTCTCGCTGTATGATATCTGCTGCGGTGCTGTGCCGATGTTTGTCTGTTGGCTCTCTTCTAAGATGGTGGGGGAAGTGCTCACCCGGGGGAAGGAAGAAGAGGAAGAAGAGGAAGAAGAAGAAGAAGAAGAAGTGGGTTTGTTTTCTCTGGAATTGTGGTTCTGCTCTCATACAGCAGGATGTGTGCTTTGTGGACGGGGGGGAAAGAAATGGGGTCTTTTGTGTATTGTGTTTAGCACATTCGTGGGGACCTGTTATCATAAGCTGTCGTCTGATTAGAACTGTCCCTAATTATTATTGGAAGGGGAAAAAAATAATATATATATTTTTTCTTTCCTCTAGGTATGATATGTTATTGTAATCCCACTTATATAGGTGAAGAGGTAGATGGCATGGCAGCGAGGCTACTACCGTACCGGTAATGCCATCTGTGGGGGATCACGGAACCGGAGAGCTTATTAAAGTAGTGACTTTCTTAGTATGATGATAGCAGCCGTATACCTATTGAGCATCCCGCAGTTGGGTCTAAATTTTGCTGAGCATGCAATGGTATTCCAGGCGAGGTGTCTGAGATATCGATAATGAGTACGCTGATAGGATTGCAGTCAAATGGCTGACATGGATCATGTAAAAGAGCCCCGGATACAAGATTGTTTCCGGTGGGGCGTAGTTAGAGATCGAGGGGTAATCATTTATCCACCTGGAAATCGCAGGTATGTAACTTGGTGCTATGGGTACTGGCGGCAAGAGGTAGAACGCCATCCCTGTCTAGTGGAGAGGATCAGGGCGGTAATACTACAACAATGAAGGGATCATTGTTGTGCCGGTGTAGGTAATCATACTCAGTTTTAAGAAGGCTATTATACTTCCTCGATTGGGTAGGTTGGTAAAGGAGAGGAGATGTTCTTTTTGTGAGTAGGCTACCGCCGTGTGCCGGATTCTTGACTGCGATGGCTGGATTGGATTAAATTGTGTGATTGATTGAAGGATGTTTACAGGGTTCTGGCTAGTAAATATATTTGATTGAGTTTGGGCCCAGGCACATCTCTCTCTCTCTCTCTCTCCCTCTCTCTACTATACTTTGGACTCCGCCTCGGGGAACACTGCCGGGATAATGTGCTCTCCTATGGCTAGTGGACTTGAACCTATTGCAGTCAATTGAGACTTCCAGTATCGTACGTGCGTGCACAAAACAGTAAGCATAGGCCGGGCCAGTGCTATGCGTGCGTAGACTAGAGCCCCACATGGCGTAGAAAAAAAACCACAAGTTAACTTATCCATATATTTGTATAAGTACATACAATTTTCCAAATTCCCAGACCCGGCTCTTTTGATGCGCTAGTCAGTTTCGGAAATTATCCAGCACCATTCAATTCAATAAGCACGATACAACACGACCCAACTGGGAACAAACCAAGCAAGCACCAACCCAGCAATTAAGTAAACACCCTCAACACAAAGTTAACAATAACAGCCGCGAACAACGTAAGTGCCTATAACCCCCCTCCCCCTCATTAGCATCCCAACAACCAACAGTCCTTCCGTCTATCACCAGGAACCTACCAAAACAGTCGGACCAAACCGATCATCGAAACTCCCTTGCCCTCTCTTCCGGATCGCAGCGGCGCGCCAGTGGAACGTGATGAGGGCATACAACATCGTGCCCATTGCCACGAACGTGAACAGGCCGGCGGATATACGGCCCACCTTGTCGCCAAAGTTGAGCAGGCCTACGGCCAGGCCGCCGAGGATTACGGTGAAGTTGAGCCAGGAGAGGAAGGTTCGTTCGTTGGCGAAGAAGACCTTTTGGGGGGAAGTGTTAGTTTTGGGGAAGTGGGTTGAAGGAGGGGGGAGGAACCTTTGGTTCAACGCGAGTTGGGAGAGCGATACGCTTGCCCGGGGCGGATTGGAGGAGGGGTTGGGAGGACATTGTTGTAGTTCTCGTAGAATTGTAGGTTTGTAGGCAGGTAAGGGAAGAGGTATTGAGGATTTAGGGAGGTATGATGAGAAAAATTTCCTCGATAGAGTATGGTATGAATAGGCGGAGGGAGAGAAGAAAGAGCTAGCGGATTATCCAGTGGGTGGAAAAAAGAGACGGGGGGCGGAAGCGGGACTCGCCTCACTGCATGATGCTGATTGGATGGTTTTCCTTGCATTATCATCGGGCTGCGAACTTATTGGCTAAACCCCCGCCGCGACGGCCATAGGGTTTGGGGTTTCCAACACCCCTTGTTATCCGTTTAATGGCAGAAAATAGCCTGGCATAGCAGAGCCGCCCCGATTCATTCGATACCATTATTTCCCCCACCACTCCGCCCCTCAACCCCACGCCTCACCATTTGACGCTGTTGAAGGTCGTGCCTGACCTAACCTACCCCACACGTGAAGGGGTATCCTTCAGCTCCATCACCTTGCCAATTTATCTCCACCCTCTTGATCATCCTCCTCCTCCACACCCTCGACAGCTTTCACACACCCCAACATCACCACAAACACCATCTGCTCTAGCCTTTGAAGATGTCCGAGTCCAGGTTTCCGCATCCCACTGGGGCTAATTCAGTAAGTCGCAATGATCTACTAACGTTACGATACCGAGTTTAAGATGCCAAGCATTAACATGAATACACTAGCCTGTCCCTCTCCAGAGATTGAAGCAGATCGCCAATGATGTATGCTACCCTTCCCCATATCCCCCGAGGAAGGGGAAAGAACGAGAGAGAAAAAAAAGCTAATATATGGCAAAAAGGCCTGCTTCGCAGCTCTCGAAAAAGTCGAAGTCTACGACCATTCCCGCACCGAGGGATGGAACAACACTATCATCGTCCTCCCTCCCCCCCGCCTGACTGCCTTCTTTGTAGCTGACCTTTAAGGAATAACCAGAACCACATCCTCCGCGCGTTAATCTCCGAATCCACCCCCACCGGCGCAGGACCTGGCGCCTCTCCCTACAAGTTCTCTGTTAACAGCACCATTATCCAGCACATGGCTCAGCGCAACTTCAACTACCAAACCGCCTCTACCTCCACCAGCTCCCCCTCTGCCTCCACCTCCACTTCCCAAGACCCCACCACTCCCGTCTCCCCCGCCACTGTCTCTAGCGCCGGTATCGGTAGTGAACTCACCTCCGGGCGTGCGGGCAATGAGAACACCGGCGTCGGCAGACGCGGAATGCACAGCGCCTGCGGCGCCTACTGGAATAACGAGAAGGATGGGATGTGGAGCTTCAAGTATGAGACTAGAGGTATTGCTCCCCAGCATTGCTCGAAAGCTGCTGGTAGTGGTGGTGCTAGCAAAGACGAGGCATGCGCTGGGCTAACCGGATGCTGTGGGAAAGGTCTTGATGTAGTTATTTCGGTTATCTGGATCGCCGTTTAGAGATTTCCGACCCACTTTTTTGTTCGCTTCGTCTTCTATTTTTTGATAGGTCGGTCGATTGGTATTGTAGATTGAAAAAAGAAGGGATGAAGCGAGAATGGGGGAAGGGGAAGTGGTTTTTATTATTGATGATACCCCGCTTTGGCTCAGTTGGATTATGATGGCACGGTAAGTGTGTAGATGCACGGGTGAATTTCTTGTGTTTTGTTTCTACATTCGCTATCTTTATTCATATCCCTTTGACCTGCGGAGCAGTGGGCGGGGGAGCTGGCGGTATTAGTCTTATAAAATAACTACATTCCTTGCTTCAGGGGGATATCATTCATTCATTCTTTCCTCCTTTCCCCCTGCTCTACTCTTTTTTATACATATTTATCTATACATCTCTTTCGCGTAAGGGTGGTTTGTATGTGTTTAAATGAGATTGGAGTGGATCGGAGTGGATGGGTGGATTGCGTGAGGTGGCGCAAATGAAAAGGTTTTCTCGTAGACTCGTATGTGAATATCGTGAGGTGAGAACTAGCTGGGGCTACGAAATGGACGGCAGTAAAATTATCTTGCTTAAGAAAGGGCATCCGGCCAATCTTGCTTTGCCTAACCAACCAGCTCCACCCATCCTTTCCAACGCCCACCAAGTAGACCAATCACAACCTAGGGTAATCCCAACAGCCGAGTCCCGGCCGAGTGAGAATACCTGACTCGAGCAAAATAAGGGAAGGAACTAAAGGACCAAAAGCTAAAAGTTAAGGAGCAAAAAAAAGAGAAACACTTAAACCCTCGGCTCAATCCTCAGAAACACATTCCCGCCTTTAGGCCTCCTGAGCCAAAACTCGAGATAGTCGTTGTCGTACCTATCGGGAATACTAAGAGTGTAATTCCTGAACAGGAGCGCCGTGACGCAGCGGAGTTCCATCATAGCCAAACTAACGCTATCAGCATTCACCAACCAGCCAACGGTGGGCGGGCAAGGGGGGGGATACTTCTCGCCAGCACAAACCCTAGGTCCGGACCCGAACGAGGTCATCATGGCCCCCATCTCGGCCGTTTCCTTACCCGCCTGCCAGCGCTCGGGAATGAACATTTTCGGGTCGGGAAAGACTTTAGCATCGTAGTTTGTAGATTTGGTTTGGGCGAATATGAGCGTCTACGATACATTAGCCTACTACCTACTGCTACTGCTCTATACTGCGTGCAGCGGGCTGGGCGACATACGTCCCTAGGCACAAACCACCCGTTAATATTCGTCCCCTCTTTCGGCACAACTCTAAGATTCGGACCGGGTACCAAAGGATCACACCTCAGACTCTCTTTAATACAACACGTAAGGTACGGGCACTCCGTCTCTAGCTTTTGCAACTCCATGGATGCGAAAGGCACATACTCCCCTGGCGGGAACGCGCGGTCCAGTTCCGCGACGAGGATCTTGTAGATGCGCGGGTGGCGGATGATCGCTAGCGCTACCAGACCCAGAGCGCTAGTGGTGGTGTCCGTACCCGCGAAGATGTTGCCGTAGGCTTCCGAGTAGAGTCTTTTTGGGTCGAGGTTGTTTGATATTAGGTTTCCGAGAAGGTCTTTGCGCACGCGGTCTGGATGTGCTTTGACCTTGGATTGGTAGACGGAGACTACTTTTAGGGTCATCTGTGGAAGAGTGTTAGTGGTAGTGGTTGCGGTGGGTTAGTGAAAACTGGGAGGGTGGAAATGATCTATTTACTTCGCAGTATTCCTCCTTGGCGCGCAGCCAGTCGAGCTTCTTCCAGGGGATTTTCATCATGAGGTTGTATATGGGGGTGCCAAAGTAGAATTGAAACAGGTTTGCGCCCATGACATTGTCAAGGATGTCCACGATATCTGTGCCATATCCTGTGCCTTTCCAGAAGCCCCCGAATGCCGCTTCAGCTGTAATACTGGCACATCAGTGATATTTCCATCATTTCAGATAGCTACCTCTAGAGTAGATAGATGGTGGCACAAACTAAGTACGTCAAAAGCTAATACCCGAAAATGCCATGTCACGCCAATAATACCGTCCTGCGAATTCTTCCGAGCCTCCTCAAACCTGGTGATAAAGGTCATAAAGCATCTTAACTCGCAGTTAGTGAAGGGAACAATACTTCAACCAAGTGATATACTTCTGATATATATCCTGCATGTTCAAAATATTCCCACGAGAGTACACACTCCCGTACATCATTCTGCGCTTGGCAGAGGACTTGGGATCGGTAATTCCTGCCATGGTCTCCTCAGGGATGCGACGGAAATTGAGAATTGTTGCGAGGACAGGTTCTTTATGGAAGGGCCGCTTTGAGCCACCGCCGAAGATCGTCTTGACCGCCTCCTGGCCGGTCACGCCAACAGTGTTCGGCCCCAATCTGAGATCCGCTTTGTTGGATTGTCATCAGGCAATTGGGGATGGCTGAGAAAGGAGCAAACCTTAAGGTATCTCCATATTTCTCATGGAGTGAGTGAATATAGAGCGATCTATCGCCAACAAAAAAAAGATGGACTATAAGCAAGATATGTGTAAGCCAGATCTAGGAGGAAATGATGAAATATCCATGAAAGGGCAGGGGACCATACAATGATCTGGGAGTTGCGTGTAATTGGACCACCAGGGGCCGGGAAGATGTCGCAATGGTCCAAAGAATCGCTGTTTGAAGTAGTAGAGGAAAAGGTAGACAGTAATCGCCAGGACAGTATTGATCGGCGTGAGCACTACCCCGAGAATCTCACTAAGCTTAGACATGCTCGAGCAGCGCTGCGTGTTGGGAGACAAGGCCTAGAATCACGGGTAACTTGAGTCTGGGGGAGGATAATAAAGTGGAAAGATGGATGGGTGGGTTCTTTTTATCTCGCGGCCACGGTCTGAGAACAGGCTGCATAAGGCACCAAATGTATTCAAGTTGAGTATTATTGCACATGCCAGGACACCAAAGGCCAATTTGAGCCACCCGATTGTAGTCTTTTCCCCACCCCCTCCATCTCCAGATGCTGAGAGCCCCCAGAGGAGGGGGAAACATGTGAATTTCGGCACCGGCGTTCTTAACTGATAAGCTAGCTCTTTGAGGGGGGGAGCCAGATCCAGCCTCGTAGCTGGTGGGGAGAGACCTCCATAATCGCCTTAAGTTACACATTGTCTGTGAAATCTATCACAATCGGAACCTATTTTTCTTAGAGGGGTCGTGCATCGCCAGCGGTATTCCGGGGCGTTCACCATATTTTCGGCACTTTGGAGAGTATGGTATTTGTGGCCAACGCACACAATGCCCCACCTTTAATTAATCCAACTCTGAATGTTAGCAATTCACGGATTGTGGGAGTCTGGACATGCACGAACCACGAGCTGTGCCGCGCGGCTCCAGAACGCATCTTAGCGGCAAAGTAGCGTTGCCGTTCCTCCTTCGGTTGGCCTCGCAGCTCCCGCATGAATTCCGATCGCGTCTACGTACTCTGCGAGGTTCACATTTCGGGGGAAAAAAGACACCATTCCGGGACACCCTATCTCACCGGTGATCGGCCCACCCCACAATTTTGGTAAAAATAGTGAATTGCGACACCTTTTCCTGTAATACGTAAAAAAGAAGCATGGTTGTTGTATAAAATGCAAAAGAAACTGTAACAAGAAAGTACAAAATCAGAACCATCCCATAAGCGTTTCCTTACACCGTGATCAAGAATATAATGGCAACTCCAATATCATTCAGGGAATTAGAAAGGGGAAAGTGACAGGCAATAAGTGACAATGGCGTCCTGTGGAAGTGGTGGATTAAGTAAGTTTTTGCTTGATAAAGAAAGCCCTCAGATGAGACAATTGCCAAGCGCAGGTGACCCCAAGGAGAGCAAGCTGGATTAATGTCCATCGGACGACACGAGCATTGGTGGACTCAGACTGATCTCTGAATTCTGCCTCACGTTCCTGCATTGAGTGAATGATGAGCACTTGAGTTATCTAGCCACCGTATAATAGTGAAGAAAATCTCAGTCCTACCCTTTGGAAAACCTGCTCTCTTCGAATGTCTTGAAGCCTAGAGTTCAAGTCTTTGACTCTCTGCACGATATCTGCCAACTTGTCCTTGTCCTTGCTCTCGATTTCGCTAGTCTCGCCGATCGCCAAGTCAAGTGTAAGTTTCACGCCTTCCGGGTTGTTTGAAAACCAGCCACCACTAGAAGCGTGCGAAGCCCAGAAGCAGAGGCGGTGCTCGCCGGAATCACCAGCAGTGAAGGTGAATCTCCCGGAGGAAGATCCTTTCTGGTTTACCACACGTTGGTCATTGTCGAAGGTTTCCTAAGGCCAGGTTAGGGATGTGCCTCTTCATTCTTGAAGGATATATGGGTCTAAATACATCGACAGTGATTTGAATAGCAAGTTGAGGGTTGTTGTTGTATGCTTGGATATTTGAATTATATTCCTCGGCGGTGTATTGACCTATCCATAGTTTTGTTAACTAACTGTTGAGTCTATACACACCCTCTCCATGGTCCGCGATCTGTCCTCCCCACAAAAATTGAACACTGCTCCGCAATTCTGGATGGTCCCGAGGAATTTAACACCTACCAACGACCAGAGTGTCTTTCGGCAGCTCCTCAAAAAAACATTTTGGCGTAACCCCATCAATGTAGAAGTATAGTCCAAAACTCGGAAGCGCGTACGATGCTGCAAGCAGTAGGGTGAACGGGGAAGCTATTGATGGAAGCATGGCCGGTTGTTGTTGAGTTGTCGCGGATACAGGAATAGGGGTCGCAGGGAGACGTGAACGAGATGATTTAAAGTTAAGCTGGCCTTCTGAAGCTTTTTCCTGTTAAGCTGGTTACCCGGCCTTATGGGGCTCTGAATACGGTAGAACCTCAATGTTGGAGAGCACAAGGTTAGCGGAAAGATGGCTGGTAGAATGGCTATAACAAACCAGGGTACTTTTGCGCTTTCCATTTAATACATTCCAAGACTGAAAAAAGGAATCAAATATTGATAGTATAGTCCAAGGTTCTTTTGAATATCTCTCAAGTGCCCACGGATTATCAGGGAATTGTTGGCCACCGGTACTTTGGCATGAAATCTCTTAAAGTTGAAATTGAAAACAGAGCCAAGCCTTGCCATTTCCCATATATACCATACAAAACAGTAAGAAATTGTGCCAAGACCAATGTTCCAACCATAGCTCTCTTGATAATTCCTCAGCCAATTTCGATACATAGTTCTCAAGGGCTGGAAAGTAGAATCTGGTGAATTGTTTTACATGCAGATGAAGATTTGGTTTGGGTTGCTTTTCTAGATCGGTGGTTGGAAGGCCGTGAATATAGCTGTCTCCAATAGCCACTGACTGACCAGGACTAGGGTCACAGCAACACCCCTCTAAAAGACGGTTTACCATATCTTTACGCCAAATATCTATGGCGATGGCTAGGTAGAGAGAGATATAGTATTTGGTTTGATTAGACTTTCTCAAAAAGTTACCGTTTTTGTGTTTTTCTAACAGCCGGTATTAGTCACCCACTTGTGTTTCTTGCCCCCTAACACTGTAAAATTAATTGCTAGTTGACTGTTTCCTTTGGAGATATTCCTGCACCCAACGCAGGATTTTTGTATCATAGCACAGCTTAGGAAGCCGGTGCCAAGTGCCTCCGTACCGGTTCCTTTGGAATTTGGGCAACATCAGACTCCAGCACCAGCAGGTCAGATTACTGCTGCTGCTGGTATATACCTCGTAAGAGTACTGCCCTCTTGGAGGTTCTGTTGTGCTAATAATTCTATGAATAGTCAGAGAGTTTAATTCTATGAATAGTCAGAGAGTTTAATTCTATTTACCGACTCGGAGAGGATTGCGGCAGTTGAACGAGACTTCCTGGCCTAATTGTGGCTCGAGGTCTCATTGTTGCTGTAGGTTACAGAGGCATTTACACCATATCAATGATCGATCTTACGAGAGCTTCTGAATAAATCGTCACACTCCACCTTCATTGCTACGACGTAAGCCCTCACCCTCCCTACGCAGCCTAAACCTACCAATACAAAAGGTCCCAAGCCATCCAACTTTTTGGCGGCCACCTCCTTCCCTTCATCAACTTTCCCTCGAAGAGATCTCAGAGGGCCTTCAATCCATTTAACCAAAAATATGGCTCCTCCACCAATCCAGAGCCGGCATCGCAAGCCTATCACCTACGGCCGTATTTCTCATTCGAATTCTACCAATTTCAGGGTTTTTCAAGACACGGTTGAGGGAAACAATCGCAATGATGAGCCTAGGGCTACTGGTATGACCACTTTTTGTGGGAACTATATTCTGGCTAATTATATGATACTATGGAAGCAGCACCTAGACGTATTAGAGCCCCAGCACCGTTGCCTCCGTCGTTACCGCCAATGTCCGAACAATCCCCTCTGGGTTCTAGCTTTGATAGTGTCTATCACATAAGTAATGATAATAAAGAAGACCCATTTTCTGATCCTCCCGCCTTGAATCCTCAGGTATCTACTGAGTTAGCCTATACGAACGAGTTCAAGCAATCAGTTTGGCCATCACTATCTGGGAAGGTAGCATTAGCAGAAAAATCTGTCAACCACCCAATTCTTAGGAACAGTGCCGCTGCTACCACAAGTAATACTGCAAGCCCAAGTAATGCAGGCCGCAACAGTACGTACCCAACGCATTTGCGTATCATTATCCACATCACAGATCGGGAATGCAGCTCAAGATTAAGTACTAACGTCGGAGAATGCGTCTTACAGGCGGGCCACCCCCACGGCCTCATAAAATACGTCACTATGCACCCAGCCCGGAAGACCGAGACCTCCCATGTCGTTCATCTCCTTCCAAAGCCCAAAACCTTATTTCTAAAGACGTTTTTCGACGTTTTTCGACCAGAGCCGCGGAAAAAGAAGTTAGTATGCCGTACAATGCACCGCCTACAGGACCGGTAATTGACAGGCACGGAACGGCGGATGGCAATACTGGAACCGATGCTTGGGTGCGTGGCAAAACAATATATGTACCGGAAAAGATTGTTGAGAAGATGGTGGGCTCATCCCCCCCTAGCCCAAGATACAAATCTCACTATGAGGGAGCGGCTCCCACACCTCTGAAAAAGGCCTTTGGAGGTGGAGTCCGGAAGGCCCTCTCTTCTCGATACTCTGTTGAGAGGATGAAAAGAAGAAAGGGATATGAACCAGTGCCTACACCTACTGATTGTGATACCGAGTACGAGAGTGATGTAGATTCATCGGCGAAAGACCCATTTACCTCAGGTCAAGACGATGGCTTTGAGCGCAGAATTTTCGCTGGGGAGAGCTCAGACTACATCGCAGAAATACCGAAGAGACGCCGAGACGCTCGAGCGCCTTGCGGTCGGGACACCAGTGCACAAAACACACAAAATCCGTTAGCCCAAAAGAAAGAGATAGACCCTTCCCCGGAAACAGCCGGCACTCGGAGTAGGTCTCGGGGTTTTAAGTATGACGCAGAGTTGGTAGATAAAGGCTTAGAAGATTGGGACGAACGAGAATCCTCAATTGCCGGTGCCGTCGATAGTCCCATGGCTTACATGTCTGACAGTAATGAGAACGTTTCCCCAGGGCCAGTCGCGCGGCCAACATCAAAAAGGCAATCTTGGGGTCGACTCAAAAGGCCCAGCAAGACCAAGTCAAAGAAACGAGCCGGGAAATCCCTTCCTCTAAGGAAGCAGAGAAATTCCAGGTCCAAGCTCCTCGGGGCTGCTGGGGATACTAGTACAAGCTCAACTGTGAGTTCAGGCACTGAAGGATCCACTGCCGATGTGGCACAGAGGCAGCCCGAGAGCATTTCCACCGGTCATATCGCCGGCAGTATAAGACACCATGATGTCAAGAACAATGAACTGGGACACGACAAAGTGCTGGGTGAGGACGGTCCGGGCTCATGGGACACCCTGGGTGGCTGCAACTTTCCCGCTGGCTCGTCGTTGGTGAGGGCAGGTACACAGAATGCGGCTTACCCAGATGCCTTGCAAACGGGGGTGGAAGCCGAAGGCTTTAGGCAAGATAGCGGTGTTCCAGATGCAGGCGTTGACAAGGATACTAGGAACAATGCTTCATTGGGCACCAAGCCAATCCAAAGGAACAGACAGGGCGAGAAGGGCAATCCCGTAACTCGCCCCGAAGCCTCCACATTCCAAAGCCCTACCAGAACACGTCGAAACGGCTCAGCAAGCACAGTTAATATAGCTGGGAAAAGGTCGACTAGCAGCCATAGACACGAGGCAATACCGCTGAGGGAGAAATCACCAAAAAGTTTACTCCATAATACAAAGCGGAGGAAGGATGTCAAAAAAACAAAAACTAGTAAACCTAAAGTGAAGATGGTTTGTGAAGATGATGACGTTGACGAACTCCAAATGGACCTCCCTGGCATGAGGATTTGAGAGCAGTGATGATGAGATATATCCCTTTTGCATCGTTCCGTGCAGCCTCATATCGTAAATCGGCCTGGCTCATTTTTGTCCTCATTTTTACCCCACGTTGCCGATCTCTAATTCAGCTGTTTCCCTTCTCCTACCAGTAATATTACATGATACACTGAATCTGTACGATCTTTAGGGCAGCCTAATGAATACTTTTAACAGTTTCGATAGCTCATAGCTTGCTGGAAGATTTCACGATCTCCTTTCTGTACCGATAAACTTCATGTCTCAGCTATTTTTCCTCTCCCTCTGTCCGACCTAGGTATGTCGTTATCGCACCACTTTGGTGGATATCGACGACGCAAATCTCTTGTGTATTATACTTGCGAGGTGGCATTGATGTTAGGTTGGAATTGAAATATATGGTGCAGCAGCCCTTGCACCAGTACACGGAGCACAGCTAATAGCACTGCCGAGAAAAAGTGTCGGCGTGTCACCAGCCAAATCCATAAAGAGCTCCAACATTGCAGATATCGGGCTGTGATAAAACTTGCGAGTGACATCTCATGAGTTCCGATCCATATTAGTCAACTCCCTTAATAAATGCCTATGGCTTCTCTGCTAGCAAGACTACGATACAAAGATTAGCCACCACTGTTCCAATATAAGAAGAAGAAGAGCATCGTAGGGCCGTTATTACGCCAGAATCATTTGCGCAGCCCAAAAATCCACATTATTAAACCTATTCGAGCTACCATATCCCATCCACGCGCATAACGATACGCATATTACAATGTACAAAGACGAGCACCCACAGGCATTATCAACTGTCGCAGCCGACCTATCACTCGTAGCCATGGCCGTAGCTACACGCCATAATCATTACCTCCTTCCTTCTTTCTTTCCATTAATATCCCTGCCCTACTCGTCAATTAGATTACATAATATCATCCCTCTCGGGCATCAAACTATTATAAGCTCGAAAGCACGCACACGCGGCGAAACAAAAACGGGGCAAAGCAAGACAAAAAGTGGGAGTAACAATCGAGTACTCTACACATATTATGTATTCATGCGTACTTATGTGATTGATTGGTTTGATCGACTTTTTTTTTCGTTGTTTTCGGAGTGAGTACTGTACTGTAGCTCGGGAGAGGAAGGGGAGGTGGGGGTAGGGGTAGGGTTTATTTGGGTAACTAACTACGGGGTTCTCTTTTTTTGGTGGAAGAGTAGGAGGCGAGAAGTAGAGGTAGAAGGGTGGTGGTGGAGGAGGGTAAGGAATGAATGGGTGGGGACGGTGCGAAAGGAATGAAATGGAAAAAATGGAAAAAGAGTTGAAGACAAAGACTACATAGGATCTACCGTTCAAGCTTAACAAACTAAATCAATCATTTGTGAATACGAGAAACAGGGTAAAGGATGGCAAGACGAAGTAGGAAAAAGCAAGAAACCAAACTTCGGCTCCTCCAGACTTAGATGGAAACAAGCATGAGGGCTCAGGAAGAGGGAGTAAGAAAGCGATACAAGAATTTATAGACGCATTAAACGCTTTCTCGTTTCTCGTTTCCTGATATTAGAACGACGACAGGTCCCTTTGATTTTTCTCCCTTCCCCTGAATTCCCTAATGCTCGACCAGCTCAGCTGATTCTTCTCCCTTCCATAACTCCGTTAAAACCGCCATGTTTCTTGACCGTCCCCGCGTTTGCAAACTTCATCTTCGCCAACCCGTTCTCCAACACGCCGCTCGGATTATTATTGTTTCCAACTTTTCTAGCGCTAGGGATGGCAAACCGGACCTGCCCCGGGCGCCCCGGCGAGGTGGGTGTAGGTTGGCAGAGCGTAGACACCTGCTGCTCCTGGTGAGCCGGACTAGCTGGCACCAGCTCCATCTCGCGGGTATTGGTTGGAGAAACTGGCGGGCTGACAGCCTGGATGGTGAGGGGAGGTAGAGTGTGGGGCCCCTTTCCATATCGCAACCCGTCGGGGTTGAGCACGGGGCCTGGAATCCGGCCTCCGTCAGAAAGTGGTGGGGATCTCTCGACTTCCATCATTTCCTCTTCTGCGTCGCTCTTATATCCATCGTCCTCATCACTCGAGGAAGTCCCAGAATCACAAGCTCCGTCTAACCCCATCCTACCATAAAACGACAAGCCATTCTTCTTGGAGGTTGGTTCTGCTTGCAGCGATGCCACTGCAGGCATCCTGGTGCCCATGGGTGGTGGAACAAGGGCGGTCCCCGAGACAGCAGGCCTCATTGCACCACTACTCCTCGGGAAAGCGACATTCATCGTAATATTTGCAGTACTCGGTTTATTCTCAGCCTCTACCGGCGCTACCACATTCTTCTCCTGCAAACCCGGGCCAACGGGGGTGTCCAACATTGGGGTATCCACATTCATATCCTGCCTCCCTACTGTATCACCAGCGCCTGCTTCGACTTCACTGCCGGATTCATCGTCCCAATTAAGCACTCCACTCTTGACCTCCGTCACCATTTGTTGCAGGTTGACTCTTATCTTTTTTCTCTTCAGGAGACCTTCTAAATGCGGTGTTTGGTAAGTCTTGGTGTCAAGAGGCGGTGTTAAGAGCCTTCTCGCACCTTTCTCCAGATCCTGAGTTTTTGGCGTAGTCATAGCGGCTCGGCGACCACCATTTTTCCTCTGGCCTGCGTTGGGAGCAGCTTTCGGGGTAATTGATTTAGGCGTTACAGGCACAGGAGTAGTAGGAATTATCAGATCAGGCATCGAACTGTTTTCCATTACACTACTGCGTCTGCTAGAGCCGAAAGAAGTGTAGGGTGTGTTGAATGGATTAGGCTGTGTTTGTCGAGTGTTCCGAGATGGCCCGTCAAGCGGGGTTGTCAGGCTAGGTGAGATCAATGGCTGCTCCATAGTTTCATCAATTACCACGCCACAGTCAAACGCGGCAGCATCGTGAGAACTGTATTCACGTTGGTGGGCGATACGGCAATGGTTGATAAAACCTTGTGCCGAGCTGAAATTGCTGCGTTGACAATCACGGCATTCCATTCTTTAATCAAACCAATGCGGTTAGTCTTTGTACACTTACCTAACAAGGAAAAAAGCCAAGACAACGCCTGCAGCGACTGAAAAACATACCGAACAAGTTGACCATCGCTTCGGTTGAAGGTGCACACTGTAGCACTTGCACCCCTTTGTTGTACTTTTGCTGCACTCTGCCTCTGGGGCCGCCCTGTGACAGTGTAAGACTGGTTTGAATCATGCATACCCTGACTCCTGAGACTCTTTCCACCTCTTTGTAATGCCTGTGGCGGTCCATCAGGTCCATACCCGTCAAATTTGGGATCAGGAAGCAACCATTGCTGGTAATGCCTTGTATACGGCCCATTGGTAATAGTCCAATGGGGCGGGGCAAACTCCGGGCAACCAGCATCAGTTGATTTCTCCCCGGATGCAACCGGGTCCAAGGATACCTCAGTGTGATAAGGGATCAAGGCGCAACGACGAAGCTGTTCAATGCAAACTTGAGTTTTCGCTATTTCCTGCTCGATAAGTCGCAACTCCCTATGTTTCAAAAGAATCTCGATATCAAATTGTTCTGATAGGGTTTGGCGAATTGCTTTTATTTTAGCAGCGTCCTTTGCCGAGCCTAGCAGTTGTTAGTAAGCCCAAACTTGTGTTTTTTTTTACTCTTTGTGCTATATTTTTAGAAGGAATTACCTGCGCAATCCTCAGTTTGTTGCCCTGCAGAAGCTCTAGCTTGGGTAATTTTTCCAGGAGCTACGTCCGCAATAGGACATCCACCTTCCCCGACAATGCCTTTCGGCATATCTGCAAACATAGCGGTTCCTTCGGGCTTTGGAGCTTGCTGCGAGGAACTCGTCATGAGTTTAACCTTTTTGTTCGCCGGAGGTCTTTGTTCCCGGTTTGAAAGACTCCTCGATCTCATGATCTTTCGGTGGTGATCTGCGGGACTGTGTTCGGTTCTTGGAGCGACTGCCGCCGCGACGAGAGGTGTTGCAGCCATGACGTTGATACTGGGTTACTTGTGTCGGGGCTCGTAGTCGTCGCGTGCAGCGACGAGCTGAATCTGTTGAAGCTGGGAGCAAAACGTCTCGGAAAAAATACAAAAAATGTAATAGATATAAAGTTTATCGCCAACAGCGGGGAATAAATGAGGGGCGAAGGAGGAAGCGGGAGGGAAAAAAAAAGGGTGGGAGAAGTGTTAAATTAAAGGTGTGGTCGTATGAGGAGAAGAGGCAGAGGTGTGGAGACGAGCAACCAGGCGAGCTGTCGAGCGAACGAGCGACCGGAGCAACAAAGAGGCTGATGCTGCTTGGCTGGGTCTCAGATCGCCCGCTGGTTATCGTCGAGGGAGCTTATTATCGAGGAAGGAAGCGGCGTGTGAAAATCAGGGATAACGTGCGACCGTCCCCAACGTAAGGGTGTTCATACGTTGAACCTACTGATAGCAAGAGGGCGAAAGAGAGATACGGTGGAAAGGAAAAAAGAAGCGGCCTTGCAGCAAGTTGAGCTCAAGGTTGGGTGGGATAACGGTGGACGGAAGGGGAAATTCTCGGTGCAGGGTATTCGGTGGACTATGTTAATGGTGAGAAAGGGTTGTAAGACGGAGGCAGCAGCAGGGCAGGTGATGGTGGTGTTGGGTTTACAGTTGACTGGCCGAGAGTAGGGGTGGTGGTGGAGAGCGGACGAATTTGTTTGGCCAAAGCACAAGGGGAGCTGCGAGGGAAGTTGGCGAGCGGACGTGGTGGTGGTGGTGGTGGTGGGACAACCGCTGGGGGTAGCCAACGGCGGAATCAGATGGATCGCAAGAGAAGGAAAATATGGCGATTGGAGTTATCGGTATAATACCATGATACTGTGATACCTTAACTAGTTATTG
>Ga0307510_10001953_pt1 | contig 23211 bp, 27 predicted proteins | sample 12_EM_MG_FD_207224 | JGI IMG/M metagenome (GOLD analysis project Ga0307510, IMG submission 207224) | Populus trichocarpa ectomycorrhiza microbial communities from riparian zone in the Pacific Northwest, United States - 12_EM | ecosystem: Host-associated > Plants > Roots > Unclassified | place...
GCAAAGCCAAGGGGTATGCACGACAATTCACAATACAGGAGGCTCCATGATCGGTCCTGGAACGCCTGAGAACAACTCTGGGATGTTGATCAAAAGCGCATGAGCACAGTTGGTACTGTGTCACTTGTCAAGCCTTTGGTATTTACGGTTCCAACTACATGGGCACTCAGCATATCCGTACACTAAATGTCTACGTTCTAAGCAATACCCATTTATGCCATCGGTACCCGTCGACCTGTTGCATACTACACATGTTGCCCAGTTAAGGATGGTTGCGTCTGCCGTTCCTCCGATTCATTGACGGGTCACGCGTATTTCGGTCTACCATCGTGCGAGGCCTGAAGATGATGTGACATGCGAAGTATGGTGAAAAGATGAAAAGATGGTACGATCCTGGCCACCCAAAGTCACTCTGAACATGAGTGATCAACCGCGTTATGTACGTCATGTAACTTCATAACAAAAATTATGGAATGACACAGGAAACAGTGGGTGGGATGTCTGACGGACGATAGCAAATAGCTATCCGAGTGGTATCCGATCATGATACTACTATAGCACAACAGACACCTTGGTCCTCGTATTGACACCACGGGAGTCGTGCTCGAAGCCGTTATATGACACTGATGGACAAGTGAATTAAACATGGGAGGGGGGTCTTGGCAGCCTGGGCACAACGGCCCCGGTGAGACCGTGAGAGAAACGCCCGTCCGTCATAGGACTGGACAACGGATTGGGAACAAATACAACGACGCATAGATATACCCACTTCATGCTCTTCCAAATTTCTAACCTTACCTTTCTTACCGGTGTTAACGCTGCTTACTCAATGTCAACTTGTAGCCGCGTGGTAGTGGGCAAAAATACAGTACCGCATGGCCCGCATCTTCGTTGATTCGGATTTCGGAGAGATCCGAGTCCAGCCTGAGCTGCGTTTCGGGCGTTGGGCGGTCATTACACGGATCAACAGTATCCAACAGGGTCTTGCTCCCACTTGTTATCATCGAGGTAGCCATGGATGCCGTGCGGGGGTGCGGGGGTTAATACGTGTGGATTGACCACCGCAACTATTCGGGCGACCCACCTGGGTTTTTGCTGACGCACAGCCCCCGGGATACTGCACCCTAGGAGTCACCGCCAGCGACATTCTCGGTGAGGGAGTCCTCATGAAATCCCCCTAAGACGCAGCTTAATGAGAAGGAGAAGGCCGTCTAACAGACGGAATAATTCATAGTTACATCGATTCTACAGAATTTGGTATTCTCGATAGTATATTCTAGCACTTCCAGTGCTTATCTACTCGGCTTCAATGCTCTTGCGAAGTTCATATGGCAGATGAAACCGGGACGGGTAATCCGTGATATTCACTTAGTGGAGTGAACTTCCGGGCCTGCTTGATTGTTTCGTAATAGCCGCGATCATCACGGATATGAAAGCGCTAAGCCTTACACATCATATTTGCTGAAGGGCGAAACCTTCCCATATCACCGTCCCGCTGGTCTTTAGGCAGAAATACGTTCCGTATCTTCTGAAATGGAGAGTCTATGGCGTTTCAAGCGCTGGGCGTCTGTCAGTGATCAATGATCATCGTTGGGGGCATTCTCGTATATATCCCCACGTGAGACCATCCACCATGAGACACACCCCGTCTCCTGTTGCTTAGTCCCCTTCGTCCGTGTCATCGCTGAACTGAGCTGTGACCGACGTGATGGCAGATTCAGGCTTCTCATCTGCAACCCCAATCAACATCCCGTTGGAGCGATCTCTTTACGTCGGAAAAATTCTCCGGGCAATTCTATACGGTGAGAATTTCCGAGTGAATTAAGAATTGTTTTGTTCGCACCTTACAAACAAAGAGCAGGAGTGGAGATTTGCACGTTCTTCGCATCCATGTATTGCATCTCCAATCGTTCCTCAACTTCCTCCAACTACCGCAAAGGTCAAATACTCTACATAGGCTATGGTGGGATCCTGCTTGTACTTGTCACGATCGAGGTGGTCATGGACGGTCTGTGGGGCCAATACATGTGGATCGACCGCCGCAACTATCCTGGTGGCCCGCTCGGGTATTTTGTGGCATCGGAAGGCTCGTGGTACATCGTCACAGGATGGGCGGCGGGCATCGTGACGAATATTCTTGGAGATGCGCTACTTGTGCGTCCCGTCTCCCCTTGAGGTGGGGCTCGAATGCGAGACTACTAACACAATGGCTGAACCGGACAGGTGTACCGATGTTTCATAATCTGGGATTCACGATGGTATATTATTGCCCTTCCGTTGTTGACATTCCTGGCTTCCTCTGGTGCGCCGAATGTAATCTATCGTTCATCCGGTGGAGTGGTTGACTCTTGTGCCGTCGAAACCTTCTTTTCTTTTCCTTTTTCTCAGTGCTCGCGATCTTCACGATAGTAGAGACCGCTTTGCCTGACAGATCTGTGCTGAACGGCGGCAATCCTGTCCACCTCGCGGTGGCGTGGATCTCGCTGACCGTCAGCTTGAATATTATCGTCACCTTGATGATATGCTTCCGTCTCCTGCGGGCGCGGGCACTCACGCTGGGGGCTCTCTCCCCAGAGATGTCCGGGATATACACAAGCATTGTGGCGGTGCTCATCGAGTCCGCTGCGCCATTTTCCGTCATCGGGATCGGTCTCGTCGTCACAACGGCCAGGACCGCACCGCTCACCTATGCGTTTGCCGACATCTGGAGCTTGTTCTGCGTTGAGTCCAAGTCCTCCCATGCCCCCCTCTGTGAGAACGCCGCGAATCTGACTGACATGTGTCTCCTTTTCCCTTCAGTCTCTTTCTCCTCAGATGATTATCCTCCGAGTCGCCATGGGCCATGGGTGGCGCAAGGATACTGCGAAGGAGATCAACACGACGCTCGTATTCGCAACACCCACTACGATGCGAGTCCCCGAACAAAGTCAAGGGGTACATGTGACGATGCACAGTACAAAAGACCCCAGTTCTGGTCTTGGAACGCCTGAAGACATGTCAATCGGAAGGCACATGAGTGCGACAAGTGCTGATTCTGTTGTTTAAAATTCTTGATACATAGCTCCTCACCGGATGAGGCTTTGCATCGCATGTGAGAACCCCACCGCACATTCTCCATACTACGTTGTATCTATTCCTTTCCCCCCTACGTCCATTCGCCCACGGCTACCTCAACACCTGGATGGACGCATCCATTCCTCCCAGCTTTGTCTTCGATACCCTATTCGATGTATCGCTGAGGGAGGCTACGGTGTGAGGTGACATTAAACCATGTATTGTAACTTAGTAAGACATTGTACGTACTAAAGATTCTTGGGCTCGAGTGTCGCAAATATGGCGATCGGCCCCGATATCTCAGAGTGCATAGGACTGATACCATACCATACAGAACATAGTACAGCGTGCGCAAGCGCATCATTCACCGTAGACAGCACACATGGACTCAATACAATACCTGTCACCCCCCTTTTTGCTTCCGTTTCGTACCCCATTAGTATCGCACACTACTTTCCTTTAATACTCCATAGTTTTCACTCGCGCTCCCTCAGTTGTGTGCAATCCCTGTGCCCAAACTGAGGTGAGTATATTACATCCACATCCGTCATCACCTGTACTTATGATACATAGTCCGTTGTATCATACAGGTGAATATACTTAGTTGTGTGCAATCCCTGTGCCCAAACTGAGTCCGTTGTATCATACAGTTTCACACCGCTCACTTCCGCTCTTGCTCATTCACTCTCGCACCGGCTGCGCACTCTTTCACCCCTTTTGCTGCGACATCGAGGACAACAGAGGGACGATAGGCAGTACTCATTAGGGAACGAAAGAGAGGGTTATGGGATTCCACGAAGCAGATACGGACGGGTTGATATAGTTTAGGCACAGACCCACATTTTGGAGAATAAGTCCAAATCACGTCGAGCGCCCATGTAGGGGCATGCAGCCGCGGGAGATGGTGTGTGGCGATCGCTGGTTCAGTGCCACCAAACAACATTTTCTTGATGTCAATTAGCCTATCCTTCGTAGGATAAATACCAGTCAATACAGTAGGTACACTGCGCATAAAAGATGGTCCTGATTTATACTGACCTCAGTGTTGAAATGAAAGACCGAGGTGCGAATACCATCGCACAATGCGTGGGTGTAGTGTGGTACATGAACACCGACGAGGGGCGAATGTAAAAATGTTAGATGAACCGGAACGGGTGGGGTTGCTCGTGCCCTGTTGCGGAGCTTGTCTATAGGAAAAACTGCCTCGAGTTCGATCATGTCTCCACCACCATATTCATTCTCGAAAGTCGCTACATATCGATGAGAAATTGTCGCTCTATCCCTTTAAATTACCTTCCGAGTCGGTCCCTCGAGGCCGGCCCACATCCGCCGAATTGTTTGCGTTTTTTACACCATACATTGAGGCTTCGTGCATCTCTGGCTCTCCTGTAATCCTAATCCCAGTGAGTACCAGTCACTCATGCACTGTAACGCTCGCGCTTACGAACCCTTAAAAGGTGTAGACTTCTTTCATCAAAGTCCCTGCAACCTCGATTCTAGCTCCTCTCTCCTTCCCCTGTTTATTATTCCGAATCTATGCGTGCGCGCCCGGTATCTCTGCGACGCACATGTCGTTTGCTATGGTTCGGAGCAGAGAGTGGGAGTTGGAAAGTGGGCCCTTGATGGGAGTCACCATGGCTTCTTAGACTGGCAAAGCGTCTTCCTGGAAGGGTGTGGCGTAAACCCCTTGCACGGGGAAGGAGCGTAGAATAGCAAGATGAAGATGAGAATCGTAGTGACTCGGAGATGTTGTGTATGACTTTGTGACCGGTTCGGGCTTAAAAGTGCTGAGCACGTATGTTCAAAAGGACATGTTGATAAATTGGTTGGTAGCTAGAGATTTCAGTGTTACACCGCGGATGACAACGTGGCACAATTCTGCGAGAAGGGATAAAAAATTGTGAATAAACCTCACCAAGCGCATTTCATACTTGTGAGAACGACGGGACTTAGTCCAGATTGTTTATCGCTGATAAACTATTTTCCCTAAGTTCAACCTATCTCGGATTTTGCCGCCCATAAGCCGAATTCGTGATATTTGTATCACGTGAGCGCTGGGACGAATGCCAAGACGGACGGACGTGCCAGTCGTGTCACGGTGCCCGCGGTTGATAACTTTGAATGAGCCTCATGGCACGCTTCGACGGATTTACAGAGGGCTTCAATTTTCCAAACTCTGATCGTACTTGACAATCACCTATGGAGCAGCCAGCGTGTCAAGGCCTTCAAATGTGCCAGGTCGTTCATATTGACTAGTGCAGGTGTGCCACGTGCAACTTCGAACCGGGCTTGCATACCCATGGGGGTCTCTGTTCCCCCTTATCTTCTGCTTATGGTTACACACTAGGAACGGTGCCTAGAAATGAAGTTCTGTGTCTTCCGGGAAACCTGCTGCATCCAGGGTGCCCAATTTATCATCACTGGCACATGGATCATCGGTGGAATATATATCCCTCAAAGCAGGCGATCTACCAGAGCGTTCTTGCCCCGTCCGCTGTGTCCTTTCCCCCGTTGCCATTTTACTTGCACATCATCATGCCGAGACTTTCAGACGTCTCCCTTTCAGCCTCCGTCAATTTTCCCTTGGAGCGATCTCTCTACATTGGAGGCATTATTCGAGGAATCCTCTTCGGTGAGTTCTTTTTTTTCTTCTTTGCATTTCGTTCCCATCTTACAAGCAGGAGTAGGAGTGGAGATTTGCATATTCTTTGCAGCCGTATATTGTGCCCGCTACCGACCCTCCGGGAACCGCAAGGGCCAGAAATTCTACGTGGCCTATGGCGGGATCCTACTTGCACTTGTAACCACCGAGGTGGTCGTGGATACTGCTTGGGGCCAATTCATGTGGATTGACCACCGCAACGACCCTGGTGGCCCACTTGGGTTTTATTCAGCCTCAGTGTCTACGTGGTACTGCATCTTAGGAGTTGCCGCCTGCGCCACGGCGAATATTCTCGGTGATGGGCTCCTCGTACGTTCCACCTCCATGGCCCAGGTGGAAGAGGGAGAAAGTGTCTAATACAATGGCTCACAGGTGTATCGATGCTACATAATTTGGGGCCCGAGATGGTATATCCTGGCACCACCGGTGCTTACGTACTTGGCTTCCTCTGGTGCGAACGTAATCCGTAACATTCACTTAGTGAAGCGGCTTATTGTTGAGCCGGTTTCTTTTGCAGTACTCGCGCTCATCACGGTAGTGGAAAGTGCCCAACCTTACACGCCGTCTTCGCCGAGCGGCAAGCCGACACGTGTCATCGTCCCATGGGTCTCGCTTAGCGTGGGCCTTAATGTCATCATCACCTTGATGATATGCTTCCGTCTCCTGCGAATGCGAGCGCTCACGCGGGGGGCACTCTCCCCAGAGATGTCTAGCACGTGCATGAGCATCGCTGCAATGCTCATCGAGTCCGCGGCGCCTATTTCCATCCTTGGGATCGGTCTCATCATCATAGCGGCCCGGAATGAGCCGATCATCTTTGCGTTTGCATATATCTGGACCATGTTCTGCGTTGAGTCTGAGTCCTTCTCGTGCTCCCATTTGAGCAAACCGGAGGCAAATCCAACTAAACTATCTCCCCATTTTTGTCAGTCGCTTTCTCCGCAAATGATCATCCTCTGGGTTGCCATGGGCCGTGCGTGGCTCAAGGAGACTGAGAACGAGATCAATACAGCGCTCGTATTCGCGGAGCCCCCCACGGTCAACGATCAAAGTCAAGGGGTATGCACGACGATTTCCGATGGAGAGGAACCCATATATGGTTCTGGAACTCCCACGAACACATCGGAGACATCAATCAAAGAGCAGACAAGGAGCACAGCCAATATTAATGTTTTGTCGCTCGCATAGCATTATTAGTATTCACAGTCCCCCACGTATGATAACTTAACACCTGGGAGCACTGAATCCTACGTAGATTCTATAGTACACCCATACATATACTTTCTCTGCAGGATCCATTCGCAAACAGGTTTTACCAGTGAGACACCCGGACAGTTACATTGACAACCCCCAGGTTGTCGTTTGGTGCACCGTCAATATATCACAGAATGGGGCTTGCCGTTTGATCGTGAATTGATATATAACCCACGAATCAAGGCATGATCTGATTATCTGAACCCAAGCACCTTCGATCATATGACGTCATCCACCTGCCAAACTAGCCACGCCTGGCCCTCCTCTCATCATCGTCCTACACGCCCGTCTTCATCGGCCCCTTTCCTCTCATGGCCAAGTTCCTCCTCTCGTTGTGCCTCAAAGCTCTCCGGCCGCGGCCGAAGACATGCGGATCACCCAAGCATCGTGTTCAGTCACTTTGATTACAGGGGCGCCCTTGAAGACCTACAACATATACCCTGGTTTCCATGATGGCATAGCCATCGAAGCCTCCTTCTACACACACCATCTGCTTATAGCTACACACTAGACAGACATGTGAAGATCTTCCGAGGCCTCCAGCTACCTTTCAAGCGCCGAGCGCTGAGTGGTTTTCACATGGAACACCAGTGTCAGATATATACTTCCCTGGCATCGGTCGATCTGTCAGAGCGCTCCCCCCCATCTGCTGGTGCTCAGATTCCTTTTCCCGTCACCGCTGTGCCCCATCGTGATGGCACAATTGAACGTCTCACTTTCAACCCCTGTCAACATCCCACTGGAGCGGTCCCTCTATATTGGAAACATGATCCGAGGAATCTTGTACGGTGAGGAATCTGTTGTAAACTTGGAATAATATTGTTCGCATCTGACATGCGGGAAGCAGGAGTAGAGATTTTCACATTTCTTGCAGCCGTATATTGTATCTGCCACCGTCCTTCTAGTTATCGCAAGAGCCAGATATTCTACATAGTTCATGGTGGAATCCTGCTTGCACTGATTACCATCGAGGTAGCCGTGGATTCCATGTGGGGCCAATTCATGTGGATTGACCACCGCAACTATCCTGGTGGCCCACTCGAGTTTCTTGTGGACTCACAGTTGCCGAAGTTTTCGTGGTCCTTTATCTTAGCTTTCACCGCCAATGCCGCGGCAAATATTCTCAGTGATGGGATTCTGGTGCGTCCCATCTCCCTCTGAGACGCTGCTCATGTGGAAAGCAGGAATATGTCTAACACTATGATGGTCCACAGGTGTATCGATGCTACATAATTTGGGGCCCGAGGTGGTATAGCCTTGCGCTTCCGGTGCTTACGTACCTGGCGTCGACTGGTACAGACCTAATCCATGACGTTCACATGGAGCGCCTGATTGCTGAGCCCTCGACTTTTTTGCAGTATTCGCGATCATCGCGATAGTGGAAAGCGCCCTGCCTTCCTCATCATCATCTTTGCCGAACGGCAAGATTGCCCGTGTCGCCGTCCCGTGGGTCTCGCTCAGCGTGGGCTTGAATATCATCGTTACCTCGATGATATGCCTTCGTCTCCTCCAGATGCGAGCGCTCGCGCGGGAGACACTCTCCCCAGAAATGTCAAAGATGTATACAAGCGTCGCCGCGATGCTCATCGAGTCCGCGGCACCTATTTCCATCGTTGGGACCGGTCTCATCATAGTAGCGGCCCAGAATGGTCCGCTCATCTCTTCGTTTGTCCTTGTCTGGAGCGTGTTCTGCGTTGAGTCTGAGTCCTCCCATGCTCAGGTTACGAGCATGCCAGGTGCGAATCTAACTGACCTGTGTCTCCTTTTCTGCCAGTCTCTCTCCCCACAAATAATCATCCTCCGAGTCGCTATGGGCCGTGGGTGGCTTAAACAGACTGCGGACGATATCAGTACGGCGCTTGTATTTGCAAGACCTGCCACGACCCACGAGCAAAGCCAGGGCATATGTAGGACAATTCACAACACAGATGAACCCTTATCTGGTTCTGGAACGCCCATGGACAAGGTGGACACATCAATCAAAGAGCAGATGAGCATAGCAAATGTTGTGTCGTTCGCATAACATAGTATTTACAGTCCCTTACTGTATGATAACTTGGTGCACGCGAGCCCTACTAGTACTAAACCCCAGGATCCAGTCACGGCCAGGCTATGGTCAGTGGTTGTCCGTAGGCTCAAACTATACTAACTACGGGTAGATTAGAGCGAAAATTGAGCGAAGGTTTCAATAATGTTGGGTTCTCCACACGCACGAGCTGTGCGGACTCGATTGTTCATTCCAACAGCATCGACATAGCGCATGGTGCATTCCGCGACTTTCAGGGTGAACCACCTTCGAACCCTGTATGCACAAGTCAACAACGGCCACATTGAAATCGTCAAGCCATGTGCACTTACAGTATTGCGCAACATAGTTGATAGAGACCGGATCTGACCCAGGAATGCACTCCGAAGATCAAACGGTTGAACAAGGAGGATAAGGTAGAGACGAACGGAACTCACGCTGTCAGGTGGCTGGCCTCCCCTCGTCTCTACACAATATACCTCGTCTGAAAACTTACCCCACACCACCATGAGCTCTATCCAATCAATATCATGTGCACTATCAGGCGCAGGGATACCTCCATCTATGGTTCCAACAACGAATGCATCCGTGTTTCCCGCAGTCGGCCCAACAGTGGTGAAGTCAAACTTGGGAAGGATGGTATCGTTATAATTGGTGAAATAATGAGTGCCAACAAGGCGGATGTTGAAATCGTAGAGGAAATCATATATCAGCTCGTATGGGCTGGTGCCATCATTGAACGTCTCCGAGTTCCAAACAATGAAGATATCACCTTGAATTATCGCAAACTCTGCTGTGCCATAAAGGCAAGCGATGTCGATCAAGCCGGCAATGGGACCAACAGAACTATCCAATCAACTTCAGTAGTTGCGCGCAAAACTACGGTCAACTTGGACTTACAAATATTTCCCCGAGGAATGTCAGGTGTAGTTCTGCGCCCCGACTCCCAAAACGACAGAGCGAGGCGGAGAAGATAGTGGAGAGAATGGAGGCTGTAGATTGAGGACCGTGGCAGGGACACCACAAGTAGCTTTCCTGTCCAACGGTGTAGCGAGTGTCGAGGTGACTAGGAGAAGAGAAAGGAATAACTGGGCAATCATGGTTAGGGTGCTCAAAAATCATTTGAAGCGAGGAGTAATGAAGCTCTGGGTTGAAACCAGGAAGTTGTCGCTTGCCCTATTTTATAGGTTCGGATATTCGGGAAAGTAGTCAGTAATAGCAAATTGTAAAAATACCGGAAACGCTCAGTGGGGAAATAAAACGAGAAGAAAACAACAAACTTCGACTGAGTTCCTGTGCATGATCGATCAAAGTGCTATCGAAGGGCAGTACAACGTATCCTCGGGGATTGCACAGTATAGCACAGGAGTATAGTGGCAGGCTCGAGAGTGCTCATTGGGGGTAATGAAAGCATCACAAATTGGAGCAGCTTAAATTTCAGCCACCGTGATACTTCTAAGTCACCGCTTCATGGGGCGAGGTGTCCGCACCGAGCACCCCTCTGAAATGTGCCGCGTATCAAGGCCACATGCAGGCGCTCCCAAGGAGTTGACTGACGGAAATGAGAAAGAAAGGCCGGTGAGAGCAGAGAGAGAATAAAATTTGATTGATCTCACTTACAACAGGTGGACCACTTCTACACTCTACTACCCAAAGCAAACATCGCAATTATTAGAAAATAGAATAGAAAGTTATACAAATGTCTGCATCGTCGTAGAGGGCTTTTCGCAGCAGATGTGGTGCACACGTAATCGCGTAGCAGTGCTCCGTTCCTTTCCCGATTTAGAAACGGGTGGAATTAGCCCCGCCGCCCCACGCACTGGCAGTGCCCGAGCCCTCCTCCGAGAGTTCGCAAGTCTGCCGCACACTGCATCACTATTGTACTACATCCCCTCAGGTACATTCCCGAATCGGTGACATGAAGGTCATAACACCTTCACAGCTTGCTTATGTTCAATCACATTTTTCAGCACTGCCCTCATCGACTCGCGGACGCGTTGACCTGAGCTAGGGGTTGTCGCGGGTCACGGGACAAGTCTCATCCGCACTTTCCGCTAACAGATGTCCAACGGAGCGTTCATTTTACACGAAGGTAGAAACGATAGATATACCGGAACAGATGGGGATCTTATTTCAGAGGTCGCCACCTCCAAAATCCGAGTTGGCGCATAGGCCCCGGTTTTGACATGAACACAGTGTGCGTGGTCCGCCGCTTAACATTTCTCCAACTGGGCTAGCACTCCGTAGATTGCCGATGTCGTCAATCTGACGTTGCGAGTTAGTGAGTCCAACGACTTGTGCGATTATCACTCATCAGAGCCTTTATTGTCGAACAAACTCACGGCGCTTGATGATGGACTGCTCAGGTGTGACAATCTCCTCCTGAGCCTTTTTCACTGACAGACGTTGAGACCCGATGATTTTTTCTGGAGTTCTGGTAGGACCCGATCTCGGGACGCCGAGGACGACCTATTGTATGCCGATCCACGAGCGCATCGCCTAAAGTGCACCCGTCATCAACTGAGAACAAACCAAGCACCAGACCCGCCACCGTAATGATTCCAAGGAATGGCAATCTGCAACAGCATACGTGATCACCCATCACCGAAGTACCTGCTTAGAACGACTCCGCGTGCTTCACTCGAAGGAGTCGGCTATAGGTTGATGTGGCAGAGCGGACACAAGAATACGCGCACTAGGGTGGTTAGGGTTACGTTTGAAGCAACGTGTCACATGACTCGCGTCCAAAACTGTTTGGACTGGTCTTACCCTGTTTCCCAAAACCACGGCCAAAAGAGCTTTTCAAGGGCACTCTGAACGAACTTGAGTTCGTACCCATCCTCCGTGAAGCCCATTGGCGAGCGAAAACGAAAAAATGACAAGAGACAAGGTATTTGTTCCCACAGGAGGGGGCTTTACAGCGCAGCAGCAGGGCGGGCCCTTCCTGCCATGCAGGCCGAAATGAGAACGTGCTTGGTGATGTCGCCATCCCATCTCCATTCTCGGAATTCCGTCTAAGATTATCGCTTTATCTTTTCAGCCTTGCTACGGCGCCTCGATGTCAACCTCACTGCCGAATCGTCCGCATTCTGAGCGCCACATCTTGGAACTTCATGCTCTCTGAGTCGCATCCACCTCTCATGTTATGCTACATCATCATGCTTCCGCTTGCGTACCCTCCGCGGGTCCACCTTTGATTTCATGCATAACTCCTACCTCACCCCTGTCTTCCTCCTTCGTACCATCTTTGGACTCGCGCAGTGAATGGCGTCCTTGCGATCTGCACAATACCAATTCTCTCTTTCGGTGTTATCATCAATGTCACGAGATCTCTACCTCCCCCTCTTTCCCGACAGCGTAGCACACGAAATCTCATTCTTGCTTGATACAATTGACTTCTGATAGCATGGAGGGTCCTAACAAGACGGCGGATTCTGTCACTATATCTGACATCCCTCGCCTCCCTCGCCGACAATTCGTCCCCGATGACCCAGAAGATGTCGAAGATGAGATCGCGCTCCATTTCAATGACCCAATTTGGGATTTCTGAGCCAGCTCATCGACTACCTCCATCGTATCGGATGGCGCACAACCGAAACGACGGTCAAAGACTGCCAATCATGGGGACACCAAGATAGAAGCGGACACAGAGTCCGAGGTATCGGCTTGGCACTTACATGACGCAAGGGGCGATTTCTCATCAGAAGGAAAACAAGTCCAGTGGGTTTCCTTTTCTTCATCATCTTTGTCACGTGTTCTTTACCCCACTGTGGTTCATCAGATATTCTCCGTACCCTGGGGTCCGCGCGGCCGTCAGAAACACTGACGACCCAATTATGGTCGTGAACACTTTTCAAGTGTTCTTTGCAACAGTGCCATTCTAAACTGGCGAGAACGTGTAGAAATAGGCTTACTCCGTTTCACCCAAGTTTCCCGACTGACACACTCATCCATGTCGAGATAAGCACCCACATGTACCCACAGGTAAAGAATCCCCTCTCGCCCACGGCACTGCATGAGTAATAGAACTCCCAACAGTCAACAAGATGTAAGGATTCTCAAGAGTTCATATAACCTTCATACGTGACTGAAAGCAGAAGGCGGGACTTAAACGTACATATTGTCTAGTTGTCCTAGGCCCAAACTATACTAACTAATGTCCGGGTAAATTAGAGAGAAAATACATGAAGATTTCAATAATATTGGGTTCTCCACACACACGAACTAGGCGGACTCGATTGTTCATTCCAACAGCATCGACATGATAGCGCATGGTGCATTCCGCGACGTTCAGAGTGAACCACCTTCGAACCCTGTATACACAAAGTCAATAACGGCCACATTGAAATCGTCAGGCCATGTGCACTTACAGTATTGTGCCACATAGTTGATAGAGATCGGATCGGATCCAGGGGTGCACTACGAAGATCAAACGGTTGAACAAGGAGAACAAAGTAGAGACGAACGGAACTCACGCTGTCAGGTGGCTGGCCTCCCCTCGTCTCTACACAATATACCTCGTCTGCAAACTTACCCGACACCGCCCTGATCTCTAACCAATTAACATCATGTGCACCATCAGGCGCAGTGACAGCTATATCTATGCTCCCAACAACGAATGCATCCGTGTTTCCATCAGTCGGTCCAGCAGAGGTGAAGTCAAACTTGGGGAGGAAAGCACCGTCGTAATTGATGAAATAATGGACGCCAATAACTTGAAGGGTGATATTGAAATCGACGGAGAAGTCAAATATCGTTTCGAATGGGTTGGGGCCAGTGTACCCCTCCCAAATTTTGAAGATATCATCCTGACTTTCTGCGAAATCCGCTGTGCCATAAAGGCAAGTGATGTCGATCAAGCCGGCAATGGCACCATCAGAACTACCCACTCAACTTTAATAGTTGCGCGCAAAACTACGGTCAACTTGGACTCACGAATATTTCCCTGAGGAATCGCAGGTATAGTTCTGCACCCCAAATCCCAAAAAGACAGAGCGAGGCGGGGAAGATAGTGGAGTGAATGGAGGCTGTAGATTGAGGGCCGTGGTAGGGACGCTACAAGTATCCCTTCTGTCCAACGGCGCGGCGAGTGTCGACGTGACTAGGAGAAGCGAAAGAAATAACTGGGCAATCATGGCTAGTGGTGCTCAGGAATCGAAGGAAAATGTTTGAAACGAGGAGTAACGAGCTCTGTGTTGAAACCAGGGAGTTACTTGCCCTATTTATATGTTCAGATGTTAGGGAAAGTAGTCAGTAATAGCAAACTGTAAAAATACCGGAAACGCTCAGCGGGGAAGAAAACAACAAACTTCGACTGAGGTGCTGTGCATGATCGATCAAAGTGCTATCGAAGAGCAGTACAACGTATCCTCGTGGATTGTACAGTATAGCACAGGAGTATACTGGCAGGCTCGAGAGTGCTCATTGGGGGTAATGAAAACATCACGATTGGAGCAGCTTAAGTTCAGCCACGGTGGCATGGGCCGCATGGTCCAGTTAACTTCCGAGTCACCACTTCATGGGCCGAGGTGTCCGCACAGTGCACCCCTCTGAAATGTGCCGGGTATCAAGGCCACATGTAGGCGCTTCCAAGGAGTCGATGATGGCAGGAAATGAGAAGGAAGGCCAGTGAGAGCAGAGAGAGAACCACTTACAACAGGCGAGCCACTACACTCTACTACACAAAGCAACCATTGCAGTAATTAGAAAATTGAAAAGAAAGTTATACAAATGTCTGCATCGTCGTAGAAGGCTTTTCGCAGCAGATGTGTTGCATACGTTATCGCGTAATCTACCAAGCAGTGCTGTTCGCGACCCATTCCTTTCCCGATTTAGAAACGGGTGGGGTGGCGCGAGATTTAGCCGCGCCCCGCGCAGTGCCCGAGCCCACCTCTCCTCCGAGAGTTCGCAAGGCTGCCGCACACTGCATCACTATTGTACTACATCCCCTCACGTCCCCGAATCGGTTGTTGCGGGTCACGGGACGAGTCACATCTGCACTCTCTGCTAACAGATGTCCAACGGAGCGTTCAGTTTATACGCGAAGGTAAAACACCAGATATAACGGAACAGGTGGGGATCTTTTCGGAGGTCGTCACCTTCAAAATCCGAGTCGGCTCGACCCCGGTTTTAACATGGACACGCGTGCGTGGTCCTCTGCTTAAAATTCTCCAACTGGGCTGGCGCTCCGTAGATGGCATATGTCGTCGATCTGACGTTGCGGGTTAGTGAGTCCAGTGACATGTGCGGTTATCACTCATCAGAGCCTTTATTGTCGAACAACTCACGGCACTTGGTGGACTGCTCAGGTGTGACAATCTCCTATTGTACCTTCTTCACTGACAGACGTTGACACTCGACAATTGCCGGAGTTCTGGTAAGATCCGATCTCGGGACGCCGAGGACGGCCTATTGTACGCCGACCCACGAGCGCATCGCCTAAAGTGCACCCATCATCGATTGAGAACAAACCAAGCGCCAGACCCGCCGCCGTAATGATTCCAAGGAATGGCATCTGCAACAGCATACGTGATCACCCATCACTGAGGAACTTGCTTAGAGCGACCCAGCGTGTTTCACGAAGGAGTCGGCTATAGCCTGAGGTTGATGTGGCAGAGCCGCCACAAGACGCCCGCGGAGTGTCTCTGTCGTCCCTCTCTGTGGCTGTGGCGGAGGTGGCGGAGAAGTCCGGGACTATGATGGTTAGGGTTACGTTTGACCAAACTGATACAAGCAACGCGAAACGAAACTGCTTGATGGTCTCGCCCTGTTTCCCAAACCAAGCCGAAATATTTTTTCGAGGGCAGTGTGAACGAGCTTGAGTTTCTACCCATCCTCAGTGAAGCCCTTTGGCAAGCGAAAAGGAAATATGACAAGAGACAAGGTATTTGTTCCCACAGGAAGGGGCGTTACAACGCAGCAGCAGGGCGGGGCCTTCCTGCCATGCAGGCCGAAATGAGAAACATGCTTGGTGATATCGCCATCTCATCTCCATTGTCGAAACTCCTTGCCTTCCCTAAGATTATCGCTTTATCATTCGACCTTGCCTCGGTGCCTCAATGTCAACCTCACCACCGAATCGTCCACGTTCTTGGCGCTACATCTTGGAACTTCATACTCTCTGAGTCGCCTCCACCTCTCGTGTTATGCTACATCATCACGCTTCCGCTTGCGTACCCTCCGCGGGTCTACCTTTGATTTCACACATGACTCCTACCTCACCTCTGTCTTCCTCTTTCAAGTTCGTACCGTCTTTGAACTCGCACGGTGGGCGGCGACCTTGTGATATGCACAATGTTAATTCACTATTGCTTGCAGCGGGGTGTGGAAATTAAGAAGCGGTCTCTCTTTCGGTCTTATCATCAATGTCTTAAGATCTCAAGTGTGGCATACCGCTAGCATGGGGAGAACGTGTAGACAGTAAGTTATACAGTATGACCACTTTGGACCCGATGATTGATTCTGACCTGAACACGCCATAGTTTGTGGCCCTGTTTTAATGAGAGTTGTCAGACTGGTTGCCGGATGTGGCAGTGTCGCCGAGAACGACTCAGAGATATTACATCGCATCAACGCCACTTGGTGCATAGAGCCCCTTTGATCACGTGATCACCTTACTAGACGAATGTCGGCTAGTGAGAGCGCCGCGAGCCTAACGGAAGACTGTCTCACCTTTCTGTCGGTGTCTACTCCCACTCATGACCATCCTCCAGGTCGCCATGGGACACGGTTGGCTTAAAGAGATTGTAAAGGGGATCAACACGGCGCTCGTATTCGCACCGCCTGCACAATCCACGTCAGGAGTTGCATCCGACTGATTCCAACAGTTCACAATACAGAGAACCCCTTTTCTGGCCGAATGCATGCGAACAGCTTTGATGCGTCAAGCAAAACGCAGGTGAGTATAACCGGTTTTGTGTCCGTACTTAGTATGTTTCCTATCTATGGTCCCTCGCTTGATGAGAACTTCATAAACTTGAGTGTTCGAATTTGGAGTATGTTTACCTCGTATTATTTGGCTTTATGATGAGTTCCCGTGATTGTCTGTTATGGCTCTTTTGGTTTCTCCGTTTCCGATCCGAATGCTTCACCTTTGAGTGCGATGGTTGTATGAAACAACGCTGCGTTTCGTCCTGATCTTGCTTTACAAAATCCTGTCGTTTGGTAATTACCTTAGAGTATCCTGAGAAGCCTGTTTCATTGAGTATTTGAAACACGTGGTAAAAAGCGCTCGAAAACGAGTCTCGGATACAAGTCTATCTATCACCATCCTCAATGTATTTCCACATTAGGAATACCTCGAAAAAACTGCGATGATTACGTATACCTGACTTGTTCCGTTAACTTTGAAAACATAGCACTCAAGTCTCCATCTTATCAAGCGTATCGCTATGTTAGCAGCACCTCTCTTGACCTTACCTCCACTCCATAGCCCGATCAAAGTTCCATTACTACTTATGTCATCTTGGACAGTCTTTTCCGGACTACTACTGTATGCTTCTCCTCGGTCGTGGACATAGTACTGCGCAAACCACTGCCATCAGCTTCCCGAAGACACCCGTATGGTATAGAACCTGTCCGGGTGCACATGGTCAGGCCAATTAGAGGCGTATCCGAATCTCAGTGGATACACTGAATGTGGTACCAGGGTGACCGTGCGATAACCCTGCACGTTGGGTTCCGTCCACTCTTCTGGGCTATCCCGTAATCTCTGTGGGCACATCCCAGGTCCCTCTCCACCACGTTTTCCTCATAATAGGCAGCTGTACCGCCAGCGCTTTCTCCCCGCCCCTCTTTCAAACCACTGAAACGGTTGACGTACAAAGTCCAGATTGGTCTTGGAGGGCTGCCGGTCTGTGGTTTATTTGCATCTGCGGCGCTTATATATAAAGTTGGATCGGAAAGGCTTTTTCTCCAGCATTTCGCCACCACCCCACACAAGTAATGGCTGAGTCTACCAAGGAAGAGCTCAAAAACGAGGGCGTATTGTCCACGTCCTCACGAGAAGGCAATGTCTCCGTGTTCTACGATGTCGGAAAAAGACACATCTGGCGGACATTGGATTTCCACCTATTGCCCTTTGTCACCCTGCTTTATCTCATGTCGTTCCTGTAAGTGGCGAATCCATGTATTTTAGGCCTATTACTGATCTGTATACTCGGAATCCTAAGGGATCGGAGTAATATTGGTAGGCGTTCAGTGTCACGAATAAGACTCGTTGCCAACGTCTGACCGACGAGCAGGCAACGCAAGGATAGCTGGAATGTCGAAGGATCTTCACCTCGTTGGTTTACGTTACAATACCGCGGCCGCGGTCTTCTTTGTAAAACCCTAACTTCTTGGCCAGCGTGTCGTTAGCTGACACAGGCGCTAGATAACATATTGCTTCGTGGAAGTACCTTCGTATGTCCTTACCACACCTTCTGACCTCTACGCTGACACTATAGGAAGGAACATCCTCCTTAAGTTGTTTAGGCCGTCCCGATGGAGTTTGTGTCCCTATCTTCACACAAGAACGATTCTCATTCCATGTTTTCAGTCCCTACAACTATGATAGCATGGGGCACGATCACGACACTTATGTGTTTGGTGAACACATACCAGGGCCTCATCGTGTGAGAGACTCAACGTCTTTGTTACTACTACTATCTCCACTCATCTCGTGTAGCGCTCGCGTCTTTCTCGGACTAGCTGAAGGAGGGCTGTTCCCTGGCGTGACGTATTACATTTCGCTCTGGTACCCTCGTCAGATGCAAGCCAAACGTGTCGCCATCTTCTTCTCCGCTGCTACGGTTGCTGGAGCGTTCGGCGGCATTCTTGCGTATGGAATTGAACATTTGGATGGGTAAGTCACTGTGGCCGGAGGATGCTCGCATCCGTTGATTTCGATATTTACAGGAAGGCTGGTCTCCATGGTTGGCAATGGATCGTCCGTTCCTGTATTTCTTTATCCTCACTTGAACCTGATCTTACATTGTGTAGTTCCTCATCGAAGGCTTAGGTGTGCTATTATTCTTGGGATCACAAATATGCTGACATCTAGCAGCGACCGTTGTCATAGCGCTGCTAGCGTATCGTTTCATGCACGACGTTCGTTTTTTTGTGACCGACGCGCTCCTGGCTAACGTTCTCTCAGTACCCAGAAACCGCTAGGTTCCTCACAGACGACGAGCGACTGTTTGTCATCACGGCGTTGAAAGAAGACTCGAAAGGCCAGGCAACCCACTTTAGTCCGAAATTCATTTGGCAAGCTCTAGCCGACTGGAAGACCTACTTGCAGGTTGTTAACTATATTGGGTAGGTCATCCTTATAGTTATTTGTATGACGCACGTAACTTGTCGTTTGTCCAGTGTTGTGGTCCCTGTCTATGCTGTTGCCCTCTTCACACCTACTATCATTTATAACCTAGGCTTCTCGGCTGCAGGAGCCCAGCTTCTGTCAATCCCGCCTTTTGTGTGCGGTTGCATCTCAACAGTCATCATCGGCGTCTACTCTGACAAGATGAACTTGCGGGGTCCGTTTGTCGTGCTTGGAGCTGGTGTCTCTATGATTGGATACATCATCGCCTACGTAACAAGCAAGCCTGGGCCTGGCTATGCTGCCGCCATCATCGCCGCCTCTGGCGTGTACTCCACCATCCCTGTTAATATAGCTTGGGCTGGGGGAAACGCAGGGGGAGATATGAAGAGGGGTGTCGTTCTCGCTATGGCCATCGGGATTGGAAACCTTGGAGGGTACGTTGTACTCCTTCGAGTTAAATTGGTTGTGACGTGAGGGTGCAGTATCTGTTCCTCATATGTATATTACCAACCTCCGCGATTCCATAAGGGTCATGGCACGATCCTAGGCTGTCTTGGCATGAGGTACGTACTTACTGATCAACACACGAGGGAAACACTTAGGACTTATCCTGGTAACTGGTAGCATCATCTGCAGCTCCGTCCTAATGTGGAAGTACAGAGCACTCAACAAGGAGAAGGAGGAGCTGTGCCTCCGCGAGAGCATTGACGAGAGCATGCGAGATAGGTACAATGAACTGGGAGATGCGAGTCCTCTCTTTCGGTGAGCATCTTCCCTTCTATCTATAGACCCGTACATACTGAGACCCCATTTGAAGCTACGTTATCTGAATTAGTTGTTTGGATCATTTCAAGTTTCATAGAAAGATTCGGCGTAGAAGGGAATCCATGCATGTTTTGAGGTAGATATTCCCAAATTGTCTGCAGGTTGGGGACCGTTGGGTCGAATGCGTACGTTCAAATTCGTCAATATATCCACGTGATCCGCCCGAACCCATGCGTGGCCACTGGCAGAATCTCTGTTCAAACGCCTCCAAGTCAGTGCCCTCTTGACCCACCTCGCTGTGTGGGCATTAGGCGTTAGTTTGTTGATTAATATTAATTGCTTGTCCCAATCGTAAATCATGTACCACCTATTTTGTTCTTCCCACCTCTGCGTCACCTGGGTCCATAGACTGCAACGAGGAAGTAGTAAGTTCGTGGTATTCACCTCACCCACCCGCGTGCTGCTTTCTCAACAATCATAGAGCCACGCGCCTGGATGAATGGGGCGTGATTAATGATTGGACACTCGGTGGCCCTGGTCACGGTCAACGGACTATCGCTGAGCGATGCAACTCACTTGCAACCCTCATATCCAAATCCAGGTCTGTTCTGATTGAGACTTTCCGAGTTGATCCGGTATCGCTCCTAGTCTCTTTGTATATTTGTAGGCCGCATGGCACAGTAAAACAAAAAACATAAAGTGAAGGCGGCCCGCCCCGGTGCCGTTGAGCACGTGGCCCGTGGGAGTCGGCTAGGTCTTCTCGCGCGAGAAATCTACTCCCGCTCATGACACCAGATGAGTAATTGGAACAGGTCAGCCGCCCAGTAGATATACATATATGCATATGCTTGGGCACGCTATGACAGAAATAATAAGGATAAGTAAGGCCCCGAGACAACAAAAACCTGAGGGATAACATGAAGGTTTGCGCGACAACGAAAAGCAGAGTTTGAATTTGTACGCAGAAGCTTATTAGGAATTAAGATGTAATACACATTTTCTGGTTGTTACTACGATTTACTTATGCTAATGTAGTCAATGTCCGGAAAAATAAGAGAGAGTACGAGTCGGAAGTAGAATGTCAATAATATCGGCTGCTCGACACACATGAGCGGCGCGGGCGCGATTGTTCGCTCCGACGGTATCAACAAGGCAGATGGTGTATTCCACGCAATGTTCAGAGTGAACCACCTTCGAACCCTAGAAACGCTTAGTCAATAACGACCATGGTAAAATCGTTAGGTTATGTGCACTTACAGTATTGGGCAGCATACTTGACTGAGATCGGACCCGATCCTGGGGTACACTACAAAGATGATACGTTTGAACAGGTAAAAAAGATCAGAGACAAAGAAAAACTCACGCTAGTGGGTGGCTGGCCTCCCCTCGTCTCCACACGAAATACTTCATCCGCCACCTTACCCGACACCGCCTTGAGCTCTAACCAATCGATATCGCGCGCACTATTGGGCGCAGGGACACCCACAGCTTTGGTTCCAACGACGAATGCATCCGGATTACCCTTGGTCGGCCCAGCAGAAGTGAAGTCAAACTTGGGGGAGAGGGTGCCGGTGTCATTGACGAAATAGTGGTAGCCGATAAGGGGAGTGTTAAACTCGGAGAGGAACTCATTTATCAGGTTCGAGTCTGATGTGTCGTTGCCATTGTATTTCTGCCAAAAGTCGAACACATCGTCCTGAATTTCTGCGAATTCCGCTTTGCCATAAAGGCACGAGGTGTCGAGCAAGTCAGCAACGGCACCAACAGAGCTATTCGATCAACGTCATCAGTTGCGCGCAAAATATGGTCCAGTGGGACTCACGAATATTTGCCTGAGGAATCGCAGGTATAGTTCTGGACTCCGACTCCTAAAGTGACAAAGCGGGGCGGGGAGGACAGTGGAGAAAATGGGGGCTGTAGATTGAGGGCCATGGCAGGGACACTGCAAGTCTGTCTTCTGTTCAACGGTACAGCGAGGGTCGACGTGGCTAGGAGAAGAGATAGGAAAATTTGGGGTATCATGGCGAACGGTGTTGAAAATCGAAGGAAAAGGTCTGGAGGGGGGGAGAAATGAAGCTCTGGGTTGAAATCAGTGCGCTACTCATGGTTTTATAGGATAAGAGTCATCATAAGACGCTCCGGTAAGTAGATGGGGGCAGCAAAGGGCCGAAACATTGAAAACAAGGAGAAAACGATCAGAGACGAATGTCCTGATCGATCGACGTCCTGTTGAAGTCCAAAGGCGCAGTGAAGTACAGCATACACTCGGGGATGGGCACAGGATGCGTCAGATGTATCTGGTTCGGGAGTGCAAATGGGGGTAATGTCGTTATTGCAAATTGAAGCGGTGGAACACCTAGCTTTTGTCGCTAGGTTCCTTGCTTCATGCGGCCGCGTACTAAAAACGTTTGGTTGAATCTCAGGCTACTCGCTAGACGAGCCACCTCCACACTCTACGAAGCAGCTACTTGGATGACAAAGGAAGAATCGAAAGGAACGTGTCTGCATCAACGCGGCGCAGAACCCCTTGTGCGGTCGGGGGCTGTGCCGGCGGCCTGCGTGTGGACGCATTGCACGATCTACGTGATCTACTGTTTCAAGTTCTGGTGTGGGGAAATATTGCCCGATTTAGCAATTACTGAGCCACGACTCAGATGCCCGTGATGCCCGTGATGCCCGGGGCACAGGCTGAAACCTCGCACGATGGGTGGGGCCGCACAACTGCATCGCGTTCTCGAATCACGCCAGCTGATACTCTCGTGGCCATTGCTGCATCTAAGCAATGAACGAAATTCCAAGTTAGAACTGCCACCGTGATTTCGTTCTCCTTCGGCGAACAATACTCAATCTCACAGTAATCCTTCCGGGTATGGGGCCATTTGGGTTTCTAAACTCAGCTCTGTACAAGTGGGCCCTTGTTGTGACCATCGGTATATAAGCGCCATAAATTTCAACGTGTCTTTGAACGTGCCTGTCTTACAAACCAGGTGAGGTCGTTGGTTTGTAAAGGTCGCCCTCTCCCCTTTCGATCGGGCATTTGTATCAGGGACATCACGGATTCACGGCTTCTGATATCGCATTGACGCGGAAGCGTGAACACCACGAGCTTCCTTACGTTCCGTCGTTTTTGTTGTCCGCCACTGCTCTGAC
>Ga0307510_10001954_pt1 | contig 23204 bp, 19 predicted proteins | sample 12_EM_MG_FD_207224 | JGI IMG/M metagenome (GOLD analysis project Ga0307510, IMG submission 207224) | Populus trichocarpa ectomycorrhiza microbial communities from riparian zone in the Pacific Northwest, United States - 12_EM | ecosystem: Host-associated > Plants > Roots > Unclassified | place...
ATTAATATTTGTGAAGAATATTTGCCAACAACTTGCCATGTATATAATGAAAATACTTTTAAAATAGATAAAATATAAAGAAATCAGGAAAGGTTAAAAGCCTAACCTAAATCACTTTAGAGTTTGGAGTTATTTAGCTTATGATAGAGTACTCGATATAAAAGGGATAAAGTTGAGACCAAGAGCCAATACAAGTGTTTTGTGGGAAATGCTAAGTATTTAAAAGCTTATAAACCATTAGATGTTGATTCCAATGTTATCATGGAATCAAAAGATATTGATTTTATTAAAGATAAATATCTTAATGATTCTAATAATGATCTAGATTTAGATAACATGTAAAAAATAGATATAAACTTAATGCTTCTTCTAAACACAAAAGAAAACTTAATGACTCATCTAATGAGATTAGAAAAACTATAAAAACAATTAAATCCAAACTTTTTTTATACACAAATGGTAACTTTTCTCATGGAAGGGTATTGTAAATTTATGGTTAATGAAATGCCTATGTTATTATTAGTTCAAAATGATCTCAAGTTTTATGGTAAAACAATAACATCTATAGATACTATCTTTTTTTAAAAAAGACAATTGATAAGAAAATCAATTCTTTTTTTTCAAAAATATATATTTGATTCTTAACTTACCTTAAAAATCAAAACTAATTGGTTGCAAATAGGTACTTAGAAGAGAATATAATATGGATGGATCTATACAAAACTTTAAGGCTAGGTATTTATAGGGTTTAGATAAAAGAAAAATATTGATAATTTTTTATACATATGCTTTAATAACTAGAATAATCTCTATAAAAATAGTGTATGAAAGACCCGAAGCACCTAAGAGACAGGGTGAATTAGGTATTTTAAAATTAAGCCTAAATATTTTGGTTTTAAACAAAACAATCATAAAAAACACAATAATACCATATAACAACTTCTACTTGGTAAGCTTAGGCCTCTACTATACCTACAATGTATTTCAGGGCTAGACTATACCTTACAATGAATCATTTTACAAGTTAAGGACTCAAATCTTTATGACAATCCTTTTACACTATGGTTAAAATCAAACCCACCAATTTTATTTGCAAGTCAAACATTGAAACCAATTGAAATTACAATAAGAACAAGGTCAAACCTAACACAATATTTTTTATAGAGATAGACCAAAACATATACAAGCTCTCACATAAAGGCTCACAACTGAAATCCAAGTGGTTATAGTGTCACTTACACTTTAACAACAAGTTTCACTAAAAAAAATGAAAACAAATGCACTACTAAATATATTATAAAGGAAATGGACTCAAATTTTTAATAGGTGTGATCTAACTTTTTAGGTGAGGTAGGTTGTGCAATAAAAATATAGAAGAATAAAAGTTATTTCATGTTATCAAATGAAAAATCATCTCAAATGACAGGTCAGATACAAGCTACCCAATTCATGCACCAATTAAAATAACATGCCAATAAAGACATAATACCAATTGACCTACAAATATATCTTGTTCTTTTGGCATCACAAAAAAAAAATCCATGTAAACTAATATCATATATTTTGTATAAGCATGAAAAATCATTAAATACCAAAAAAATACATGCATAAATAAAGTTGTTCAAGACAGACAAAAAATACATCAAATAAAATTGATCAACGATGATAATTGGCAAGCCACACGTTAGTACTAGGCATTATTCCAAATAGATTCAATGGGATCCTTTTATTCCATCTGTTCATTTGAACAATACCCATTGTTCATCCAAAGGAAATGTTGAGTTTCTCAAAACACAGACATAACAAAAACAATAATTTTAAAATCTTTCAAGAGTTTTAAAGATCAAGTTAGACAATCTAAAGTTGTTTAGGATTTATGCAAAGATACTTGGATATCATTCTTTCTTATGGAGTTTGATAAACTATTCAAAGTTGGCTTGTCACAAACCGTAAACACTAAAATTATATTACCTCTAATAGTAATCTAAACAAACCACTTTATCAGAAATCTCCATAACTATTTTAGAAGAGAGAGATTGTCATGCCTTGAGTTTTAACTCTCTTTTTTCTCTATTTTGCCTATCTATATAGGTGTATGTAGAGTGTGTTTGTGTGTATAGAAAAATATAAGGCATAGTAACTAATAGTAAAAAAATTGTAATCAATTAATAGAAAAATACCACTTTTCTCCTTGAAAAATATCACATATATTATCTCAGGACAATTTTATAAATGTATGCAATTAAGTTCATACATGAATTTTCTAGATCGAAAATTGTAATTCCCCAAATTAATTGCATTTTAATACACAATTTTTAAAATTTATTTACAATCATGTCTTAGTTAATTAATCATCATAGTTTAATTTATTACCAATTATTTGTAATGTGTGACCCGATAGATTTCTAATATAATGACTCAAATACAAATTATAATCTTAATCATAATTTAATTATAAATATTAATTTATTTTTATTTCAATTAAAAATCATCATGAAAAAGTCTTACTTGCTTAATCAATAAAAAAAAAACTCTTTTATATTAGATATATAATAAAATTTATATTTATGACATTAACTATGAAAATGTAAAAAGAAAAATAATTTTAATGTTTTAAATTGTTGAAAAACTCGTAAAGAAAAATTATGAGGAATCTTTTAAATATGTTTTCCAAACTAAGTGTAAATTTAGACAGTCGTCTAATTTCAAGTTTTTCAAATAATTGAAGTACTACCCTGTTTTTGAAAAATACGCTCCAACATGGAGAAGTGTAAAGAGGCATATAGTACCCGTTTAATAATAAGAAAAATTACAATTTAACTGTTGATACAGAGCATGGAGCAGGGAATTGATGGCAGGATTCTTTTTGGAACCATCTTTTAGTTTATTGATAACACGTTCAAGTAAGAGAGACAGACCAGAGAGTACAAGGCAGATGCGCCACCTTTTTTCTTGAATTCCCATTGCACGACCACAGCGCATCAAGCCGCTAATTATAACTGCTTCGGGGAAGTCTTGCCCTTCGCGCATGTCTGGCATTCGAGAAAAAATAGCCAAGAGCAGGACCATGGCTCTCAGTACATCTAATGATTGTTACCAAACTATATATTCAAAATATTGTCACTGATCTGAGCTTCTCTGACTTCAATAGAAAATGAAAAATAAAAACCTGAAAAAGCATAAGCTTATATAGAATAAAATATACACATCTATCTGAATTCCAATCTAGCTTCTACCATCTGCAATAAATTTCTAATCTTTCTTCTTTTGTGCCTAGTGAAAGCTCCGTTGGTTGAATACCAGGGACACCCCCAGGATACGGTGCCACGAACAACACCAAAATAGCAACACTGCAAATAAATGTTTTTCTTGAAAACCACACCATCTAATTCAAGACACATGATCCTCACATTGCCAATTTGACAATGTATTCAGTTTTTTTGGTGCAGATATGGTAGTCAGAAAGAGCAATTTAGCAATTGTTGCCTGGACAGTATTAGCGTGCCAATATAACAACGTACATGTTATCTATGAAGGTTCCCTATCCCCATCCCTGTTCAAGACCACCGCCTTAGTAACTGTGGTTGATGGTGGCCTATTGATCTTCTCAAGCAACCTACTGAATGCTAACTTCACAGGTATGCATGCAACTGTAGTTGGCCCAGATGTCTCAGGTTTGATTAGCCCATCCATTTTACCATTACCCGTATCTTGTACAGGATTCCTAACAAAAATCTGCTTAATACCAATTGATGACAGGGTTCTTGTTTTTTGATTAGATGGTAAGCTTACTTTCTTTGGCATCTTTCTAGGGAACTTCTTTTGTGCCGACGGCTGGGGAACATGAGGTAGGCTCTTCCTTGCCAGGTTTGCCTTGTAACTGAAACTGCCCCCACTTGATTTCCTAAATGGAACTCTTTTTTCTTGATCCATAAATTGAATATCCTCAGCAGCAGCATCGAAGCCCGACAATGATAATAAATGTGGGCGTGGTACCCTAGAATTGGTCCTTCTTGCAGTCCGCCACGCTGGTTGAAGTGATGTACTTTCGTCTTGGTCAACTGCTTCGTTGCTATAATAATCATTTAAAGGAAACTGATCATTTAAAGGAAACTGAGTTTCAGATGAACCATCTTCCACAGCTTCAATTGGTATCGGATGTCCTATTATTGCCTTCCCATCAAACTTGCTGATGAGAGAAACAATAGGTACACGATCTTTTTGGTAGCTTGATTGGACCTTCAAATCCACATCTACTAACAAAGATCTTGCCCTTCCCCCAAAATGGTGCTGGCCAACAAATATTGGATTGGAATGCTCCCCCATGTCTTCCCAATGTCTCCTGAAAGTATGTTGATCCTCCAAACCCATGCCTTGCCATTTTATCATATTACGACCAGTATTATTTCGATCTCTGGACACGAACCTTGATGGAAAAGAGCAACCTCTATTACCAAGACGATACATTTTGGACCCAAAATATTTTCTGCCCAAATTGGCATCATGGGCACCAAATGCCCTTTGGCTTGAGATACTTCCTTTCATCCCATGGAAGGTTCCATGAGAAGCTCCATTAGAACCTTTTCCATATTCCATATTGACAGGCTTCTGTGTAAGATATCGAATGTTCCTTTTCCCCTTCAATTTCCATTTGGACACTGCTTCATGTGCAAGAAAATGTTCATCATGGTAAAGGTCATCCATGTCATCAGAAGATATCAATCCATCAGACTCCTCGCTGCTTGTACTAGCATGTTCTAATGTTGCTTCAGGCTGTCCCAGAGCATCCTGCTCAGCTTCTATAGGGAAAGCAACATCTAGACAGACAAATAAATAAATAAACGCTAATGAGACAAAAACAATAAATAGTGACTTCTGAAGTAGAAGAGATATTATGAGCCATGACTCAGACAACTGACATTTGACACAAACAATTAAAATTAAACTAAACCATCAATTTCTTGGTCCACAGAATCACAATATTTGTGAGAAAGGAATGGTAAATACTTAACCTGAAAAAATAACCATTTCTTTGTCCACATCTGGTTCAGTCTGAGAAGAATCAGACTCGGATTCAGATGAATTAGATCCAGACAAATCAGATTCAACATCTTCCATAAATCCAGATGAAGAGTCTTCTTCATTTGAAGAACCAGGATGGGAATGCAACTCGGCTTCAAAACCAGAAGGAAAGAACTTATTCTGGTTTGGAGGAATGTCCTTATCATCCATAGAATCACTAGAATCAGCTGGCAAGTAAACACATCTAGTCCTCTTTGCCCGGAAAATAGCTCCCATCTTCTCCACTCCTGAAAGAGAAACAAAACTAGTCAAATTGCAATAGCTGAGGGATTCCAAATTTTGCATAGTTTTCCATACTTCAATAAGCAAGAGGGCACCGTCACATCCCTCAGCTAAATATCCCCCAACCAACCCTTGTGACTAACTTTATTTTCCTAAAGAATGTTTTACCATTTGCATGAGGGGTTATTTCCACATGAGGGAAAGTGTCAGGAGGATCTTCATATTTGTTGTCTGCTACAGGTCTTCTCCAAGAACCATCTAAATCAACAGAGGGTGAAAATTTTCTCTTTAAGGCAGTCCTCCGCCCAAAGTCTTGCGAACCTCTCATCCGCAGCATTGCCTCACTATGAAATTCCGAGACTGACTGATCTCCATCCTTGGCTTTCAGTGGAATTAGTGGGCTGCCTGGAATCTCTATATCAACTCCTCTCAAAGTTTGGTTCAATTTAACATCCTCGGGTTTTCCACTATAATTTATTGAGCCTTCTGAAAATGCACCCAGCTCGGTCTTCACAGACCCAGATGATTTACTTCTTGGGCAATCAGAAGCAACACCCGATGCTCCTTGCTTTCTCAAGAGTTGCTTTTCAAGCTCAAGGGCATGTAGAATTGCATCTTCTCGACGTGCATATTTCTCTCTTTTCTTGATTGGCATGCCCAGGGCAGATTCAGCCCTTTCAATACAATCAGAAAATTCAGCACACCGAAATGCCTTCACACGCTTCGACTTTTCTAAATTGTACCAGTCCCTGAGAAGAAGTAGCAGCATGTTGAAATCAGAATGAAGATTTGACAGATATTGAGAGATGGGAAAATCAAATAACTTGGAATAAGGGCAAGGAACACCTGGTTTAACTAGTAAAACACTTAGTGGAATATCAATAACTTAAATACCAATTGATTGCATTTTTTTCACCAAGCCAAGTTTAAGAATAGTTAAACCTCAATAAGTTATGACTGCATAGAAAAGAAGATAAACACGAAAAAGTTAGCATAATGAAGACCAGATAACCAATGCAATGCTTGTTTTCCAAGAAACAAAATCATGGAAAATTGCAGAATCTATGGACTCTGCACAAAGAGTTATTTTCTGGGACTCAAATCATGTTTGTTTTCTTTCAAGACAGACATTGGAATGCATTTAGAAAATTTGCAAATCATGCAATGACTTTTACTTCATAAAAATACAATGGAGATTGCCTTCGTCTTTTTTCATTTTGGCATCAGCAAGTGACAGATCACGAGAAGCAGAGTTTAAAGGATGGATTTTGACGAACCTTAGATGGAACATCCATGCAAGGTGGCAGGGATGAGTGCAGTAATTTCAATACGAATTGATCAAACTAGTACAAGATTAACTATTTTATGGTGGTCGTGACACTGTAAAAAATGAAGCAATCATCAGAACAGAACTCTAATAGAACAACGATTTTATCAAGATATTCTAACACTCCGTCATTGCCGGATCCAAATATGCTTTAAGATTTTGCAAAAACACAGAATGGGGAATATGCTTTTAAGACTCTGCAAAAGGGTTGTTAGGATTAAATTGCACAGAATGGGGATTGAAAGATAACTAAAGGCAAAAGATAGGATTGAAACAATCAGCCCCACTCACAACACCTCATGCAAGAACTCCAACAGAAAATTGCAGCTATTATCTACCCAACTAACTAACTAACTACAATCTTAAGCTAAATGGAATTGTGCAAAAATTAGAAGCTAAAGTTGGGACTTCTCAATTATTAATACAACAACAGAGCAAAGCATTTATCGTCTCTTTTCAGCAATCATCGTCTAATTAAAACGACAACACGTTACTAGAATTCCAATAAGAAAGACTTACACGCTAGCATCATCCCTTCCAAGGAGTTTGACCGGAGTCCCTGTTCGCGGCGATGTTAGATTATACTCTGCCAGTTCATCCGCCTCCATTATCTGACCAGGCCACCACGACCCGTTTCTTCTCCGCACCCAAACAATCGGACCTATGTTACCATCCGCCGCCGTCCTCGAACTCTCCTCCATCCGCACCCCTTCTCTCTATTTGTAAATGTAAAGTCAGGTTTTTTATTTTTTTATTTTTATTTTACAAAAAAAAGAAGGAAAATCAATCAATCAGCCTCCTGAGAAGAGAGAGAAGCGGTTGATCCGGAAAGAGGCGTAAGTGGTTGATCTGGGTAAAGAGAATTGGGTTTCCATTCAGAATTGAATACTTTTCATCTTCTTTTCTATTAGGTTTTTTTTTTTTTACTGATTTGTTCTAAAAATTCCCCCTTTTTTTTCTTTCTAAAAATTAAATATATAAATACTAATGAGACGTATAATAGATAGGGTTTGTTTGTGATACAAGGCAGGTGGATGGCTGATTTTGGTTGGTTAGGGAGATCTTTGTTTGGTTTTAGAAGGGAAAAAAATAAAGAACTAACAGACAAGAACTAGAGCAGGAGGAGGAAGAAGAAGAAAAGAGTGAAGTTGAAGGACGAGTGGCGTGTAACCGGTGGTACCTCACTGATATTTTACGCGGAAAACTCAACGACTCTAACGATGTCCATGTGATCTCTATCGTTTTGGGCCTTCCATGGTTTTTGGTCCAAGATTTTTTTTTAAATTTGACACAGTTACAAATTTCTTAAAAAAATTATAATACTGTTTGGAAAAATTTCTAAAAAATAAAATAGTTTAACACGTCTAGTATTTTAAATTGTGGTTTAAATAAAAATCATGATTCAAAATTACAGATTTATTATATATAACCATGATTCATAATCGCTGTTATGAAGGGTTGTTTAATCCTTCATACGTTCTCCATGGTCGTCGCTTCAACAAAGAAAAATACCTTAAGATCCACGAAACCCTTACCTCCAATTGCTCAAACAAGCATTCAATCATCTACCAAAACACCAGAATCATCTTCTCTTTGTTTCCATGAGTTTTTCTACTATTTTTTTATTGCAAACCGCCGGCCTAGACAACCTCCTCGTTACCTAGGTATAAAAAAATCAAGGTATAACAGTTGTATTGTCTCTTAGTTTTATGGGTTTTATTATTGAATTGATAAATTTTGAGTTTTGATTTATGATTATTTGTGTTATGTTTTATAATTAGGTATTTTGTTGATGTTGAGAGAATTTTAGGTTTTAAGTGTTGCAATCATGTGTTTTTAATAAAATTGATGTTATTTGTTGAATCAAATATGTTTGAATTAGAGAAATTAGATTTTGAATTGATTATTAGGTTGTTTGCATATTTAATGTAATTGTTTGAATGGAGTTAAATATTGTTTGAATTGATGTAATTAGATAGATAATTGATTTTTTGATGTTATTAATAAACTCATGATCGAAATCATAGCAACTAGAGTCTGCTTTGAATTTTGATAAAAATTGTCATAACTGAGAATTTTGTTTAATTGAGATCATTTAGATTTTAATTGATGAAATTATATATGTTTTCATTGATATTATTAAGGTCAAAATAATAGCAATTAGGGTTTAGGTTGAATTGTGAGATAATTTAATTTTGATGAAATGAGTATTCTTATTTTACAGAATATGTCTTCAAACTTATTTATATTGTGTCATTATAGTGATACTATTGTTCCTGATACGAATAATAGTATCACTTATATTGAAAAAAATATTAATGCTACTAAAGGCATGTCATTTGAAGATACTGAAAAAATTATATGTGGAAGACTTAGGTTGAATTATAATAGTGTTGGAATAGATATCACTTGGAGGTCTCTTGTTAGGGAACGTCAATATTTTTCGATATTGATTGTATATGATGTGAATTTTAAAAATATGATAGAATTGTTTGTTCAAAGTGAAACGAATATGATGGAGTTTTATGTGAGTAATTGACCTAAACTTATAAGCTCATATAATATGTAGCATGGAGATACTAATGTAACTATACCTATATATACTCGGTCGCTTGGACAATTATCACTTCAGCTGGTGCTGGTACATCTAGGACATTGGAAGATAGGGTTACAGTAATTTGTGATGAAAGTAGGATTAAAATTGCATATTGTGATCAACATATGTATGACTCCTCTGAACCTAGTAATAATGAAGATGAAGGTGTCATGGGTTTTGTTGAAACATTAGATAATAATGATGATGATGAGGCCCCTCATTCAAGAATTTGGTCATGATACCGGAGTTGATGACATAGTTTGTAAAGATTGATCTGTTTATCATAAAAATCATCCAGTAGTGATGATATGGTAGTCGGACAAACTTTCAAAACTGAAGATGATTTGATGAATGTTGTTAAGCAATGACACATTGCACATTCACTTGATATCAAGTTTAATGTTCAAACCAAACATTTGTTCAATTACAATGTATTAATGCACCTGAATGTCAATGATACTTGTGTGGGGGATACCATAAAAGGTCAAATTCCTTTGGGATAGCAAAGTCGAAAGGTAAACACATATGTACATACATGCATAAGAAAACCATCATCAACTTGATACAAAATTTATTACAGCAGTGGTTTCAGCTCTTGTTCAAGATAACCTTGCTTATATCATTTCTTGCACACAAGAAGAAATCAAATTGCATTATAAGTTTAAAATTTTGTACTATAAAGCATGAGCTGAAAAAAAAAATACTTGAGGAACTTCTTGGAACACATGAGGACTCATTTGAAATGTTACCTAGATTGTTTTTGGCTTTATAAGAATCAAATCCTAGGATAGTTGTTGAATGGTAATATAATGAATAGCTTAATAGTAAAACATTTGTTTTTGGTAAAGTTTTCTAGGCATTTGGTCCTACAATTAAGGGGTTTGAGTCTTATATGCCAATTATTAGTGTGGAAGACACCTATTTATATGAAAGGTTTAATGGAAAGTTGTTGATTGTTGTTGCTTTTGATGCAGATAATGAGATTTTTCCTTTGTCTTATGCATTAGTTGAAGAAGAATAATATCAATTGGAGATGGTTATTACTATTTACTCAACATCACATTATAGGTGACCGTAGTGGTATATGTATAATATCGGATAAACATACTAGAATTAAGCATGGAATGATAGAAATTTGGCCTCGACCGATTGAATATCATTGGTATTGTGTTAGACACCTGGTAAGCAAGTTCAATCACAAATTCAAAGATTTGTCGACCAAAAAAGAGTTGCTTAGGATGTGTTATGAAGCTTCAAAGCGTAAATTATGAATACAAACAACGTATGTAACAAGATACTCAATTACATGTCTATTTATTATTTTTTATAATGTAATTGTTTCTAATATTTATTTTCTAATTTTGAATTATATTTTGTATTTTATAGGTACACTAGGTTAGGATTTCATGTACGCAAGGTGTGTCGTCTTCATCTACACGTAGAGTTTCCCAGTACATGGATCTTGGTCTAGTTGATCCTTCTATTATACGGTTGTGGAAGTTACATAGATCAGAGACCATATAGAATGAAAATGTATGTTTGTTTTTATTTTACAAAATTGATTAATTATTGTGCTAATTATCCTATAATTCATGTTAGTACATCAGGTTTTTTATATTATGCAGGATTTAGGTAATATGTACTGTAGATTCCATAAGCTGATACTGCTTCCAGATCTCGTGATCTCATTAGTCATACAGATGAATTTTTATTATATTACCTATCTTTAGCATATAAATATGGATCATGACTTGCTCACGACACTTATCGAGAGATGAATACGAGAGACTCACACATTCCACCTTCTTGTAAGGAGATGATACCTACATTATATGATGTCACTGTTTTGCTTGACTTTTCTATAGATGGACGAGCACTTACTTTTATAGGTATCCAAAATATGGTCACTCTATGAAAGTGTGCATTCGGATGAGCACCCTTTCCAGAAATGTTCAAGGGGAACGCTTTATGCACAGGATGGATTTGAGAAAACATTTTTAAATTACCTGATGATTACGATGGCAAGATCCTATAATGGTATGTTAATGTATACTAATTGTTTAAGTAACATACTGATATGTCTATATTTGATTTGAATTTGATGTTTTATTGTGCATATATGTTAGAGCGTACAAACTTTATGTGTTTGACAATATACTTTTTACGGATCTTAATAAGACGCATATGCCATTATTCTACCTACCACTACTGGAGGATTTTGAATCAATTCCACTATATAGTTGAGGTTCAGGCATTCTTGCATGTTTGTATAGGCATTTGTGTTAAGCTAGCTTGGAAAAAACAAAGTAAGTTGGGGGATGTTTATTGCTTTTACAAGAAAAATAAATGTAAGAATTTTTATTTTTATTTTTGTATGATGTTTTTTTATGTTTGAGTTGATTACTAATTGTTGCATGTTTTTTTATATATAAAGCTATGGTCATAGAAGCATTTGCACTTGAGGCACCCACAAATTGATTTTAAACATGTTATGTTTTGGAGGTTAAGCTACAACTTCCATTATGATACAGGTAATGATGTTATTAATAATACAAATTATGTTATTTAGATTTAGAGTACTTTTCTTGGAAACCTTATTTAATAAGTTTCATTACTTATTTATCAACAGATTGATGCAAACTTCTTGAACAAACGGCCAAGTAACCCACACGCAAAGACATCAATTCCTGGAAAACTAAGTAAATTAGGTTTGAGAGGAGTGTGACACAAAGATAACTCATGGATAACTCGTATCTAGGCACCGACACTATTAGAAACAAAAACCCTACCCAACGAATATTGATTCATGAACGAGAAGTATATAGATGACGCCACAAAGTCAGTTGCTCTTTGATAAGTCATTTTCAGTTCTTTAGAGAACTAATGATGGGACAATATCTCATCAACTCACACAACAAGGTGCAACAAAGAAGTTTTTATTAATCTCAATTTTATAGCCCCCCACACGTCTGGTTATGGCTTTATTTATATTGACTATAGACTCAAATAAACCCTAATGGACCCCTCTTATGTGAACTTATATGAGGCTCACTTATAATTGATCCAAATAAATAATAATAAATAAGACTAAGAAGAAAATAATAAAAATTTAAAATTAATATTCTAGATATGTAAAATTAGATTTGCCACAAAAAAAATCTCATATAGACTAGGAAATTTGATCTGAATGTAGAATTAATTATGAAGTCTTCTTGCCTTATTGTGCTTGGTTTTCTTATTTTGCATGGATAATTAATGAAGAAAATTGTCATCTTTTGTACTTACTAATTTAGTTTTCTTCATAGACTAGGAGAATCATTAATTAATCCTTCCTAGCTTAGGAAATCAGATTTGGCAACCCTTTGATCCACAAGAATTGGGTTCTTCTTGGACTTGGATTAGATGAATTAGAGGTTGTCTTTCATGCTCCCCAGGCGTCCCAATCTCCTTTAGGTCCATCTTACTCCATATGTTCCGAACAAGCCTATTCAATGCCTCTTTATACTTCTTTTCCCTAACTATTCTAATTAGCCCACTTGGTACCTTCAATGGGTCTTTGGCATGATTAAGTTTGGTGTAGGGTTGATCCTCATTATCTCATCTCTCTTCAAAAGGATTTGACCTCGAATCATCACCTACATTAAATAGAGTAAGATCAGAAATATTAAAGGTAGCACTAACACCACACTCACATAGCAAATCAACTTTATAAGCAGTCATTGATCCTCTCAAGGATTTGAAATGACTCATCTCCTTGTGGTTGTAGCTTGGATTTTCTTTGAGCCGGAAATCTCTCCTTGTGCATGTGCACCCTAACTCAATTGTTGGGCTAAATGATAACATGTTTGCTCCATTTATTGACTTTAGTTATATACACACAATTTCTCTTTTCTATTTGTTGCCCCACATTCTTATGAAGTATCTTCACCACCTGTGCTTTACGATTACCCTCAAAACTAACCATTTCATCAACAAGCAAATGAATTAAATCCATGGAAGTTAAAGGGTTAAATTCATACACAATTTCAAATGGTGAAAATCCAGTAATAGAATGCACACTACGATTATATGCAAACTCTATGAATAACAAACAATTTTCCCAATTCTTTAAGTTCTTTTGAATGACAACACGTAGAAATTGTGTTAAGGTCTTATTAACTACTTCGATTTGTCCATTTGTTTAGGGGGTGACAAGTAGTTGAAAACAACAATTTAGTACCCAATCCCCATAACACCTTTCAGATATAGCTAAGGAACTTAATATCTTTATTAGAAACAATGCTCATAGGGACCTTATGAAACTGTACTATCTCTTTAAAGAACAAATCATCAGTATTAGTTGCATCATCGGTTTTATGACATGGAATAAAGTGTGCCATCTTCGAAAACCTATCAACAACTACAAAGATTGAATCTCTACCCTGTTTTTGACCTATGCAAACCTAAGATGATGTCCATTGAAATGTCTACCCATGGTTCCTTTGGTATAGGCAAAGGGGTATATCAGCCATGTGGTTGATTACTAGACTTTGCTTTCCTACAAGTTATGCATTTATCACATATGCGTTGCATATTTTTTTTCATTTTAGACTAATAAACATTCTTATACAACACACCCAAAGTCTTAACAACACCAAAATGCCCTATCAACCCACCCTCATGTGCTTCACGTACAAGCAATTCACGTATAGAACTTAATGGAACACATAAACAATTCTTTTTAAACAAATACCCGTCAAGTCCATAGAACTTCCTAAAAGCTAAAGTTTCACAAGCATTGTAAACATTGGCAAAATCATTATCATCCTTGTACAATTCTTTCATGTGTTCAAATCCTAGAAATCTAGCATCTAAAATGGATAAAAGAACATACATGTGCGAAAGTGCATAAGTCACAATGTTTTCTTTTCCTTGCTTATACTTGATCACATACGAAATGGTTTCAATAAATTCGACCAATTTGGCATGTCTCCTATTCAACTTACCTTGCTCTTTTAAGTGCTTCAATGATTCATGATTTGAATGTATCACGAACTCCTTGAGCCACTGGTAATGTTTTCATGTCTCTAAAGTTCTTACCAAGGCACAAAGTTCCTTATCATATGTAGGTAATTCAAGGTTGCCCCATTAAGTTTCTCACTGAAATATGCAATGGGCCTCCTATCCTGCATTAACACAACTTCTATACCTATAGCTGAAGCATCACATTCAACTTCAAAAGCTTTTGTAAAGTCTGGTAAAGCTAAAATAAGTATCGAACAAAGTTTAACTTTTAATAAATTAAAAATTTTATCGTGTTCATCATTTCATTTAAATCCAACAGACTTTTTCACAATTTCAGTTATAAGTGTTGCAATAGTACTAAAGTCCTTTACCAACCTTTTATAAAAGCTAGCAAGTCCATGAAAACTCCTTACCTTGGTCACAGACTTAGGTGTAGGTCAATCCCGGATGGCTTTAACCTTCTCTCCATCCATCCCAATACCCTGCACAGTTACTACATATCCAAGAAACATAAATTTCTCCATGCAAAAGGTACACTTATTGAGATTAGCATATAATTTCTCATCACACAATACACTAAGTGATTAGTACTTAAAAATGCATTCTCATTAAGGTTTTATATCATCATATTGCACTTAAAGTATCATTAAATTCCCTAACTTAGGCATGTTTTATAATAACAAGTCTGATAATATAAGATAACTTTAATTTATGGTAAATGCTCATTTTAAAACAGGCATATCTCACAATTCAAAAGATTGATTGATGTGATTAACTATTGAAAGTGAAAGGACAGAGAAAGGGCTAAGCTTAGAAAAGAGATGCTGGTTCAATTCAAACTAGAACACCATTCCATCATTGGGTCATATCTGAAGCTGTAGATATTGGATTTTAGTCTGGTTTATATGGATAGAAAGCTAAGACATAGACCTAAAATATTCATAAAGAGTCCAAGACTCAATTCTACTGTTTTGGAGTCCAAATCCTAGCATCAAAAGAGAAGTTTGAATCTGTCCTGCAGCCCAGATACTGTTTAGTGTTCAGTCCATATCTCAAGTTCTAGATGTTCAAATGAGCTCATTCTTCTTTTGGGTGCAAAACTGAGACAGATTCCTACAATTTTCATGATGACAACTTTGCAAATTCTGATTAGAACAACACCATTTCGTCCAGAAAACAAATCCATACCTAAACCACAAAGTCCACTAAGCCAATAGTTGGCCACTAATTCAATAGTTAATTACAAAATGAATAGTTATTTTTAGCTTATAAAAGGAAGCATTTTCCATACATTTAAGCATCTTGGTTTTCAGATCAAGATCATTTTCTTGCTTTCTCTCTTTGTAATGTTCAAGTTTTATTTCATGTTTTATTTTCATTAATCTCTTGTTTATACTTTTCATTTCCTTTACTACTCATAGTTAACTTATATCATAATTATGTTCTTATCTTGTTTATTTATGTTCTTCTCCTTCATTATGTCTAGCTAAGTTAATTATGTCAAGGTGAAAAGGTTTCACTAATGGTGTTAGAATATGTATAATATAAACTCAACATGGACTTCAATGTTTATATCCAAGAAAGTTTGTTATTAATATGTCTTATCTTTTTATCTTATCAATTCTTGATACCTTGCATGTTAAATGGTTAATCTAGATTTATGTTGTATAACACTTGGTACAATAAATGCCTGATTCTTCATAGTCTTCGGCCGACATCGTTGTTATGAGAGGAACTTGATTTATTGTTAACATAAGTTAGCATCATGAATTCCTGACAATATTTAAAAGTATGGTGTTACTAAAATAAGATAATTAATATGATCATGTTAAAAATTTATAATGAACTATTAAGGATAAATCATCCGATTGGAACCTCCTTTGTGTGTGGTTTCCAGTTGAGTAATAAAAAGAAGTTTATACTATACTTATTTCTAATATCATTAGTGGATCCTCTAACCTTGACATCTATTTTTATCATTGTTTAATCCTCACATTAATCTCACTTCTTAAAGATCTCTTTAACTCTTTGTTAAAATATATATATTATTTCTAATTTATATAGTTGACCTCCATGTGGTTCCACCCCAGTCTTGCTGGGTTATTTATTACTTTGACACTCCTGCACTTGAGATAAGACATCAACTCTTTTGATAGTGTCACTCTCCCTAAGATTACTAATCTGGATCCGCCATAATTATTAATCTCGATTACTTCACAAGTTTATATACCACAACTCCGATTTTGATAACAAACTTAGCAATAGATTGTTCACAATAATAACTTAGAGTTTGCTCTAGCAATTTTAAATAAACAATCATAGAAAATAAGTATAGGAGAACAAACATTTTCATTCATCATATAAACTAAAAAGAAAATGTAGAATAAATCTCATAGTTCTTGAAATCTGAAGGTTTTTGTATCCTTGCAACCAAGAAAAAGAGTTTAGCTTTGCATGTTTGTTGAACAACTAATCAAAATGAGAGAAGAAAACATGATTTTAGGTTTGTGGAGGAGAAGGGGCGTTTTTTCTCTCTTGGCTGACTGCTTCCCTTCTCCTTTCTCATTTTTTTTATATCTTAGGAAACCCTAGTCTCTATTTTACAAAATAGTCCTCCCCTAAGTAGACAATTTACATTTAAGTACTTCAATAACTATTTTCCAAAAAAAAGTGAATTAGCCTTGCATGAATTCTTCAAGCTTTGACTTAGAGGAGCTAAATTGCTGAAATAAAAACATGAATGATGGTTTGGATGCTTAGAGACATAATTTGGACTCATTTCTTCACAAAACCTGTTTGCTAGCAGAATTCATTTGTCATGTTATAAATATCATATCTCTCTCATAGATATTATATTTGGCTGAAATTTGGTACGTGGATAGCTCTTTGAGTCATGAATCCAACAAAATTGAGTTTACATTAAATGGACTTCTGTAGCTCAAGATATTCAAGTCGGAATGGCCAAAGGTCAATACTAGCAGATTGCGAGAGTTGACTTTGAAGTTTGTGATTTTCATGCTCTTCCTTATTTTATTTTCTTGCCTTAGATGTCTAGAAATGTATGAATATTAGCTTTTTAATGCCACTAGAATCACTTTATATTGACCTCTAGAGCTTACACTCTACACAAAACATCGACTAAAGGTCAAATATGCCAATTACCTCCAATTTACTCCCTTTTGCATCTTTCATTCAAAAGTGCTTTCAAAACATAAAACAAATAATATCAAGGCATTATATATATAAAATATAGGCAAAACACTAGTTAAATGTGGGTGAAACTATCGAATAATATGGTTGCATAAAATATCCCACACTTAGCTCTTGCTCGTCCTCGAGAAAGGATAGATAAAATCAAATTGAAAATAAATTAAATTAAATCACTACGACTAATCTCCTAATCTCTCATCAATGTCCAAGAATGTATGCATTATAAACAAGAATAATTGTATTAAGAATGATAAAGAGTACAAAATTTCATGAATTCATTTACATACAAATTTCAAAACTCAATTGATCATTGAGATTTAAATGAAATCTATGCCAGCCAAAGTGATAGGTCCTCTTATTGATATACACTCCAACACTCACGTGTTTAAGGCTTATGTATTTAAATCTCTCAAATTCAATCAATGAAAATATTCTACCATAAGCTTGCTCTTAAATCTCATCTCCATTACTAAAATGAAATCTATGCCAGCCAAAGTGATAGGTCCTCTCATTGATATACACTCCAACACTCACGTGTTTAAGGCTTATGTATTTAAATCTCTCAAATTCAATCAATGAATATATTCTACCATAAGCTTGCTCTTAAATCTCATCTCCATTACTAAAATGTTACAAGCAATGCATGAATCAAAAGGTCTTACTTTTTTGTTGTAATGGAGCTATGGTTAAGGTGAGGTAAAAGAAAGGAAAAGAAAAGGTTAAAACCAAAGGAAGTAGAGCATTAAAAAAATGATTTTTTTTAAACAAAATATCTCATCAAAGCACACAAATTTTCCATCTTTAAGCACCAATGCTTAACTTCTTTTGATTTCAAGCTCCATCAACATAGAATCTTAAGAGCACAAAGGAACATTTTTCTTTTCTTTTTCTTTTTTCTTTTTCTAGTTTTTTTTCACCTTTGACAACTTTGCCTATCTTTTCATTAAGCATCATTTTTTTCCCACATAATTTCCAACCATAATCCCATGAGATATCAATAAATACATGCTCTACTAATCCTTGGCCAGGGGAAAAGAAAAACATATAAAAAGTTAAGGTTTACACATGGATAAAGCAAAGAAAAGACAAACAAGATCAAAACGAGCTCACTAAGGATAATATGCTATAGGTTGGCTTTTTGGCTCAAGTGGTTAAAATTCCTAATTAATGCCTTTATCATCTTAATATACACATGTAATGTGAATGTAATCTCAACAAGATATGAAGCAAGTTCTAGAGATACATATCATTGAAAGAATGCACAATCAAAGAATATAATGTTGAAGGCTCAGAAGCTTGCATTGGTATAACACTATAAAGTCAACATGACATATTTTCAAAGTCAATCCCTAAACCAATTAAACGTTAAAACTTGCATGCACACTCATCCATTTGATTTATATGTTCATCTATCTCAATTAATTCTCATACATAATGCTCATATTCTCATAAACCAATGGGATTTCAAACAGATCAAACATAGATTTTTTTTTACGCAACAAAGAAAACAAAAATTCTCTCAATACCCCCACACTTTAAACACAACATTGTCCTCAATGTTGAAATAAAAGAAAAGGAATATAAGAGAATGACAAAAATAAAAGATAAGGGGAAAAGAAAGCAAATCTGATTTTTTTTGTGTTGGGTTGCCTCCCAGTAAGCGCTTTTGTTTTATGTCATTGGCTCAACACATCGCATGCTCATGCTTCATAGATCAGTTCAGTTAGCTTCATAGATCAGTTTAGAAGCAGTGATTTCTGTTGTCCAACTTTCATAGAAAGGTTTCAAGCGATGCTCATTGACCTTGAGCACTTTGTTTGTTTCTAAACTCGTAATTTCAACTGCACCATAAGAAAAAACATTAGAAACAACAAAAAGTCTAATCCAACGTGAGTGCAACTTTCCAGGAAAAAGTTTCAAATGCAAATGATAAATGAGGACTTTGTCTCCAACATGAAACTCTTTTCTCGTAATCATTTGGTCATGAAGACTCTTAGTCTTTTCTTTGTAAATCCTTGCATTCTCATAAGCATCATTTCGTATCTCTTCCAACTCTTGTAATTGCAACTTCCTCGCAATCCCAAAAACATCATAATCCATGTTACATTGTTTAATGGCCCAAAAAGCTTTGTGTTCAAGCTCCACCGGTAGATGACATGCTTTTCCATAAATCATCCTATAAGGTGACATTCCTATAGGCAATCTGTAAGCAGTCCGACAAGCCCAAAGTGCATCACCAAGTCGTAGACTCCAATATCGCCGGTTAAGTTGCATTGTTTTCTCCAAAATGGACTTGATTTCTCGATTTTAAATTTCAGGTTTCACTACCTCCATCATAGGCGGATTCAACCTCCTTTGCATTTCCCTTGTTGGTTCCGCATTGTCCTCTAATAGTATATGATGCATACACATCCAATGGTTGTTTTGTGATTGCTCAACAACTTTACAAGTTTTTGCTCTAACGCACTTGTCAAACTTTTTGCTATGATAACAGGAAGTGTATTGTTGTCGCCAATGAATACATACTTCAAATTATCAGACAAAGGTTTCAATTCTAACTCGGGGGCCTGTAAAATAGATGGCAACAATTTTTTATGTGAAAGTACTAAATCAACAAAGACATTACCATGGGGAACGGTTTGCAAAGCTTGCAAAGCCAATGCTGATTCCTGCACGTTTTAGGGAACACATATGTGCCCTCAATCTCTTCTATCTCAGTAAAATCATAGTCATAGCTTAAAGCCACGTTTAATCCGTTCTTACAATTAAAATCAAAAACTTGTTGCACACACTTATCAACTTGGTCATAGCATGTGATAGAATAAACATTGTTGTAAGGATATTTCATTGCATCATGAAAAATAAATTCAATGTTTTCATCTCCTACCTCCAAAGACAAAGTATCCTTATCACAATCAATTTTTGTATAGGCAGTTTTCAAGAATGGTCTCCCAAACAATACAGGAGTGTTGTTTGATGAATCACAAGAATCACGTTCCATATCAACAATATAAAAATGACATGAAATAACCAAACTATCAATCTTGACTAGGACATCTTCTATCACGCCAAGTGGATAAACAAAACTACGATCCACAAGTTGTATTACAATACTAGTTTTATTCAAAGGCTCAAGACTAAGAGAATCATAAACATTTTTAGGCATAACACTAATGGATGCACCAAAATCACATAAGGCCCTTTTAAAACTAGCATTACCAATAACACATGGGATAGTAAACGCACCTGGGTCTTTTTGCTTCAAAAGCATATTCTTTTGAACATCAGCATATACAACTTCACCTATACTTACCATTTCGTGGCCTTTAAGCTTGTAGGCTCTCTTGGTGGTACACAATTCCTTTAAGAATTTGACATACTTGAGAATTTGCTTGATAGCATTAATCAAAGAAATGTTGAGTTTCACTTTCTTGAAAACCTCTAAAATCTCTTTTTCTTTGTCCTCTTTCTTTGACCTAGAAAAACTCACAAGAAAGGGAGGAATGTTTTTAAAACTGGAATTCAATGAGTTAGGACTTACCTTCGAAGTTATGGTCGTTGTTTCAGTTTGGGAAGGAGGAGGATGTTTCTTCTTTGTACTCAATTTTGTTTCTATCTCTCTTCTTCCTCCATCTCAATTTGTTTCGACCTTTGCTCTTCAAGTTCTTTCCCACTTCGCAGCTGACACGATCAAAAGATTGATGTCTTATCCCAAGTGCAGGAGTGTCAAAGTAATAAATAACCCGGCAAGACCGGGGTCGAACCACAGGGAGGTGAACAATATAAATTACAAATAATATATATATTTAATAAAATAAAGAGTTTATGAGAATTTTATGGGATATTGATATAAGGCTTAAACAAGGATAAAACAATTGTCAAGGTTAGAGTATCCACTAATGGTATTTCAAATAAGTTTGGTATAAACTCTTTTTATTACTCAACTGGAAACCACACACGAAGGAGGTTCCAATCGAATTATAAATTGTTAGCATGATTACATTAGTTATCTTATGCGAATAATGTTAATACTTGTAAATGTTGTCAGGTATTCATGATGTTAATTTATGTTAACAACAAATCAAGTTCCTTTCATAGCACAAGTGTCGGTTATACCATACAGTAGGCTATGAAAGTGTCAAGTATTTGTTGTACCAAGAGTTATACAACACAAATCTAGATAAATTAACAAGCAAAGTATTAAGAGTGCATAAGATAACAAATACAAAACATGTTAGTATCAAACATTAAAGTCCATGTTGATTTTAGACTATACTTATTCTTACACCATTAGTGTAACCTTTTCACATTGACATAATAAACTTAACTAAACATAATGAAAGAGAGAAACATAAATAAACAAGATAAGAACATAAATAAGATATAAGTTAACTATGTAAAGGAAAGGAAATGAAAAGCGTAAACAAGAGATTAATATATCATAAAATAAAACTTGAACATTACAAAATACAAAGAAAGAGAGTAAGAGCAAGGTCTTGATTTGAACAACCAAGATAACTAAATGCATGGCAAATATCTCCTTTTATAGGCCAAAATTCAGAACTATTGATTTGATGACTAATTGTTAAGTGGGTGGCCACATCTTGACTTGGTGACAATCCTTATCTTCTTGTCTGAACAAAACATCATTACTAACATCATAATTTGAAGAGATAGTCTTCATGAATGTTCTGGGAAATTGGCCTAGCTTTCCAACAAAACAAGAATCGGTGCATTTGGATTTCTAGAACTCAAGATATGGGTGAACACTGAATAGTGTTTGGGCTACAGGACAGATTCCGATGTCTCTGTTGTTGCTACCATTTGAACTCGAAAATGGCACTTTTAAATGCTGGACTCTTCATGAAAGTTTTAGGCTTATGTCTTAGCTTTCCATACATATAAACCAGACCTAAATCCAAGTTCTACATCTCTAGTTATGATCTAATAACCGAATGGTGTTCCAGTTTGGACTGAACCAACATCTCTTTTCTAAGCTTAGCCCTCTCTTTGTCTCCTCAATTTCAATAGTTAAACTCATCAATCAATCCTTTTATTTATGTGATAGGCCTGCATTTAAGATCAACATTTATCATAAATTAAAGGTATCTTATATTATCAGACATGTTATTATAAAACATGCTCTAATTAAGGAGTTATTGATACTTCAAGTGCAAAATGATGATATAAAACCTTGATAAAAATGCACTTTTAAGTATTAATAACACCCCCCCAACCAGCTTATTACTAGTCCCTAGTAATCAAAGCGTTAAAATAGAAAAACAATTTGCAAGTTCCACAAAGCAAGGCATTCATCATTCAACTTCCATTAATATATCCAAATAAACAAACTCTCATTAAATTTATATACCTGCTTCATACTTCTTAAACAAGATATTAATAAACCTTCTTTTTTATGTGCTCAATATATGAAAACATAGATGATAGGGCTTTTATTGGAAGAAAACAATATTATGTTCTAATGTTTTTCTCAGGTTAACTTCCTTAGGTTGGGATTATTATCTTTTTTTTTAATATATATATATATATATAACTTAAAACACAATGCATTTTTAACCCATGTAATAAGCTTTCAGCTAATGAATCCCAGACCAGTTGGTCTTAGAGCATTAAGTGTTGAGACACCTCTACGAGCTTAGTAACTCGGGTTGCAGATACTGATACGTAGATAGTGCAATGTTTGATTCCCTTAAGCTTTTCTCCTTAACCCATGTAACAAGCTTTGGGCCAATAGCTCCCAAG
>Ga0307510_10001955_pt1 | contig 23190 bp, 22 predicted proteins | sample 12_EM_MG_FD_207224 | JGI IMG/M metagenome (GOLD analysis project Ga0307510, IMG submission 207224) | Populus trichocarpa ectomycorrhiza microbial communities from riparian zone in the Pacific Northwest, United States - 12_EM | ecosystem: Host-associated > Plants > Roots > Unclassified | place...
ACCACACCACCGGAGGTTCTCCCCCCCGGGCGGGTCACGGGCGCACCCACTTCCATTCCTCCAACGACACGATTAAGGCTATTTGCCCCGCTCGCGACACGATCGCGTACGATTTCGGCCCCCCCCCTAAAGACCAAGAAAACGGGTGCGGAGAAGGGTGAAAGAGTGAAGGGAAGGATGATGGCGCAGAGGTGGCGCTGGTTGGCGCCCGTAGTTCGGCTTGTAATGCCCGCTACTTATCGCAAGGGGTTCCTCTCGGGTCAGGTCACCTTTTTGAGGAGCAGCTTAGGACCTTGGGGTATCTATCCCATGCAAAGCTGCTTCTTTGCTCGGCTCCCCCGTGCGTTCCGTGACACCCACCACCCGCTATCATCCAATGTCGAGGATTTTCGAAACCGAATTAATGACCGTTGTTCGATCGTTTTCCAACCTCGGCCTCTCGCGTTCCCATGTGGAGTACCAACTGAATACTTCACGGTTGGGGAACAATCATCTCTGCGCCCAACATAGAACATCCGTGTTCCGAGCTCTTGTCTTTCGGGCGTTGTTGGAGAGAGTTGGAGTAATCGTGCGATGGTGTGGAGTGGAGGTGAGGTAGCGGTGGTAGCATGGAACTGGTGTGTCGTCTGTCAAACTCTTTTCGTGGAAAACCAAAAAACCTTGTTTCTCCAGATCCACTCATCCACGTTCAATTCCCTCCTCCTCCGCCGGGCCACATGGCTCGGATCTAGTCCGTCGTTGCTGTCATGGTCGTCGTCATGGTCGCGTCGCGCCAGCAAGAGATTCACGCTGATATAGATCATGATATCAAAATCGTTGCCGCATTGACGACAGTCCACTCCCCTAATGGTGTGGTGAATCGGATCGATTTCGGAGGAAAAATATTGTGGACAAATCGTTCTGGCGACAATAATGCATCGAAGCATCTCCGCCCCCAACGACACACATCACACGTACAGCCGACTGACATCCGACATCCGACGTGCGACGTCTGACACACGAGGGGGTTGGGGGAACAGTTTACGACTCGGCCACCCGCACACCGTTCGTCATCATCATGTCACCGAACGTCCTTCTCGAAATCTTTCCACAATCACTGACACACATGCACACCGCCTTTACACTTTGCCTGACCCATTTTTTTTTCTTCTTCTTTTCGATCTTTCCTTATCCCCGCGCATGGAACACGTCTATAGGTCCCGCAACCAATGAACGATCATTCATTAATGATTAACCGAGCAGCACCGAGCCAGGAACTGATATGAGAAGCCAGCCCCTCACGTCATTTTTCGAACGAAACCGTCCTTCGTAAGTACTTACTGTAACCGTCCTAATACATTCTCTTGTCTCTTCTGTTGTCTCTCGTCCCTGCGGTACGACTCGGGCCCAATGTGCCACTCGAATCTTTTCGTCATGTTATCTCATTCCTTGATGCGCCGCATCTATCATGGATCATCAAATTCCCTCCGCTTCCCTGACGCGATTGTTGCTCAAATCCCGTCAATTGTTGTCAAAACGTCCCAGAATTTCATCTGACCATCCGGATTCTGCGAGTGTCGATCGCAACCAAACCGAAAAGACAAAGGGAGATGACGGAGAGAAAAAATAAAATAAAACGGGTATTATTGCGCTGAGGCTTAGGCTTAGTAGGGAAGTAATCAACGGAGATCACGCGCTCGGGCGCTCACACAACATTAATACCGATGTTACCGTGCTACTCGCAGATAAGACGCTCGCATCCTCGTCCATGTGTCCCGTGTCCCGTACCTTAACCCGTCTCTTTTCGAGAGACGACCAGTTTCACTTCTGCTACGACGCATACGTCAACGAGCGCCCTGGCCATTCCTTCATGCACGTCATAAAAGCTTTTGCTTGCCCGACGTCAACCTTTTTTTTTTGTTTCCACCCCCAAAGGATGAAACAAAAAGAAATTCATGTCACTTGTATTATTATTTGATTTTTAATGTTTTGCGAGCACAAACAGGTTTCCTTGTCATTGTGTCTTTTGGGTGGCGAGGGTCGCAGACTCGGACTCGGACACGCGATCACGGGGGTTATCTATCGATTCTATCCATTTGTCCAGCATAAAGTTTTGCAGTGTCCAAGTAACTTCTTAGTACTGTAGTGCAGAGAGGAGCCGCGGCAGTGAGCCTGAGCCGAACCGTTCAGTTCACAACAAAAAAATTCAAAATAAAAAGGGATCAACAATAAATGGTTTTTTGCTGCTTTCCTGTTTTGAACAGGCTGCCGCTGCTCTTCGGCGCTTGCATGATGGCCCTTCAGAGTTGTGTTATGCGGTCGCCGGGAAGTGCGGGAGCGTCGGCATGCGCGCGCACACGGAGAACTCTAAATCTATTTAGCGCATGCAATCCCGAGCACTCGCACGGGGTACGAAGAGCGGGTCACGCGACAACAATATAATACCATGGTACAGTACTCTACAGCCTGAGTCTGCGTCGCGTTTGGTCGACGCCAAGACTCAGGAGAGCTCGCTACTGGACGGTCAAGTTCGAGAACAGCATAGCAGATCTCGGCAATCACTCTCGCTATATGTGGGGTGACCACCGCTGTTCCTGCACCCCCGTTTAAATTTGTCTCTTTTTTTTTACTATTTCTGGGCACGTGCCCTGGACTGCTTGAGGGCGAGTCGCGTTTTCGTAAGCGTACGGCAGCGCGCGTGCATAGTCATATTTCAACTCCCCCCGATGACCCGACAAATTACACAAAAACGTCGGTAAGGAGGGATGTGCTGGGAGGAGTAGAGGGGGGCTGGGGGCAAAGAAGAGAGTCTGGTATGTTCGTTCATGGAAAGATCAGACGCAATCTTTTTGCTGCATGCAATACATCGTGTTGTAATCGCATACGCCATCGTGACCCGGCAGCGTGGACGCCGCCATCTGCGTCAATGTTTTTTCTGCCTTACCTTTCTCTGTCGACCATGCAGATCCTGATCCACTCCTCAACGCCTAGACCCCTCGACTGCGCCTTGTTAGAATCAAGGCCCTCGTTCCTCTCCGACGGGCGCCCCCCTCCCCCCAACCCCTCGTGGTAAATCGTCGGGGAGGGAGGCGGCCAATCACGGTGGTCGGACCCGAAATCGTGACGTCTGGGGCTTTCCAACGTCATTCCGTTCGAGAACGACGATTTCCTGGTCGTGGTGGGACCTCTTGGTACACATCATACGTGTTGTGCCTTCGGCTCGATGCGCCGATGGGTTTGAAAGGCATGACATTGTAACGTAAGCCCCTGGGTATGGGGACAGAGCCTTCAAATGCCAAATGCCTGAGCATCAGTTTACCCCTTGACTGTCATACAGCAGGCCAACCAAGACAGGGTCGAAACGCGCCAGTTTGTCCCTGGATACTGTACGAAACCTGCCACGTACTTTCGAATAACTGTCGGCCGTGGGAATGGAGTAATGCGAACGACCGGACGAAATCGAGAAAAATGGCACGAGGGCAAGACATGCCCAGTGCTTTCCAGGCGAAATATCTGATCGACTATTCGGTGTGGAGCCATCGGGTCGTCAGCCCTATGGGTATGAGCGACACGTAAGAGAGATACCGAACCCTCGTGATTCTTTTACACTGAGAGGCGCTCCAGGAGTGAATGGGCGTTAGTGTTTTACGTTGGGCTTGCTTCGCTCATGTTAATCCACGAAAGACGAATCGGAAGTGAGGAGGAGAAACATAAATGAGCAAGAAAATCCACGCAGTGGGATTGGCCAGTAACCCTCTTCATTAAACGAGATGCGATCAGACCTTAGAACGGCGAGGAGGTGGAAAGTGAAACAGTGCCTGCTGGATTGATAAAGTTAACACGACCAGTGATCACCCATACTGTAAGCAGTGGATACTATACGGCAGGAGGCACACCGAGGACATAGAGGGGCGATCATGGTTGCACGAACCAGAGCTTAAGCGACGGCCGACTCCGAGCTATGCCATGTGGGATGCCGAACGTCGCAGATGACCCTGATTCGGGGCGTGGCATTCTCATGAGGCTCGCCTTCGCAAAATGCGAGGAACGATGCGACTTGCAAGTTTTTGTGCCCTTTGGGCACGATCGTCCTTACCTGATGAAACATAAATGATGGACAATCTTGCACGAGGGACAGCAGAAGTTTGCGGGTGCGATGCCCGGTTGTCACGGGCCAATCAGTGGCGGCATTACGTACTGTTATTGGGATTATCTGACACTATATTCGCGGTAACCAAAAATTTGACGGCGGCTGGATTACCGCTCCACTTGACGGCGGCTTTGACCTTGACGACGGTGTCAATCTGGGTGCTTGGCCTAAACGGTGCTATAGATCACCCTGGTACGCTATTCCCACAACTGCCGCGACGAGCACCGTTCATTTGACAAGTGGATTGGAGAGGGCGAGGCGATGACAGCACGACGCGAAGGGAAGGTTCGTAATTGGATTTAGGCTATGTGGAAGGGAAGGCGATGTTAATGCGTTAATAGAAAGAAAAAAAAATCACTCCGCATCTCGCTGCGGCGTCGGCAGAGTACTTTGTGTTGTAAAAAATAGATTTGTACGTAGTTTCGCGTGCTCTGGGGCTGGTTGAAGGAAGCCCATCATATCCGCCCCACGAGGCTCCCCACAGTTTGTCGCGTGGTCGTGAGGCTAAGGCGTAACCCGGTGAACGCGGAGGGATATCGAGAACGAGTTTTGAACGCGCAGGGGAGGAAGAACCGGAGATTCTCACTACGGGTGGTCAAAGAGAAACTCGCCGATGACGGACTACGAATAAAGTGAGAGGAAGGGGTTCAATACTACTGAAAGCGTTAAGGTATGCTGGCAAGGGCCCAAAAAAAATCGGAATGCAGTGATTTTTTGACAACTTCGCCATAGGGTCTAGCATGGGAGTGGAAAGGTACCGTGACGGAAGGGTATGTAAATGGGAGTGGCTGGTAGGATTAGGGAGAAAACGGAGATGGGGCTAGCGCAGGAGAGAACAAGAGGGGAGCCGAGCCAGTATGCCGGCATGGCGGGCGCAGAAACGAACGCCGGGCGGAGGCCAATCCAATCGAGGGGTTAGGCGGGATATGGCCAATGGGGGACCGCGGTGATTGCCACCGTCGTTTTTGTGGTGGGTCAAAAGTGGGGATTATCCGGAAAGAGTTGATGGATGACGAGCTGTTTCTATTCAGGTAGCGTAGTACGGTATCACATATTCCGAGAACATACGGTCTACTTTGAGAGAGAGTACGTGCGAAGAGGGAGAAGTCCGTCGTGCCTCTCTCGACGCAGATCAAGAGTGACAGGCACCGCGCCAGGGAATTTAGGGCGTACGGTAAGGATAGTTACTGAGAGAGGCACCGGGGACGGAGCATACATGCCGCGCAATCTTTTTTATGGCGGATTGATTGCGCTCAATTGGAATGATGTGAGGTCGCTTGGTAGTATGATACGAAGAGGAGAGAGGGGGAGGACGGAGAAATAAGCTGGGAAAAAGAAAGAGTTGATCATTTGTTGGGATCGATGGGGAGAGGAAAGGGAGAGCTTGATTTGGACAGAGAGAAAAAGGGAAATAGCAATGCGAGGGAAAGGGAAAGGGAAAGACCGAGCGCGGGTTTACGTTTACGTGGAAAGGCATGGGATGACCATGAGTGGACATGAACACGACACGGCCAACTCGCTAGATCTCGATTGATCTCGTTACCGGGTGTTTGGCGCACCTTTACCCACCCATCTGTCCACTCCCATCTCTCTCCGTGTCAATAAAAATTAAATAAATACTCCGCCACCCGCGCCCGCGTTTTAACTGTTAAGCTCTCCTTTCGGGCCCTTCATCATCTCCCTCCTCATCATCTTCCTTACCTCCTCCCCTTCCCCACCGCCACATATGCAATCCCCTACCGCTGTCCCTTCGCCTCAAGCTGTCATCGGCTCTCTCACTGCTGCCTTCCGTTCAAGAGAGTCCCTCTCGTCCTCTTCCTCCATCCCCCGCTCTCCCGCTTCCTCGGCTTCGCTTCCATCTCTCGCCGACACCGGTTCATCATCCTCCTGCTCCTCTCTCGCGTCGCTCTCCTCTGCACCCAATGAACACCTAGCTGTGCTTCTACCCCGCAATCTCTGGAAGCAAGACACCGATGCCCCCTACTGCGACATATTTCTCTGCCGCAAGTCCTTCACTCTCATCGAGAGACGCCATGTATGTGTACTACCCGCGTCTTCCGAGTCTTCCCGTGCTAACGCCTATATGCCCTCTGTAGCATTGCAGAAAGTGCGGCGGTATCTTCTGTCGTGCGTGTTCTTCGCACTCAACGCCCCTGCTGGACACGACGGCACTTCCATTTGTTTACCCACCGCGTGGTACGCCCATCGCGACATATGCGTCCACTACCTCGCCCCTTCTTCCTGCACGCGTGTGTGACGCGTGTTATGCCCAAATCCATGGCACCACTCCCCCTCATTCCCCTTCTTTGTCATCCTCCTCGTCGCCTTTACCCTCATCGGGGTCTGCACCCAATAGCCCTCGTCGACCCACCACGCGCCGTTCACGAACCCTCCCTCCTGCACCGCCACCACCGGATCCTTCACTCCCAGATGACTTGCGAAACTACCCACTTCGGATCCGTTCCGATATTTGCAAAGCAACCGGAGGTGGAAGGTGGACGCCGAAACCATCGCCCATTCCCGATTACATGAAGCGTGTTCCAGGACGCAAGGCACCATACGAGATCGCCCTCGACCAAGAAGAGGAAGCTGCGCGGAAAGCGCACGCAAATCCAGTCATTAGGGATGGTGGTAAGTCACTTCGACTCGTTCAGAGGCACGCGCTCCAACTTATCGCTATCTGGGAATAGAATTCCAATATCGTCCACCACGCCCACATCAACCGAGCGTTCCAGAACGTCCGCTCGAGTTTTCCACGTTCTGACTTTTATCATCGCTCTTATCGTCTTTTCCTTTGGTCTGCATTGCTGTTGTTTGTCTACCCCATGGTCTACCTTAACCCTCTACCCCTTTGCGATACATACGCCGGCACTACACCCCGTATATTTATAAATCCCAACTACACCGCCTACGCACAACATTCCTGCCTGTTCATGCTGTACATACCTGCTGTGTCATACCTACTGTCCTCGCGCTCTATACCTCATTCACACACTTGGCGCTTGTGCATCAATACCTGTGCTATATCCTTGTTTATCTCTATGTTAACGAGCCCAACTATAATACATGCAAAACACACACATTAGATATGCTATTTTTCTCGCTCGCCTTGTGGAAATGCGTGAGCTCCGATTGGGTGCCAACGTCGTGTTCGACTCTGCCTTTAAGGAGGAAATGCTAATTATGGGAGCGGTCGTGCGCCCAGTTATGATGAAAGGGTTGTCGCGTGGGGGGAAATAAATAAATAAATAAATAAATAAATAAAATAAATGGGTGTGGGATTGGTTACTGGTTACTGTTAGTTACTTACTACTGTATGGGCGTTATCGGAAAGACGACCGGTTGGCTAGGATAGGACCCGTGGAAGGAAACATTTCCCTAGAGAGAAACGCAAGTGCGTCCCCCTGATTGTTACATGTTACAACTGACAAGACACTGTATTATTGTACAGCAGCTCGTGAATAAGGAAACTCGGGCAGGGCAGGAGTGAAAAGAAAAAAAGCATCCGTTGCGGTCTTGTTCCTGTTCCGTTTTTCTCCCTTTGTTTTGTTTTTTTTTTCTTTTTGAAAACACAAATTTTATGGTTCTGATAGGAGTCACAACAGCGCGTGGAGCGAGTTCCACTTATTTTGCATCCACACTATCAAGTGATTGATGGTCCGGTGCACCGGACGGTGGTAGATGGAAACTACATCTCTCTCTCCTCTTGGCGGTGGAATATTACAAAGCAACAAAAATAGACATACAGATATGGACTGGACTTGGAGTGTTTTGATACGCTATCTCATCTATCAACTGATCAACCCATCATATGCATCATCTGCATCAACGAACCGGACTCAACCTGTCAACCTGAGCACTCGTTCATGTGCACCACGCAGTATCCGACCAAGAACGACGACGATGCGCGTGGACATACACACACATATGTGTACGTCCTCTCTATCTCCCTCCCTCAAACCCCCCCGAGCAATCGGCTCCTACGTATTTTTTGATATTGATATATTGATATTTAATTCGACTTTACCACTTTCGTACCGTACTGTACTTCTAGTGTGTCTTTGGGTGTGCACAGCCCCCTCTGTGTCTGTGCGTGCGTCTGTGCTGGGGCCCCCGGGGGTGATACGACGCGAGAAGAGGTTCGGCGTAGCCGGTATTAGGATTTCCCTTCCCTACAAGTGAGGCGCATTGCGCTGCGCGAATTTCGCCTACAGTACAAGGATCATACGAGTATACGAACACCGGAAAAGCGAGCGTCCGCGCATTTCAGATCGCATTTACGCGCCTCTCCTCGTCGCTACGCTCGTTACAGTCGTTGCGCCGCATCGTCCCACCACCCGACCTAACTAACCCCTAGATGAAAAAACAAAAAAATATATATAATAAAACAAAATGAAAGTTTCCGAGAGAGAGGGCTTCAGCCGTTACGGTAGAATCGAGGTACAGGGAGGGGGGATATAGATGATGGATAATCTCGCTAAACTTAGCCGCCCGCGGACGACGCGGCGGGCGGCGGGAAGGAGCCAGGAAGGGCAAGAGATTCGCAGCGCTCCGGGGATGAGCGCGATGGGCGATTGTGCCATCAGGGCGTGTGTGGTAATAGATAGAGTTCTTACGAGGGCGAGAGAGCAGCAACCCTGCTGGTATACGTGAGCATCCCCCCTCCCTTCTCCCACGCTTTTGACAAGTCGATCATAAGGGTGCAATATACGGCTACGTGGGTAGTAGACAACCCCAGTTCGCACTGGGGGGAATGGGGACAAGGAGAAGGGGGATGAAAACAAATTCGGAGTAACGCGTGGGGGTGCCACTACTGTACAGAACATCCCCCCTCTTGTTGATCTGCGGGCTGCGGGGGGGAAGCAAAAGACCCAATCGCCGAAGGGTCGTCTTGTCTCGAAAACGCGCGACTGTTACGTTTTTCTTTCGAATAGGAAAGTCATACCGATTCCCGGGGAGGTAAAATAAAATAAAATGACAACAATTGCTGGCCTTGTCGTCTACTCTCAAACCTCCTCCGAGGATGCGGGGAAGGCCCGTAAACCGCGGAGGGATTACATACGCGATAAATCCAATTTGCCATGAAAACCTTTTATCTGGATGTTTTGGGCTGCTATATCGCATGTGATTATCAGGGGCTCCCTTTTTTTTTTTGCGCTTTCCTTTTCTTTCCTTTTCTCTTGTTTCATCGGCACCGTCGTCCTGATCTGTCGGGTGCGACCGTTCCCGACAGGAGATCAGACAGAGAAACGATGCTTTCGCACTCGCGCGCGCGAAGGTGCCCTGACCCGCCTCGAGGCCTGATGCGTGGCTGCGCGTGCCAGGACCACTGCAACGTGCGGTTTTATCGCACTGGTGGACGACCGCTCGGGTACTGATATCCATAGGTGGAGGCTCGGGCCCGGGCCCCGACGTTGTCCCGTCCTTTGCAATGTGTGGGAATGGGACAAAGAGTACTGTATAGCAGCAGGATGATGCCTCTCCGGTTACTACGATGATTAACATTTTAACCGCTGATACAAATTGCAACAATTCATCGGAGACACATCCAGGACGCACCACTTTTTGGTGCATGCATTTGCACATGCTTCTCTACTTACTGTATGTAGGCGTGGCGCGTCGTAATACCACCACGACGAAGGGACAGCAAAAAGGAAAGGAAAAGCAAACCTTTGAAATAACTTTTTGCGCATGATTTGTTTAACCAGAGGGAAGGGGTCCGTGTACGAGATCGCGCGGGCTTCGAGCCGCAGCCAATCCCGTGCCAGTGCCAGTGCCCAATGCTCAGTGCCCAGCGTTTCGTTCCGAGAAGGTTCAACGTTGGCTGGAACACCCCCCCTTTTTTCTTCGGCTGTCGAACCCCGTCAGAACGACCAAGAATCATGAGTGAGTCCATGGCCATGACAATGATCGTTCCAGATCCGCAAGAGAAGCTCTGTGTTGATCACACGCGATGGGGACAACGAGAAGGAGAGCAAGGGAGTACGGCCCGGGCTCCAGCAGTGCGCATGCACGAGCGCGTGGCCGTAATCGATTCATTGCATGCTTGTCGATCCTTCTTTGGGTGATAGAACAAGTAGCGGTTAGTAATAATACACGCAAAGAGTTGCTGCGTGTCACCCTTGATCTGCTGAATGTCCCTTGTGGGGAAGGCATGTGGGGTATACTGTATCAGACGATATGAACTACGGGGAGCAAGACAAAATCATTATAAACCCAAATTCCGCAGCTACTCCACCTATCTTAACTTTTGAGCTGCGTGATGTTTGTGAAATGTGAAGGTTGGTGGGCCAGTGAGAGAGACAGAGATCACCCTCTGTCAGCTTAACTTGTCATGTGCGCGGATACACATGCAGATCGCAATCTCAGTGACATCTGTCCAAAAACAAACCCCATCTTGGGGTGGGCACGCGACGACAACCACCCACATCTTGGCGTCATCGATGAGCGAGGCGAGCATGGGTGGGTCACCTATTCAAATCAGGGGCAGATTACAGCCAGGCGGCCGGGCCATGGGCCAGGACTGGCGTTAGAGGAAGGCCTCGAGGTAGCTTGCACGCGCACGCGAACGGAGAGGTCACAAGTCCTGCTCTATTTTCGCTTAAAGAGGGGTGCGCATTCCTTCTGCGTTATCACATAACGATCGCAAAGGCCTGGTCGGGTTTGCACACGTACACGTCCTCGGTGAGAAGAAGGAGCGTGGGAAGCCCGACGATGTTGTCCGTTGGTACGGAGTTGGGTGGTCACGAGCGGGATCGATGGGACAGGATAGGCTACGGGATGACGATGGTAGATGGTGGAGGCGCACGGCGTTCGCTGTTTGTCAAGAGGAAAACAAGGAATGATAGGTCCAGGTCTTAACACGTACAGTATTGTGATCCACAGCACTTTTTACGTCTGAACGATGCGAAATGGACTTATGACACGACTTGTCTGTCAGACACGTCCCCCCTATGTTAGCGCGCATTAGGCGAGGCGAGGATGACGATGATTACGCCCTTCTCGAGCGCAAGGGAAAGGTTACGTCACGGCCCTCTGGGAGACTGGGACATTATTGCCTGATCACGATCGAAGCAACCAAGAGACTGTACCGTCCATGGTGCACATCATCGGCAAAAGTGAAATAGTTGCGTTGCACAGAAGCCCAACCTGGAAGTTGCACAATGTGACGTGAGTAAAAGTTGCAAAATAGAAGAGAGGAGTTGCGGCGCATTGCATCGAACGACCAGTCTCCTCGGAAATGAATCCTCTACGCCCTTTGGAATCGCAAACGTTTCTTTTTGACTCGGGGTGTTGCCTTTTCCTTACGCGCATGTCGTCGGACACCGCGAGGAGCTTACTGCTACACTCCATGGTACATTAGCTTGCCCTCAGTCCTGAGCCCAGATTACCTCGTGTTTGTCCCACTTTTGAAATTCGAAAAAGTGTGGCAGAATCTAGACTTTGGTGCTGTGGGGTACACATGCGGGGCTGGTGAGGGTGATGTGCGCATACAGCACAATGACCAGAACCGGGAAAAAGGCAAACACCGAAAAGCAGGATATCAGTTCGAAAGGGGGGGTCGTGTCCCTCGATTTTGGTAAGACAAAGCTCACGTGCGACGGAGCATACAGTCGTTCACCGCGAAATAGGAAGAACCGTAACCTCCGCGTCCACATACGCGCGCCTACCGTACCGAGTGACCAAAATGTGCAAAACTTGAAGATTGAAGATTGAAATGGTCCCATGATGCAAGGCCGATAAAAAGAGGGCGTCATGATTGGTGTCATGATGACACAAAGAGAAAGAGGACCTAAACGCCGCCCGGGTAGTAAGCGCGCGATCCCATTCTTTGACCTTGATGACTCGGACTTGTATGCACGTGCACGTTACCACAGCGGTCACGCGACACGACGCCACTGCTCGGTTGTCCGGGGATATATGCATATGGTTTGTATAAAGCAACACGCGGCCTATACGAACCGCATAGTATCACACAGCTATGACAAGCCTGAGAAGGCAAGGCAATAATACAGGGTCGAGGATGTGGAGTTAGTCACCGGCGGCCGTGGCTATTCCTTGTTTCCGTCTCGCTCGATAAGCAAATGTGTTGGACCGGAGGCAATACGAGTTTTGCGGTACGTATACAGTACCATACCATACCGGAGAATCGCGCGCTGCGTCAGCATTTCTTTGGGCGTCCGGGCGGACCATACGCCGCAAAGTTTGCGCGATTTGACTCGGTGCGGGGCTGTGCGCCCGAGGCACATGCGCGAGGGCGCAACTGGCCACACGCGTCGCTGGTCGCTTCCGCCGACTTGGCCGAGTATTACGCCCGAGACCAGCCGAGGGGCGCATTGAAGGTTTTCAGCTAAAAATGAGCGAGCGGGCGTCGATGATTCCGGGCGTCCTTATGCGAGCAGCGAGCGCGGTGATGTTTTCCGTGAACCACGGTCGAGGGCGATCCAACGCCTGTGGAGCTGCTGGACCACGGGCGCGGGTGGAAACTGCACGCTAACTACCTTGGTATGTACTGCGGCGAGTCGCACCACCCCATTTTCCAATGCTCGCTACGCGTTGTTGCTACAGCAGCAGTACCGTACACATATGGTATGTGGGCACGCCGCACACACCACAGAAACACGCAGCGATCCAGCTTCCAACCCGTCAACCCGTGACGGTGCGGTTAGGGATTCTAGGCCGCGCACAGAACCTACCTACTGTACGTATGTACGATCGCAATCGGCTCTTTATCCATGATCCATGATTCACACCCGGCGCTTAAGGGCGGGAAGCACAGATCGGGGGTGTGACGAGATACTGTACGGCATAATGGTCATGGACGACGGTATTTGCACGATGAGACGTCGGAATTCTCTCCGACCAACGGTTGTGTCCAGACCGGGACATACCTCCCCCTTGCGCGCATGAATGGGGGCGGCAGCCCGTGAGCGGCGATGCGAGCTGGGGATGAAATGGGACATTGGAGCACCGCGCCGCGCGGGCACCAGAGCCTGGACCGAATACGAGGACGACTGACGTTGTGCGTGGTGTAGGTCCGAAGAAGAGGCGGGGTACAGTAGGTATCGGAGTAGTGGTGAGGCCGAGAGGGCGCGCGGTGAACTGAATGCGGGCGGGCCTTGTGGACGGTTCGTGTTGGAGCGGATCAAGGTCACGGCCCTTGAAGGGGGCGAGGCGCGATGTCGTAATTGAAGTTCGTCACTCGAGGCACCGGCGCAGGGCACCATCGCGTCATCAGGATCATCAGGACAGCGTCTTGTAATTTCAGTCAGAGTGCGTGTCTGCTTCTTTCTCCGCACGTCAGATTTTACTCCCACACCACGCCCATCTACTTATTGGAATTGCTGAAAATCGACGTTTGTCCTCATCATGGATGCTGCCTCCTCGCGATCATCGCAGTACAGGTACGAGTACACGTACAGTACGGGTTCCTCGCCAGATTTCATATATTTGGACAATGGTCACTGCTCTCACACTTCCGTAATCGTATACGTAACACTCCCCCCCGAGTTTGTCAGACGGACATTGCGTTGCGCACGCCTGCTCAGCTTTGCGCCAACCTCGTCGATTCGCCTCGGTTGGGGACAATATTAATATTTTGCCGCGGCTTCTCGGTGAAGATGTACAATTGAGCCCCAGATCGTTGGGACGCCGTGATTATCGCGTGGCCCTCACACTAAAATAGAAGAACTGAGTCGAATAGAGGGCGAGACGATGACATCCGCTTCTTGCTGCGTAGCCCACTTGCCACAGCCACAACCAGCTCAATCTCATCTTTCTTGGCAGAAGTCCAAAACTTCGGTGTCTGTTTCTGTGCAGGAAGATATCACCCTTCGACAGGATGTTCGATCTCGCTAAGATGGAAAAACGTCATGGTCCTTCGTAGGTGTCATGATGGTATTTGTTCTGCTGGAACAAGGGGATCAGAATGCAATCCAGCGTCCCTGATTTCTGTGGAAGGTCAGCAGGCCCAACGACTATGTTACTTCATAATAATAGTACTTTCAGGTTAAGGGTATATTGTGTCTACTGAGTGGTGGCACCGCAATGATGCATAGATAAGCAGTCGAAGGCGGATTGAAAGATAGGCGCGGCACCTACGTCAGAGGCACGGACGAGGCTGAGGGAGATGTTGCCCGTGGAAGACTGTCAAGGAAAAAACGATGAAAAGGCCGTGCGATAAGGACCTTGCGCGCCCCAGGATTCGGTGCTGTGGGCTTCGGAAGAGAAGGTGTGGGCCTTGCCTCGGTCTGGGCTTCGCGGATGGCTTTGCACGCGGTGGGCCCGAAGGGCCGACTCGGAGTGTGTATCGCCCACAATCTGCTGTTGTGATCTGTCACTGGGTCAACTCGATCATCGTTATCGCATATGCATGGGGCCGGTACAATAGGTAATGCCTAATACGCACTCTGATTGCGAAAACAAGAAATCCTTGCGGGCCTGCACCTTAGAGGACTGCCGAAGAGGGTTCGGAGATAGCCCATGGTTGACCTCCCTTTGCTTTGTCCACCGCGTCAACGTCCATCATAGCTACACCCCCGTCCCGCTCATGCACATCATGGTGACTCGCATTCATCTTATCATCGTCTACATTCCCGATGATATGACCTACCCGAATACCTACGCTCCAGGCGCGTTCCAGGACGGCCATCACGAGGCTTTCCTCGACGACGTCTAGCCCACCCTCGCTACCCTTGCCGATAGACTGCGTAAGTGCGAGGTCACCAAGAGCTTCTGCTAGCGCGTTCCTTAGCATCTCTTCTGAGGTTCCGGGGGTGGCAGGCGTAGACCGGTGGAAGGCGAGCAGGGCAGCGTCGCACAGGAAGTACAACGCGTCTTTGCGCGCGATTCGATGAATGCGCTGTGCCGGTGTCAGCCGCGCATGCGGAAGACTTGGCAGCCTATCCACGATCAGCGATGTGAGTTCTCGAACTGCCTCGAGAGCGACCAGGTCATGCAAGGTGATATATTGTGGATCGGAGAGTGTGTCGAGTACCGCGGAGATGAGGCCCAATAGCTGTGGGCCGTCTGCGAAATTTCTCTTTGATGACTCAGGCTGGGAGGCGGACAGGATGTACTCCGCTTTGGTCAAGGTGCAAGGTACGAGCGCATGGATCGCTGGCACGAGGATTCTGGTTGTGACGCGCGCCAGAACAATATCAAGGGCGGAAACTGTTTCGTACGTGCGAATTGGGTCGTCATCGGCAGGGCCAGCAAGCCATTCGAGTCTAGTTGCATTGAAAGAGTCGATAAATGCGCCATCCAAGGCCGGAATTACGGTGCGGAGGATTTTGGGCAGGATGCGTTCGATGTCATCAAGCGTTTCTTGAGGTGGGGAGTTCTCAGGTGAAACGGACGCTGGGGAAATGGAACGAGTAAGGAAGGCATGCAACGCGTCTATGCACCTAATCGTGGCCGCTACCACTGTGGCAACGTCAAGCGAAGATGCAGATTTTGTGACGGTCCGCACAGCGATTGCATCCAAGGCGTGTAGCGAGGAGAAGAGACCGTTGCTCGTCCACGGCGATGACATTAGTGGTTCTAACCGGTGAGCGCATACAGCCAGCCGCGAACTGGGAGGTCGGAAAAGGAACGTACTGTTTTCTGGAGAGGCGATTTCTTTTACCTGGGGCTTTTCTGTTGCTGCGGTGGGACCTTCCAACTCCTGGGATCTCCTCGCGTGAGACGTCTTCGGGCGTTTCTTCGCCGGTCTACCTCTCCTCTTAGCGATGGACGGTGTGGGTTTCGTTGCGCCATCTTCCACAGAAGCCAGGAGGGGCTCTACCGCGAGAGGTCCTATCGAGAATGTCGAAGCGACAGGGCAAAAGGACGCGTGGACCCGTACCAACACAATCTGTTGTTGCGGCAACCCGCGTTGCATGGAGCTCAGCTTCGAGTTGAAGTGCACGCTTGCGCCATGCGTCGCATTCTTCAGATGTCGTTTTAGTAGCAGGGCTACAAAAGGAATATCTCAATTCGAGGGTGTATGCTATCAACCGATGCGTTGAGTTCATCATCACGCGACAAGTCACCAGAAGGACACCAACTTTGAATGGACTGTTCTGAAGGTTTGAATTTGAGAGCGGCAAGCGCCTGGGCAAGAATCCATGAGTTAATCATGTTATGAAGGAAAAGACATACAATGGCGATGCGCAAGCGTTGGGAAGGAGAAACAGTCATCAATTTTACGGTTTCTCCTCGTGTGGCTGACCATAGTGATCGTATCACGTGCCTCGAAGGAAACGGATTTATGCTGGGCCATGGACACAGGGGCCCAGTCATTACTACTTGCCACTGTTCAACTCCCACCTTCGAAGCTGTCACTTCTCTCTCAGACACCAAGTCCTCACCGATCGGCTCAACACCTGTGTGTCGAAGGAAATCTACTGTATCCATTCTTCGAGTGACACAATGTTCATATACTTGTAGCTTTGACCAAGGTGTCTGTTCTCGACTCGAACTTGAAGTCTCCCATATACATCCCGCAACCACCCAACCAATACTTCCTAGCACCGCAGGTATAGATGGCCCTTCCGAGAGCTCATTTGGTGGCCGAGAATTGCGCACATCACCAGACGGAGAGGGAATCAATACTACGAGGTCGAGGTACATCTTTTGTGCGGTACCGTTCCCTGGTAGCTGATCTTTTTTACTCTAGGCTGCGGTACAATTGATGTGCTTCCCAACGATGTCCTCCTCGAAATATTTGAACTCTGCGTGTGCAGAGCGGAGGCATGGGAGACGCTAGTACACGTGTGCCGAAGGTGGCGATACATCACCTTTGCTGCATCAAGTCGCCTGGAACTGCGTCTTGTCTGCACAACTGGAACTCCTGCAAGGGAGATGCTGGATATCTGGCCCAAACTTCCTATCGTCATACGAGTATCCGGCGGCATTGGAAATGAGATCGGCGATGTCATTGCCGCTCTCAAACACCATGATCGCGTCTGTGAAATCCATGTTGACACTTATGCTTCAGATTATAAATTAAGGCCATTGGTGGAAGCGATGCAGGACACGTTCCCTGCGCTGACGGCCCTCCATCTTAATCTTGGGTTAATGCCGAGAGCGGAGCCATTCGTTCCGGATTCCCTCCTGGGTGGAACCGCCCCATGCCTACGATCACTCTTCTTGAGGAACTTTGCGTCCTCAGAATTGCCGAAACTCCTTTTGTCTGCATCTAGCCTTGTCGACATTTCGCTTTTGCATATTCCTTATTCCAGGGCCACCTCCCCCGAGACGATGTTCGGTTGTCTGTCCTCCATGACCAAGCTTGAACAACTTCGAATTGGATTTCAACGCGATAGTAAATATATTCCCAGAAGCACAAGCCATCGCCCGTCACGGTCTCCCCTCACATGCACCGTCCTCCCCATGCTCACCTCCTTTTCCTTCGAAGGCGAAAGCGAGTATTTGGACCACCTTTTCTCACTCATAGATGCCCCTCTCCTCGACAGGCTCGACTATGTCAATATAGAATACACCAATACACCGGTTCTTGACATCACGCAAATCCCGCTGTTTATCGGTTGGACAGAGCCTTTCAGAGAGCTCGATCGAGCACACATGCGATTTATTTATGACTACGTTGATGTCATACTTTCTTCACGAGAAGGGACCACCGCTCACAATATGGTCACGTTTTCAATCGCCCATGACTTCAAGGGTTGGCGGCTTTCGTCTCTGACCCGGGGCCCTCCTATTACCTTCTTTGAACGCTTCGATATCTCTTCGAGTGGGTATCTACCACTTCTTGCCGACGACATGGGGAACACCCCGTGGCTGGAGCTTTTACGCATCTTTACCGCAGTGGAGGATCTGTACCTGTCCAACGGACTTGCCCTATGTGTTACACGCGCTCTGCGAGAGCTCACAGGGGAAGGCTTAGCGGGAGTGCTACCCGCGCTACGAAATCTTTCCATATCAAGACTCGAACCATCGGGTCCTGTCAGGGAAGCCATTGGGAAGTTTGCCGCCGCGAGAGAGCTCTCCGGTCGCCCGATAGTCGTCCAACATTGGGGCATGAAGGGAGATAGTACTAGTAACTGCGCCAGGAGGTCGATAATTGATAACTGATCTTCCCTTCCATCATGATGTGGCTTGGGTATTCTTGAATTATTGCACTACTTCGTCTTTCTCCCCTCTCATCACTGTACCGCCCGTTCCCGACCTCAACTTCATGTTTCGGGCTTCGCGGTGACAGTGATTTCACAATAATGTACCTTGCCGGCGGGACATGTGCCTCCAAATGAGTTTCGCGCATAGTATCATATCGCACGTCGCAAGACATCAGGTACACTTGTAATTTACACTTGGATGGTGAGCGGCATCGAGCTACAGTACAAAATATCTTTAGGTCGCTTCGGCTGGGACGTACGGGGTCACTATCATCGGACACTGACTTCCTTCCTCGAACTTCCGTGCGAGATAAGGTCTCGTGAGCACCCTGTCAAGCATCTTCAGTGGGACACGTCCCTCAACGAAAAAGAAGGCAGAGCGACATACACGTTTGCCTTGACCACCTTCTCGTCCGTCTCAGAGAAGACGAAGTTCGTGATCAGGACGTAAAGGAACGTCTTCATTTCGATCAGCGAGAAGCGCTGGCCTATGCAGGACTACAAAGATAACGAAATGCGTTTGTCAGGCGCTCCCCCACAACCACGCAAAGTGGGAGAAAAACGTACACGGGGACCAGCGGAGAACGTCAAGGTGTTGGAATAGAGACCTGGGAGGGACTTGACAGCCTCTGGAAGGTTGTCCCACCGATCTGGGCTGCACGGTGACGGTGACGGGTCAACAAAAGGCGTTCTCCAGGAGCCATGGGTGATACTTTAGACTGCACTTACATGAATGCCCACCCGTCCTCTCCCCATATCGCGCGGTCCAGGTTCATCCCTTCTATAGGTACGTGTACGAACGTGCCCTTACGGATGTGAATATCTTCGCCGTTTGACACTGGGAGCACATCGTCTTGCGTGGCAACGCGGAGCGACGAGTGCACTGGTGGCACGATACGAAGCGATTCGCGACAAACTTTGTCAAGCAGCGGCGAAACGTCAAGTTCTTGATAGTGCGCCATGACTGCCTCATCACCGAGGTTTTCCGGGCGAGCCATTCCTCGCAGCTCCGCGCGCAACCGGTCTTGGATCTGAGGGTGTTTTGCCAGCAGGAGTAGAGCCCACGTGACGGCCAAGGAGGTTGAATCGGAACCAGCAAACATGAAGGTATTGATGTTGTGAAGAATATCGTCATCGGATATACGCTGTTCGGGCGGGAGATCGGTCGCAGCATTGGATTTGACTATCGGCAGTCAAAAAAAAAAGTCAACTCAGAACAGGGCCGAAAAAAAACATACGGAGGAGCGTCAACAGGTCCCGGCCTTCGTACGATTTCCCACTGTCCTCGCTCTCCTGGATTCTCCGTTTCTTTTCTTGGATGAGTTGCACCGCTACGCGATTGATCGTCTCTTTACTCTTACGCACGACACGCGTCGCCTCGTCCGGCTACTACTGGGTCAGCGACGTACAACTGGGCCGGGAACTTGAACAATCCTTACGAAGAAACGCTCATATATTGGAAAGTATGCCATGACTACACTTCTCATCAAGCCCCGAGACTGGGAAAGCGCTACCTCAAACATATTTTTGTACGCGTTAAACAGCTCGTTATGTTCGTTTTGAATGGCATTGAAGCGGTAGTCGAATCCTGGACACGGCACGAGCGGCGTCGTAAGCTGATGGATGATACGAGGAACGACAGAAACTGACCAGCCAGTCCTATAACATCGAATGTTGCACGGCTCATCCAGTGGCATACGTCCAGACGAATTCCGGTCGGATTTTTCTGTGAGTTACCGATTGCTTGTTCTTGGATGAGTCCCATCCACCTATCCTTCAGTTCCTCCCCCTTATTGAAGACAAGGGAGACGAGCGTGCGCATGTTTTGGACCGAAAATGCTGGAGTGGCTACGCGGCGTTGACGTTTGTGGACAAGGCCCTCTGCCGCAAACAGACCACAACCGATGAACCCTTCTATGATCCTTCGGGATGGTGCAGGCTTCTCATAGATTGTCGAGTTTTTCAAGACGTGGGCTACCGTGAGAGGGTCGAGTGGAAGCAGACGGGCTTCCCACTGAGAGGATAATCAGTCACTCACTGAGCTGCAGTCTGGGATATCCACATACTGGATGAAGCCCTTGTATTCGTATATTCCTACCCAGCTCTCGGGCGTATCTCTCGTGAAGGCGGTGGGAATGAGAAGGACTGAAAGACTGATCAAGACAAGGAGTCAGTCGAAGAACAGCTAGGCAACCTACTCCATAATGAAGACTACGTGGCCACCAAACAAGCGTGCTCCTGAAGGAACTGGTAACTTCATTATTGGATCGGGGTAGAGCCATGTGTAGATGTTGTACAGAAGCACGAGAAGGCAGAATGTAGCCACAAAAGGGTGGGATCGAAAGTGGTGGAAGGCAGAAAGATGAAAGTCTGTGAACCAAGTCATTTCCATGAACTCCGCGTTCCGCGGTCGAAGTCGACAAGTAAAAGTAGGGTAAAAGGTAGGGAGAACATCATCACGGCCATAAATACCTCCCCACAAGCTCGACAAGCGGCTGTTTCCGGGAAGTTTCAGCAAACAATAAGAGTTCGGTTGCCAGTAGATACTAAGTGTGCCACCCTGTTGTTTATGACCATTTTTCCTTTTTGGGTGGCCATCATGTAGCGCTGCTGCCATCCACCCCTTGCCTCGTCCGCCTCGCCCCTCAAACCATTCGCCACCCACCCTCATTCCTACAATATCCTTTCGCAGTCAAGACACCGCGTTCGTCGCGTCGCACCCCAAATCTTCACGGCCGACACCCACAGATCGCCCACAAGGCCTCAGCCGACGTCCAAAGCTCGAAAGCCTGCCCTTACACGTAGCACGAATCACGCTGCCCCTTGCCGACCGCCCCAAGTTGGAAGGATTCAGGATTGCTCAGGTTCCCTTCGTACGTTTTATCATCTCCTTTCGTTTTAGACGTTTTGCTCTCTATTCCACACTTTCCTTTTTTTCACTTTAGACTTATTCCTTCGACCTCGCCGCGCTGTTCCTCACCCTCATCGTCTTCTCAGTGACGACAATGTGACGCGGGTGTGGTGGCCACCAAATGGCTGCGTTGCGATGCCTTTTGTATCTCCCAGCCAGATCCCCAGGACAATGCCGTGCCCTCTGGATGGGCCTCAAGACGAAAATCCGGGTGGACTCCTCGATGGCAGGATGGGGCGATCGATGGCTCAAGGTGCGTGGCCCTTTCTGTTGCTGGTGCCGTTTGACTGACTTGTCTTTGGTACGACCAGGTGTGTTTTGTTGGCAGGCGACGATGCCCCCTGCGGTGTTTTGTTGGCCTCAACACGCCTTTTCGAACTGACGATGTGCTCCCTCGGCAGCCTCCCTCCTGGGTCCCAAATCGGCAGGGCACCCACTTTCGGGTCCCTTCGTGGTGACACAACGCGCTCGCTCTGTGGCAGCGCCTCGCACCCGCTTCTGCGTTTGCCCTCGTTCGGGCTCCCTTGCGGCGATGTACCGAGTTCGCCCTTGTCCTCTGGTGGCAGCCTCGAGCATGCGCCCGGCCTTTCGTGGCAGCGCCTCTGGTTTGCGCTCACCCTCCTGTGGCAGTGCCTCAGGCGACAGCTCGTGTATGCGCTTGCCTTCTCGCGGCAACTTCTCGACTTCGCGCCCGGCCATGCCTTGTGCCCAGGGCACCAACGCCTCGAGCTTAGCGGCCATGGCTGTCTCAGCCTCGCCAGTGCGTTCGACGCCAGCGGTTCCCTTGGCCAGGGCTGGTGCAACGCCCACGACCGGCAAAACTCCCCCTCGTCCGTGTGTGTCAACGCTAGGGGGTTCAGGTTCGCTCGCATCCGCGTCCGCCGCCACGTGTGCAAGCCCAAGACGGTCAAGGTCGCCGGGGCTGCCATGGAGGATAGGTGAGTCGTCCAATGCTGACGCCCCCCCCCTGATTCCTCTAGGTTTTCAACACGCAAGTCTGGTGGCTTCAAGGGTTCAGGGCGGAGGTTGGTGGCGCGCCATTCGGGGGCGGCGCCCTCTCCCGGCGGATTCTCGTGCGCGAGGGTGTCAAATGGTGACAGGTCGAGGGGCAAGGTAGGAAAAAAGAGATTGTGTGAGATACATGGGGAAGCATACTGCTCGCTCCCCGCACATGGTAAGAATTATGTTTTGCCCCCCCTCGAGCAGTATTGCTGACCCTGAATAGGCATTCGGATTGACAGTGACAGCGTCCGCACTGGGGCACCCTCGTCAAGAACGGGCATCTGCACCAGATGCGTGCGGACACGGGGCCTTTCGGATCGTTGGACGTTGGCCCCCAGGCGATGGGGCCCTGCATTTGCGGGTTGGGGAGGTCGGGGGAGGGTGGCCGTGCGCTTCTCCGATGGGCACCATGCCTTCTGGTGCGCACGCCAACGTCAGGCCCATTTGGCCTGTTGCGCGCCGCGATGACTTGCCCCGGAGCGACTCCAACCGCCCTCCAACTTTGGTAGGGGCTTGGGTCTGCCTGGGCGGATGGTGATTTGGGGGTTCCACGGCCTCGACTGGTGGCAGCGTGTCGTGCGGCGGCGGTACTGAGATGGCCGGCGTCCCTGTGTTGACAACTAACGAGTGCTGCGTCCTTGCAGCCTCGGAATGGGTGAATGGTGGTGATGGTGATAAGGTGAGTGATTCGGCGTTCTCTTGCGTGGCAAGGGTGGCTGACCCCAGGCTCTCCCAGTTCGACACAAGGACCCATGTCCCCCTTGACACTGACGGTCTTCCTGGCGGCCCCATCCTAGACCTGCCAGTGGGTTACTCGTCTGGACTGCATCTAATTGCCAAAATGTGGAACTCTCGGGCACGCGCTAAGATCCGTCGTCCTTCTTGATGTGAATGGGTAAAGTTCGCTTGATCGCCGACCAATCAGCGCTCCGTTGCAATCTCATCACCCGCAAGGCCGATCATCTTTATCGGCCCCCAGCTGACTGCGGCGTCGAAGATTCCCCGCGTACAAGTATGGCAGACTGATGTGA
>Ga0307510_10001956_pt1 | contig 23187 bp, 34 predicted proteins | sample 12_EM_MG_FD_207224 | JGI IMG/M metagenome (GOLD analysis project Ga0307510, IMG submission 207224) | Populus trichocarpa ectomycorrhiza microbial communities from riparian zone in the Pacific Northwest, United States - 12_EM | ecosystem: Host-associated > Plants > Roots > Unclassified | place...
TGTCCTCAGAACCCACGTCAACTACGAGAGACTCCCATTCGCACCCCATCCCCCTCGATACCAACCCAGACCCGCAACTCCATTCAACATTATCCCCGTTAGCGCTACTAGCAACAGTAGCAGCACTCCCCAGGAAACGGAAGACATTCCACTCCACGTCACCAATCCGGACCCCCTCACTCCCACAGAAGAAGTCGAAGACAATCAGTCCGAAACCTACACCAATACCGGACTCATTTCCCCAGACCACCTCCTCCACATCGCTCAAGAGGAAACGTGAAGAATGTATCAAAGACATGGTCCGACTCAATAACAGATGGACCTACCTTAACAACAGATTCAAAGATATCGCCATCGCCAGGATCTTTCGAAAGAAAGATAGTACTACCACCCTATACCTCTACCACTTCCACCGACGACTCTACGACCTGGTGACCAAAGAAATCCTCTTAGTCATCGCGAAAGAAAGAAACCTTCAAAAACGCACCATCCTCCCTTTTGGCACATTATCCCCTCATTACCACATACTCAAGGATCAGAAGTTCCTCGAAGGACTTCAAAAACTCCTCAAAAGACAAATCACAAGGAGTAGCAAGTCGCCATCACCTGTATTCATACCCAATCCAGGCCCCTCAGGAGCAGGAGGAGGATCCATCGCCATTCATATCCCGAAATCACCACCATCTATCCCAGTTGCCACGTCACTACCCCCAGTTATACCAAAACCGACCACACCACCCCTCGTAGACCCATCACCGTTTGCCCCTCCATTCATTCCTACCCCTCCCAACCCACTACCTGAACAACCACTACGGGTTGCATCACCACCACTCCCTCTTGTACCATGGGGATCACATCGAAGAGAATATTCGTCAATGGAACAATACAAACCACCAGTACCAATGGACGAAACACCAGACCCAACCCACATACTCTTACCCCCGTCAATCACCCCATCTCCGCCGTTAAGAGAAGCAACACCAGTCATATCAGTTCCATGGAATAGATCACCAACGCCGGAAAGAATCCCAATACCACCCGTTAGGAAGATAACTGCACCATCTTCACTTGACCTTATCCCCCTTCCATGGGACATTCCCCCATTTCCCAGAGAAACCCCGCAAAAATCACCCCCAGTCGCTTCGTCATCATTCCTTCCTGAGGAACCAATGCCGGCTCCAGTCAAACCCATATCTCCACCCCCTCTTATCGTTTCAATGACACCTAGTCGAACAACTCCCCTACTACCCAGAAATCCAGACTCAAGAGTGTTACGAGCCAATGAACCAACCCCACCAGAGTGGGTAGGAGAGCAATTCCGTCAAGCCACAGGGAAGCGAAAGGAAATGTCACCCACGCCGGAACCTTCACCCCCCGTTGCATCCTCATCCCGCCTACCACGACCAGCACCTTATCGTGTTACTCCTTTACTCGAGAAACACGAAGAATTCACACGTAAAGAAGGACCATTGTGGCAGAAGTCACAACCACCCCCAACCTTAGGGAAACGACAAGAGTCACCAAGACACGCCACAATGCCACTCAAACGCGGGCGAAGTGAACCTGAAATACCACGGTCACTAAACCCCGAGGAACAACCCACTCCCCCTGACTCCCCTGAACGTGTCCCCACTCCCCCTTATTACCCAGAAGGAACTTCGCCGTCACGACCGGTGATTATGTTACGATCATCTCCGGGATCTTCAACAAGGTCAACACCTTCTAGCTTTGGACTTGGTGAACTCTATCGAACCCCAGTTCAAACTATTATTGAACTTGAGGACGAAGCAATGGAAGAAGGGGAAACCACCGATTCCGATTCATCAATGGAGGAAGGACAAATTGCAGACACAAGACAATCCACCCCAGACAGCATGGACATTGGAATACCCCGTGTCCCCTCCGATTGGTTGCAACCCGATTCACCCTAGGTCGTGTGGTAACGACTACTCTAGGAAGGGCGTCATGTTACGATCCTGGGCCCTTACCCCAATTTTCCGCTATTTTCCACCATTTATTTCGCGTTCTCGGTCACTCGTCCCTCACTCGTTCCCTCACGCGCCGTTCGGACCGTCACCAAATCACCTGACAAGTCACCTGATAGACCCCATGACTAATCCGCAGTCAACTATCACATGCCATCACTCCGCAGTCCGCAGCATCATGACGTGTCCTCATCTAACCCTTTCTGGACTGCCAGCTCATGATGCGCCACTCCGCAGTTGCCAGCTCATGATGGAGCTATACTTAGAACTGCCACGTCATGATGAACCTTACTAAATATTTCCATATTTCTCTGTGACTCCTGTGACCCGTTACTTCTCATTTGTATATAAGCGCCCGTACTTTTAGCAGTTAGGCCCTAAGCCTAACTTGGTTTTCAATCCAAGACTTGTAGCTTCCACCCAGGACTCCTTGAGTCTCTTGTCTAAACATTCAAAGTCGCTTCAAAGCCTTGAAGCTCTCCTCTCATCTCTATTATCTACCTCAGGAGTCGCCCTTATCATCGGGGACTTTACTCTTATACTGTGTAGCCAACCGGTACCGCGCTACTCACGTGACCCATTGCCTCAGGAGGAGATCCCACTGAGCAATCCCAGTCGTCGCCAAACCAACCCACGCACGTCGCGTCTTTAAGGCCCCTTGGACCTTAACAGCCAAGTTCATGACATATGAACTTGGGTGAGGCAAGGAATGAATGTCAACGAAATATTAGCATCTAGTGAAAAGGGTACTGAACACCAATTATACATTGAGGGATGAACATACCTTCAGTTGAGTCATTGTCCTTGTAATGCAACCATACCTCAGCCAATCCTGGTGAGGTACCCTGAACGAACATGGGAAGGATGTTCGCTGGTCCGAACAAAAATGCCTGGCCATGTGACTCAAGCGATCACCTAGGTTGGCTTGCGCCGCATGTATTCCGTCAACTGCCAACCAGAGTCATGCCTGATGTAGCCAGGCGGGGCACCGATGAGTTGCGTGATACACCTTTATGAGGCTTGGAAACTCTGACCATTGCGTTGGCTTTTGGCAAGTTTTCTTGGAGGAAAGCTCTGGCTGAGCATGTGAAACCAACAGCGATGTTGATAGAACCATTGGTAGGCCCTCATGGAGGATGAGAATTTGGAGCACAATCAACTTGTGGGCAATGCCTTGGTTGATAAGGTATGCAATGAATGCCGTCATTGAATGACAAACCGTCTGGAAAGGTGGGTATAAGTTTACATATGAAACCACAATTATCTGACGTACCTTGTCATTCCTCTTAAATGCCCTTCTGAACTGGCTGATCAACCGGTGAAGTAACAATTTGCCCATCATGGGCAATTTTGTGTTGATGATCAAAACGAGGGCTGCAAAGATGGATGTGAAAGGCAAGCTGACCGCCTGTGCCTTCATGATGCTGCATGTGAAAAGCCCACAACTTCTGATGAGGTTCTTGGAAAAGAGCTCAAGGACGACATGCTTGATGTTGCCCACATTGATCCTGTTGATGATACCAGCAGTTGACTTGCCGGATGCTTAAGTGAAGCCATGGGTTGCGACAGGCGTGAAATGAAGCACATTCGGCGTAATCCGAAATGCCATCAAGTGTGATCTCGTGCGAGACCTTGGGAATTGTAAGCTTCCCCTTGGGAGGTCAGATCCGCAGATACAGAGGGGGAGGGATGGGGGCAAGAGGCCGAAGAGATGGCAGGCCCAGTGTGGGCATCCCTACTGCTCGTAGAGTTGGAGGTGGTACCACTGTGGGGAGTAGTTGCATTTTCAAACTTGGTTGAGAGTCCAATGGTTGAAAATGAGGAAGGGAGTTGTAAGGGACGATGTCGAAAGAAAGCAAGTTGGAAAGAAGCACTTACCCACTAGGGGTTGCAGGACATGGAAAGAAGGTAAACCAACAAGGGAGGCCCAACATATTTTGCTACGACCCGCATACAGTCCTCGATCAAGTCCTCCGCAATTGCGCACGCATCCATCCCTTCGCTCACAGACGATCAGAGCATGCGTGAGTGGCAGTGTGTGGCAGGGCCGAGGTTGACAGTCGTTGGGCGCGCAGTGAATATGAAATCGAGGATCAGGGTGACGTGTGCTGCCCTATGTGCCTGCGATCATACAGATGACGCTGGGCTGGCCCAGGCCTATAGCTAAGCTAAGTCCCACACTATCGCACAGTCTGTGTTGTATCGCATGTGCTATCACAATACTGTCCCCTGGAGTCATTAAGATAAGGGTTTTCCTTGTCTATGAGATAACTGCCATTCTTGAAGGGGTGATAATGTGGGAGGGCAACATGAGGCCCTGAGGCGGAGATGTTTTCATAGGCAAGACCCATGTAATTCTTTGTCTTACTCCTGAACTCTGTCAGCCGCCAGGCGGCTTCCCACTCTGTGATCTTGAAACCTTTGGCCATCTTATCATCAAGCCAAGCAAGGAATTGGACATAATGGGCACCATCATGCAGGTACACGTGCTTGAGTCCTTGGATTTCAACTTTGTTTTTGATGCTCTTCATCTCCTCAATGATCGAGGGAGCAAGCAAGTAACGATAGTGTGTGATGGCATATGATGTCTGTGGGGAAATGATCATCTGTTGATGCCTGGAAAGCAGTCAATATCAATCACTAGAGAGAGATGGGGGAGTACAGACTTTGCCATGACCCCATTTGCAGGTGTGCAGGAAGACCAAATCCCGTTGTAATCCCTGACCTCAACCCTGAGATTCTGGAGGTACTTGCACACAGGTAGCTTGATCTTTTCCTGCTCAAGCCTGATATACAAGTACAAAAAAAATATGGGGCTGTATGGGATATTGTCACTGCGAAGATTGAGACATATGCTACATTTGGAGTCGCATAAGTGCACGACTGATAGTATCCAAAGAGGAAACGCACCGATGGAAGAAAGGTTGGACACCAAGGTGCCCACATGTTGCTGAGACAGCGATGATAACTGGTTCTTGGATGGGGATGTACCTGGCGGGGTAAATTTCTTGATCCAATTGTGAACTTGCAGAACTGGGGGAAAATGGACTTACCTATTCAAACCCCCACAAAAAGCGCAACCTCTTGTTGTGTGCATGCGCTACCAACATGGGTGCAGGTGACAGGTCATAAGACCTGCGTTGGTGCCTACTTTGGCTTGTGGCAGGTTTTGTTTGGGGGACTCGGTGTTGAAAGATAGTGTCGTCACTTAGAAGTGCAGATTGGGATGAGTTCTTTCAGTGTGCTAGCTAGATGGGGGGGTGGCACAACCATGGGGTGGAGGAGCAGTGGTGGGTTGGTCAGCGAAAAAAAAGAGAGAGAGCATGAGAGGGACTCACTCACTTGAAAGGGAAGAGGAGGGAGTTGATGTGAGATTGAATGGTACCAAAGTGAGCGCTAGGTGCTCACAAGAGAGTGATGAAGAGAGGACACCACCGTAAAGCTCAACATTGTGAATGGTGCCAAGCGCAGACTGCTTTCTAGTGCTCTGAAGAGAAATAAAGTCTGTGCCATTTCACTGGAGACACCTCGGCAAGAGACAGAAATGGGTATCATGATTTTGCCAGTAAAACTCAGATAACTACCAGACAACAACACCTCGCTGGCGTCAGGTCGGCCTGCTGGGCATGGCACGCTCTGGGGAGAAAGAATACTACTACGCACATCCACATGCAAACCCCAAGGTCACACACATCGCACTCGGCCCGCATCTTCTTTGTCAGCGCATAACAAGATGCATGTTTTGGACAGATGATGCTACCCCTGTTACTTATGCATACAACTTGCATACATATAGACACGTAGCTACGACAGATGACAACAAGCTACTGTACAGGAGGGGGGGGATTTCGGGATTGGCTAGTGAAACAGTGAAGTACAAAGTTCAAAAAAGAGATATAGAATCTGAGACACAACCAGGCGTGATGGGGATAGGAAGTGAAGACAGTATGTTTTTCCTGGTCTAAGAGCATAATCTGTGTATTACCCATGTTAGGAATAGGTTGCAGCATGGATATGTTGACACTTACCCTGTACGGCGCTTGCATGAAGGTTTGTGTTCATGCTGACAGGAGTCACTCATAGTCCTATAGTCTCGTCCTGGAATTTTGGCATCAGCAAGATCCCAATCGAATTCCACGTCACCCTGAAATTCCTCCTTTGCCAAGAGACTGTCGAAAATGTCACAAAAGTGATCGTAGTCGGGTTTGTCTTTGAAGGAGAGTGAGCGGCAGTGCTTGAAGAACGTGTGAAGCTTGGGTGGGAGCCCATGGAACAAGGCATGAGTGGTGATTCCTTGTTTACTTTTGAGAATCTCCTGCCCCTTGAGCTTCAAGCCCTGCCATGGCAAAAAGCCCCAAAGGAAGTAAAATAGGACGTAGGCAAGGGACTCCAGATCATCTCACCTTCCTAACTCTAAGCCCAGGTGACTATTGACAGATGCAAAGGCAGCGGTCCCAATGAGGCCAAGACCCTTCTTGAGCGGAACGTGTGTGTGTGTAGTTGGGTCTCTGAATTCCTTTGATAGCCCAAAATCAATGATGTGTGCAATGTTGGCATGTGTTCTGACACCCATAATGATATTGCTAGGTTTGAGGTCATGGTGAACGAAGTTGCGAAAATGGATGTACTTCAAGCAACAGAGCTAGGCATAGTAGACATTAGCCTATCAGTTGTGGTCTCAGAAGTTGAATTTACTTACCAACTGCCCAGCCAGAAGCAATACAGTCTTGATCATAAATTTGAAATGGCAGCAAACAAAGAGATGCTTGAGGGACTGGCCGAGACGGTTGACTGCCATTGCATCAAAGCCAGCTTCCATACCAAACCAATGGACATGAGGGATACCGCACCCTCCCTGAAGCTTTGTGTAGATATGGAACTCGTGGCCCAGGGTGTGGATCTTTCCTTCAACACACTCGAGTTTAATGATGACATTGTTTCCTGATAGAATGTCATGTGCAAAATACACCTTATCTATTTATCCAGGCATGTGAGTAAACTGAGACAGTGTGATTGCTCCATACATACAGAACGGCCCACACACGATTTTTTCTTGCAACCGATATCTCCCAGCTAATTGAATCAGCTCCTTGGGTTGAATGGCCTTGGGTGGGACTGGTGGTAGACAGATGAGATGATAAAATACGTAGACTGAACATAGATGTGGCTCATGAAATACAGATATGTTAATAAGATGACTTGTGGCGCAGGTGCTTCAATTCAGTAGAAAGTAGAGCAAGGTATGGATGTGACGTGAACAATGAACATGGACTTGTGGCGTGAGAAAAGTAAACACGTGCCATACCAGTGCTTTGACTGGGTGGTATCCATCGCACCGATGTGTTGTGAGTCGTTCAGTCAGTCAACAAATGAGAATTCTATGCAAGGTTACAACAGCAGCGCAGCGTGCTACAAGGCAACTACAATAATGACCTGAATAATGTCCCTAACTCGTCTGCACAGACCCGCAGAGTTAGCATTACCCATCCTCATCAATAGAGCCCATGATCTCATCCAAATTGTTCTGGAAATTTCCTTGGAGCAACTCCACAAGGGGGTCCTTGTCCTCCTCATCTGGCTCGTCAGCGACCATCTGCTTCTCCAATGTCAACCAGCCCTTTGTGAAATCAAGGCGTGATTTCTTCAGATGGAACTTTAACATTTGCAAAGCTTCCATCGTAAGGGGATTGAGTTGATTCCTCTTCTTGGTGTTGGTTTCCGTGCTTGACAAGAAGACGCGTTCGCAAGGAACAGAAGATGCTTGAATGGGAAGATGGTCCATTGCCATCATAAATAAAGTTGGAGAGATGTGCCGCCAGCCCTACCACATCTTGTCAGTACTGTTCAAGAACTGTTTATGTCACCGTCACCACCCACCTCCCAAAACATGAGAATATCTATGTCTCTCTTTGATGGTGACTCCATTACATACTCCTGATATTCTTGATCGATCATTTTCTCACCGCCACTTGGTATTCCAATGTACATATCATCACCGATCCCATATTGATCTGCAAGTGACATGTACACTGGCACCGCTCCTGAGCCTCCTGGGTCTGCAGGATTTCCTTGGAGAGGTGACTCTTCATCCCCCTTGTATTTGTGCATCTTGTGGGGGGGGGATAAGTGAGACGACATTAGGGTAACACCATATAAATAAGCTTACTGTTTCTTTGATTGTCTCCACGGCCATAGTGATGTACTCTGGATCCCAGTGATTGTTAATCCATGTCATATGCATGACAGGGTTCAGGACTACAGATGATAATTAGCCAAATTGTCTGGCACAGGTAGATGTAAGGGCTTACCCATTGTAATAATATATGCATTGGTGCGATCCATGCAAGAATAATATTTGGATGCACAGTCCAGGCCTGGTTGGATGTACGTCTCCAGATGAGGAAATTGTAGCATAACATTCTCCCATTTTGACATGAATGTCTTGAATGCAGGAATAGCACCACACAAGATTGGGGTGCTCTCACTTGACATGATATGCTGGGCTTGGTTCGGAACCTGTCGGGTACTGTCACATCAGGATTTGTCTGATAGCCTGCTTGAGACTTACACTCAAAACAAGCTTGATATCTTGCATTGCCTTCCAGTCGCAAGGTGAGATCTGGTACTGTGCCAGCTTGTCATGTTGAGGGAGGGCCAAGAAGTGATCGACAGCCTGTTAAATTGATTATTTATCATGTATTACATTCGGTGAGGGAGGTGTAAAGACATACCAGGCGCATTTCACGAAGTCTATGGAGCATGTGAAAAACAGAATCCCACCATGTGCGTACATCGCGTAAGAGCTGCAGCTGCTTGACTTGGACCGACTGCTGCCCATTTTTGAACCAGCCACCCGCGTTGCCATCTACAATGTTTCTATCGAAGTTATCTCGACGTCAACCTGATCCTTGAATTGCTCAGACTACTGCACAAGCCACTGCTAAGGGGTCAGAAGCAGTCTTGTCACCGGATGAAACACCCTTGCGCTCAACCCCAGAAGCAGCACATATTGCCCTTCCAGAACAAAGGTCAATTATATGGGCAAAACACATTATTCTTCTGTCGCATGGATCGAAAGAAATGTCACGGGGTTTCAACTTCCGTGTGAGCGACTCCATCATGGCCCCATTATTTGATGCATTGTCCATTGTGAAATGCCTGACCTTGAGTGGATGAGCATGCGTCATTCACAAGAATGAATAGTGGTTCCTTACCTTCAGGGTAACCCCAGCCCTATCAAGAAGACATAGGACTATATTTGCAAGTGATTCACTGCTGTGGTCCTGATGAACCCAGTGAAAAGCGATAAGGGCCAACTCAAGCTGTAAAGACAAGGTTCCCTTGACCCTTGCGATCCAATGGCCGGTTATTGCTAAATACGATTGGAGAGGGTTATCGGACCACATATCCATCGTAAAAGAGACCCACCCCACAGCGGCCTGGATTTGAAAGAAAATATAAGATAAAGAAAGATCGAAGGAGGTGAGGGAGATGTACTGCAAGGTTACGACATAGCACTTGAAAGTGCGCACCCCAAGCTTGAATAACAAGCTTGTGTAGCTTGGTGCGATGTGGGATCATGGTGTCTGTGATATCAGTTTGTAGATGGAGGAGCAGTCGTCTGAATTCAGGACATTCTATGATGTTCAGAGACTTGCAATTCAACATGAGCATAGTGAACATAAAAAGACGAAAGACAAGAACGAACCTGGTCATCGGCAATGATAAAGTCAAGTATGTGTCGCTGGAATGACCACTTGGTAAATTCATCTGGTCACCTGACTCCCGAAGCAGCAGCCTCGCTTTGAGCTTGAGATCGAGCATGCAATGAAAAGTCCCATCCATTCTCCTGGACTGCGTGCAGATATAGCTCAAGATGGTCCCTATTGAGGTGAGCGCAGAGGATTGTGGTTGACGTGGACTTTGCATAAGTGGTGATGTTCAACGTTGGGTTCATCTCTTTGTCCTTCCTAGAGATATTGTTTAGGTCAGAAAACTGAAGAGGTCAGCACATAGGAAACTCACCTGCACTCTTTGCAGACGGCCCTGACTCCACTTTTGTCAAAAAAATGGAGAATGTCATATGCAACGACGCCCTTACGCACAGGAACAGCATCAGGATTGTTGACCACTACCTTAGTGCCAGGATTACTAGGGGCTCCATTGTCGCTACCCAAGACGTCACCTGAATCAGAATTGTCTTGAGAAGTACTTGCTTGCAAGGCTGCAGGCTGCGATGTACATGCCACATTGGAGGGTTTGGACTCCAGAGGAGTGACAGCTCGGCCTTGGCGGTTGGATTTGCAGGGCATGGGTGTTAGTTAGGTCAATAAAGGACTTGAAGAGAGGCTATTTATCCTTTCATACCTTTGTACCAATCTCCACAAACCACACCTCATCAAGGACAAAGATATGGTTGCATGTGGTAGAGAGTTTGATTGGTAGAGAGTTTGATAAGAGTGGCCTCATGGGGAAAACAGGGAAAACATTGCCAGCCATCCAGACTGACCAAGACTGACTGACTGACGACCAACTGACTGACTGACTGAGGCTACACTGCCTTGTGGGAAAGTCGCATTTATGTCATGCTGACTTGAAATTATGATGGATCAATGTAACAAGACAGAACGCAATACTACACTACACACACAATTCATGTTGAACAATATTGACCTGAAACTATGACGGATCGATGTAACAAGACAGAGGGCAATATACTACATGTGCAGCCACTTATTGTGAGAGCGCCACTGCTGCAACCATCCGCCCTATGTGCCTGCAATCATACAGATGACGCTGGGCTGGCCCAGGCCTATAGCTGAGCTATGGGACACTATTGCACAGTCCGTGTCGTATCGCATGTGCCATCGCGATACTGTCCCCCGGAGTCATTAAGATAAGGGTTTTCTATGATGAGATGATTGAGGGATAAACGCGGGTGCAATACGAGTAAATAAGGGATGAGAGCGCAAGTGAGATCACACAATGGGAAAGAGCAGAACTACCACCTTGTCTATGAGATAACTGCCATTCTTAAAGGGGTGATAATGTGGGAGGGCAACATGAGGCCCCAAGGTGGAGATGTTTTCATAGGTAAGACCCATGTAATTCTTTGTCTTACTCCTGAACTCTGTCAGCCGCCAGGCAGCTTCCCACTCCGTGATCTCGAAACCTTTGGCCATCTTCTCATCAAGCCAAGCGAGGAATTGGACGTAATGGGCACCATCATGTAGGTACACGTGCTTGAGTCCTTGGATTTCAACTTTGTTTTTGATGCTCTTCATCTCCTCAATGATCAAGGGAGCAAGCAAGTAACGATAGTGCGTGATGGCATATGATGTCTGTGGGGAAATGATCATCTGTTGATGCCCAGAAAGTGGTCAATATCAATCGCTAGTGAGAGATGGGGGAGTACAGACTTTGCCAATACCCCATTTGCAGGTGCGCAGGAAGACCAAATCCCATTGTAATCCCTGACCTCAACCCTGAGATTCTGGAGGTACTCGCACACAGGCAGCTCGATCTTTTCCTGCTCAATGAACAGGGTTGCACGATCAAGCCCAATGTACAAGTACGAAAAAAATATGGGGCTGTATGAGATATTGTCACCGCGAAGATTGAGACATATGCTACATTCGGAGTTGCGTAAGTGCACGATTGATAGAATCCAAAGAGGAAACGCACCGATGGAAGAAAGGTTGGACACCAAGGTGCCCACGTGTCACTGAGACAGTGATGACGACTGGTTCTTGGATGGGGATGTACCTGGCAGGGTAAAATTCTTGATCCAATCGTGAACTTGCAGGAGCTTTTTCGAGGCATCTTTGCCTATACAAGAAACATGTGAGCCACAGAAATAAAGGAATTCAGGTGTGAAACTCACCAGTATATTCGATGGGCTGCACAAAGATCTTATTCTTTGAGCGCCCCAGTTTGTCATTCCAAACCAGATCGATCAGGTTCTGCAAAGGATAGACAAGTTTGGACCTCTTGGCCTGGAGAAGAGGATAGAGTTGTTGTGCAGCCTCATTAGAGATCATGCGAGCATCCACGCCAACTCTTGAGTTGTTGACCCAGTCCTACAAACGAGGGAAGCAGAGAGTGGGTGTCTGCAGGTTACAGCATTAAGGGTGGGCACTCATGGAAATCCAATCCACCCAGTTCCACGGTCCGGACTGCATCCCAGCGTGAATCAACACCCAGTTGCTGTCCAGTACTTGCTTGGCTTGTAGCAGTAGCAAGAGTCAGTTCTTAGATAAACGGCAGTCTTGGAGATGATGGCTTGGCCCACCGAGCCCATGAAGCTATGCTCACATTTGTAAAATCATGTCAAGTCAAGTGCCAAGTCACATACTTTGTTATCCATTCCCTGCGCTTGTCAGCAAGGGACATGTATTTGGATTGGTGGGCATTTTCAGACAGCACAATGCTGCGCATGGCCACATCAGTGCTCAGAGAAATGTCAAAAGAAAAAATTGTATGGACCAATAATCAAATTATCCATTGCCATGGTCGTGCAGTCTGCTTAACCGACCATAGGTGTCCACTTCTTCATGTATGGGGTCTTGATAGGCCTCTTTGTGTTTGAGGGCTGAACTGACAAGTGTATTTATGGAGCCACTGCCTGTAAGAGAGGGTTATTTAGAGTTGTTGGACCGTTTGCTTCCGCCAGAGAGGTTGCTGGACTTGGTGGCTCTACTGGCCTGTTTGGACAGATGATGCTACCCCTGGTTGTGCATGAGTTGGGGTGAAAAAGGGAGGGAATTGAATCAGTGACAGAGAAAGAAAGACCAGTAATGACGCACCTGAAAGAATTGCTTGGCTATAAGACTTGTGCATCCAGCTGCGGGCAGGCTGGCAGTTTGTACGTTGGCTTGCAAGGTAGTGGGAGGTCAGTTTGAGCTTGTCATTTGTTTTGTGCAGAGGGCAGAGGTCAGGACAGTTGGGATACGGAAAGGAAGCAAGGCAGCGGATGGGCGGATGGGTGGTTTGAGTCAACTTCTAGTCGCGACTCGAGTCAAGTTGACGACTACTGGAGCCGCGACTTTTCCCAGGATTGGTCCAGTTAGTTGAGTCGCAAAATGACCGACTTTGGCTTGCCGGACCGACTTCCAGCCAAGTCGCAGCAACACTAGAGTCAGGGCCACCAGTTGACCTCTTCAGGAGAGTCTGCAGACAATCCCTCATCCATGCAGAGCTCCACAGATGACACGGATAGCGACATGGCCCTTAATTGGGTTACCATCAATACCAACTACCTTAAAGGGTAGTTGCTTACACTAGGTGCCCATTAGACCAGAGTGGGTATGCAGAGATCAGATCTCTGCAGATTTGCCTCAAAACCTTGTGGTCATGATGATGATGATGCTTCTCTTCTTGGAATGACCCGCCGCCATTGTCTAGGATCGATTAGGCAATTCCCTGATCCTTTCTATTGTCCTTACTCATTCTCTATTGTTCGACTCATACAGACTGCAGCACTTATCCGTGGACCTTCATACGATACAGACAGACGCCTCTTGACCAGAAGTACCTACCTTAGTGATAGTGGTCCGTGCACGAGCCTGCCTGTATATAAGCGCCCAGTATTTCGACAGTCAAGCCCTAAGCTTGACTTGATTCTCAATATCAACATTCTTGAAAGCTCCCCTAGTGCCTCCCCTTTTCCTCATCTCTTACATAAGCCACTCAGAGTCGTCTCTAGCAACACTAGAGACTTCTACTCCTTCAAAGTACTTGCCACCAGTTCACTCTTAGTACAAGTCATACTATCAAGGCCTGTTGAAGCCTTAACATTTCCTGTCTACTTGTTCTGTGCTCTTGGTCACTTGTTTCCCACTCATTCCCTCATGTGCCATTCAGACCGCCACCCAGTCACCTGACAAGTCACCTGATGAGTCACTTGACCATTCTGCAGTCAACTATCACATGCCATTACCCTGCAGTCTGCAGCACTCTGCAGCATCACTATCTAACCCATTATGGACTGCCAGCTCATGATGTGCTATCTAAGACCACCAGCTATGATGGAGCTATACTTAGATTGCCAGCTCATTGCCAGCTCATAATGAGCCTTACTATACATGACTCTATTATTCTGTGACTCCTGTGACCCATTACTTCTCACTTGTATATAAGTGTTCATACTTTTAGCAGTTAGGCCCTAAGCCTAACTTGGTTTTCAATCCAAGACTTGTAGCTTCCACCCAGGACTCTCAGAGTCAATAGCCCAAACCCTCAGTCGCTTCAAAGCTCCCTTGAAGCTCTCCCCCTCTCTACCTCTATCAGAACACTCAGGAGTCACCCTTATCATCGGGGACTTACTTGTTATACTGTGTAGCCAACTGGTACCACACTACTCATGTGATCATTGCCTTAGAAGGACACCCCACTGAGCAATCCCAGTTGTCACCAAACCAAACCATGCACATCGCATCTTTAAGGCCCTTGGACCTTAACACAAGTTAGGCTTTCCTACAAGCTCTTGAAACACAGAGCTGTTACCACTGTGGCAACCACCCAGTCATATACACTTGACAACGAGTTCACACAAATCTTCAGGAGACAACAGGATGATCTCCCAGAGCACATTAAAGTTAATGTATACTTCGACGATCAAGGACCAGGACATCCCAACACTGGATACTACCTTGATACCCCAAGGAAAACACATGCACTGATTGAATTCATCGAAGCTAATGGCACCTACCACTGGGTCAAACTCCTCTGGAGACAAGACAAGTGGCAAACCAATCAAAGAGGCATATACAATGGCTCAGACATCAGCTGGTGGATCATATCAGACCCTTAGCATCCTAACCACATATTTTACAAACAAGAGGCCAGCATCCCTCTCACCATCACAGCAGTCACCACAGCACTTCAGCAGCTTCCTACCCACCCCAGCACCCCAGATTATCCAACCACAATGGAAGGACAACAGGAAGAGACTAACGTTGCTACTGGCCAAGCCCAGGAAGAAGTGTAGAGGATTAACATCATCAGCAATCCCTCTAACAGCGCTCTCAAAGGAAACCCTCCATTCATATTCAATGGAGACAGAAACAAGACCCGCAAGTTCCTACTCAATTGGGACCTATGGGCAGCAGTCAACCGAGCCAATGACACCATGAAGAAACCCTTCTCCAGAATTGCCACCATACTCAGTTACATGGATGGCACTTGCGTAGATGCCTGGAAGGAGGAACAACTCCAGAAACTCAAAGAAGAAATGGATGACGGAACCTGAGAGACAGATGAAATCCTCTGGGACAACTTCCTTGAAAGATTCAGGAATGCCTTTGTCAATCAGAACTGTTGATCTGAAGCTTACCAGGAGTTATGCAAACTCAAGCAAGGAGAAAGTCTTGATGACTTTTTCGCCAAATTCAAGCAGCTTTCACATGAAGCTGGTGTTCCCCTAGACAACAAGGGAACTATCAAAACTCTCAAGCATGCTATGGCCAAAGGACTCACTAGTGCCATCATTAACTCCCCTAACTTTGACCCTACCACAGAGGTCCCCTGGACCTTCAAACAATGGGAAGAACAGGCCCATAAAGCCCATCTCAGATGGAAAGCGGCAGCTGAGTTCACCCAAACACATCAGGAACTCTTCCAAGCCTTCAAACTCTTCCCCAAGCAGACCTATGGGAAGAACAACAACCAAGGAAGAAGTGGCAATTGGAGGAACAACAACTATGGACGATGCACCACCTCTCAAGGAGGATATCATATGGACATCAATGCTACTGTTACCACAGATATTAATGCCACCACTGGTAGAGGACAACAGCATTCTGAAGCCAAGAAAGCAGAACTCATGAGAAGCAATTCCTGCTTCTACTGTGAAATCAAGGGACACTGAACCAAGGATTGTCACAAGAAACAAGCAGATTGTGGAAGCTTTAGCGGTCACCCCAACAAAGAACCTACCAGAACTCGCACTGCACTTACCACACCAGATTTCCAGGACCTAGACAGCATCGCTGGATTCTTGAAGGAAAACATGGATTCCTTCGATGAAGACACTAAACTGGATTTCATTGGGAAACTCATGCCAAAGGATTTTCCCAAAGCCCGAAACTAGCTGCCTTAGTTAGGGCCTTCTGACTTGATAGTATGATTGTAAATATATCAAATTCAATACAACTCAAAGTTCCCATTTCACACTATCAAGGGACGGCAGAAGAACAAATCTTACTTGACACTGGAGCAACAGAAAACTTTATCAACCAGACTACTGTCAACAAACTTCACTTAGGAACCCAGAGACTCCCTTACTCATGGGCAGTATATAATGTCAATGGAACCCTCAATTGTGTGGGAACCATCAACCAAGCATGTGACCTACTTGTCATGCAGGGAAACAAAAAGGAACATGTATGATTCTTTGTCACCAATCTGGGTCGTGACAGAATGCTCTTTGGCTACCCATGGTTCAAGAAATTCAAACCAGAAATTGACTGGGAGAAAAACAAACTCAAGGGACCAAAAGTCAAAATCGAAACCCTACTCCATGGCACCTTTCAATGTGCAAAGACATGGCTCAAACAGAAGAACCAAGACAACAAAGACCTCATTCTTGAGGCACAAGAGTGTGCTCTATGGTCGGGAGTTACCCCTTCAGAAATGATGGGAGGCCCGGTAGAAGTCAACCACACACATACAGCAGTCAAAATGGCCCATAAGTATGCATCAGAACATGGGAAGGAGGAAGTCACCCTCCTGGAGGAATTTAAATGTCACATGGCATTATTTTTGGATGAAGAAGCAAACAAGTTCCCGCCAGCTCACGGAGACAGAGACCACAAAATTGTACTCATGGACACTGCCCCTACCTGCTTCAACTGCAAAGTCTACCCACTCTCAAGAGATGAGCAGGAAGTGGAGAACAAATTCATCGACAAAAATCTGGAAAAAGGCTACATTGCACCCTTGGACTCCCCCTATGGCTTCTCTACCTTCATGGTCCCTAAGAAAGACTTGAAGGAGAAGAGATATATTATTGACTATTGCTCCCTCAACGCAGTCACCCAGAAGGACATTACCCCACTCCCCAATCTCAAACAGTGTATTGAAAACTTGCAAGGAATGGAACTATTCAGCAAGTTCAACATCCACTGGGGCTATAACAACATATGTATATGGGAAGGTGATCAATGGAAAGCTGCATTCAAAACATGTCGGGGACTATTCAAACCCAAAGTCATGTTCTTTGGGATGAGTAACTCACCAGCCAGCTTCCAACGGTTCATGAATGGTATTCTTGAAGAACTATATGAACACTTCAAGAAGAAAGGCATACTCGAAATCTGGCACATCCTCCAGAACTACATGGATGACTGTGGTATAGGCACCCTACTCAAAGACTTCAAACTCCACGTCAAAATCATTCACTTCCTATTTGACCTACTTGTGCATCATGGCCTACATCTCAAACTATCAAAATCCGTCTTCATGCAGCCACAAATGGACTTCCTAGGTGTCCGAATCTCAAAGGAAGGAGCCACTGTCGACCCAGCCAATGTTGCCGGACTCAGGGATTACCCATGCAAACTCAAAGACAAACAACAAGTTTGTGGATTCCTAGGAGTTGCCAGCTACCACTGCATGTTCTGCCCCAACTTCTCAATCATTGCTGCACCTCTTACAGCACTTACCAGAAAGGATGTACCCTTTGAATGGGGACCCAAACAGATAGAAGCCCAAGATAAACTAATCACCCTGATTACCAGTGCACCCATCCTAGCCAGACCAGACCCAGACAAGCAATTTGAGCTTGAAACTGATACCTCACAAGTCAGAACAGGAGCGATACTATACCAATGGGACCCCCCTATCACCAAACCAGATGGCACTCAGAAACCAGGACCACAACGACTGGTGGGATTCCACTCCCAGAAATTCACCCAAACCAAGCAAAACTACCCCATCTATGACCGCGAATTCCTCAGAGTCATGAGAGGACTTCGCTGCTGGTCTCATTTGCTCAAAGGAACCACAATCCCTGTCCTGGTATATACTGATCACACAAACCTTAGGTACTACAGAGAGCCCCACAAAATTGGGCCACACGTTGCTGGTTACTTACTGGAATGTGAGCAATATAATATCTTACTGGAGTACAAACCTGGGGCTACCAATCGAGCAGATGCATTATCTAAGCGACCTGACTATGAAGGACCAAACAAAATCAACAAAGGTGTTACTGTATGGCCGGACCAATATTTCTGTGACCAACATACTTCAATCTGCATATTCGACATGGACAGCATAGGAGACAATTTGGACTCAAGAGTCAAGCTAGCACAATATCAAAGCCAAGAAAAACTCAAGCAATGGGCACCAGTTCACAACTTATCCCTACTGGACGGCACTCACTGGTACCACGGAACGGCACTTGTTGTCATGGCAGACAATGACCTTAGGAGGGGAGTAACATCCCTTTTCCATGACCATGAAACTGCTGGACATGCTGGAATTACCAAAACCCTCCAACTTATTTCACCCTACTACTGGTGGCCTGGAATGAAAATCTTTGTAACTGAATACATCAAAGGCTGTGCTATCTGCCAAATGACTAAAGTCAACACTCATCCCACTCATCCCCCTATGTTCCCAATCACCCCAGCTGAAAACACTTGACCTTTTGAAACTGTTGCCATGGACTTCATCACCAAGTTACCCCTGTCAGGAGGATACAACACCATCCTCATGATCACCAACACAGATTGCTCAAAAGCATCCATCTTTATCCCCTGTAATGAAGCAATTGACTCTGAAGGAGTTGCTCTACTCTACCTGAACAACATTATCCTGCACTACAGCATACCTTACAAGATAATCTTGGACTGTGACGTCTGCTTTGTATCCAAGTTCTCAACAGAACTATGCCGCATCCTGAATATTCACCAGAACATCAGCACAGCCTATCACCCTCAGACAGATAGAGCCAGTGAATGAACTAACCAAACCCTTGAACAGTATCTACAGGTCTTCTGTGGCACTCAGCAGAACAACTGGCATGCTTGGTTACCTCTCACTCAGTATACCAAAAACTCCTGGCCCTCTGCTATGACAAAGAAAACACCATTTGACTTGCTTATCAGCTACACCCCGCAAATACATCAGCCAACCAGAAAGACAGACATCCCATCCCTTGAACAACAACTCTCATCTATCGATGAAGCCAGGAAAGCTGCCCAAGAGGCACAATGTAAAGCGCAAGAATCCTGGATCAAAGAACAACCACAACATTCACCATTCCCTGTCAAATCCAAAGTCTGGTTAGAAGGAACAAACCTACAACTCCCAAGTAACATCACACCCAAGCTATTACTAAGGAGATATGGACCTTTCAAGGTAGTCTCCCAAATATCCAAAGTTGTGTACAAAATCAAATTACCCCCTACCTGGAAAATCCATGACGTATTCCACACCTCCCTGCTTATGCCATATAAAGAAACCAAGCAACATGGTCCCAACTTCCTGGAACTGCCACCTGATATTCTAGAAGGCAAACCAGAATGGAAAGTCAAGCAGATACTCAAAGAAAGACTATTCAGTCATTGGAAGAAGAAGCAATACCTTGTGTGCTGGAAAGGGTACTTGCCAGCTCATGATTCCTGGGTTAACTCCAAGGATCTCCACACTCTGGAGCTACTAGTGGACTTTGAAAGTCAACCAAGCAGTATAAGAACCCTTGGAATTTCAGACAACACCCCTTGCCCCGAACCACCATGTCCTCAGTCAACCATGAACTCCCCAGCACAGGCTTCGCCACCTCTACCGTCTTCACCTTGGGTACCAACAATGGAATTGTTACGTTCTTGGGCCTACGCAGGGTGCATTTTTCATTTTCCACCTGCTTACTAAGCCTTTCCCATCACGTGACCAACCACCCATCCACCCGATCACATGACCAATCACCTGACTAGTCACCTGACCTCACATGACCCTACCCCTACCCCTGACTCGTCTCTATTTGCTTACCTCAGCCTTGCTTCCGGATTCTTGGCCCGCTTACTATACTTTCTTCATAGCCTCGTTTCATGACTCATACTGACTCCTTTCTTGTTACCTTCACGCGTGAGTCAGTTCCGCAGTATATGACTCCATCTTTTGGGCCATGACTCGTTACTAGTACAAGTACTTGTTGTATCATGCCTTAGTCATACAGCCTCCTCACATGTATATAAACCCTTGTGTTTTCCTAGAGTTGGGCCTTAAGCCTGACTTGGTTTAATCCCAAGTGTTGTAGCTTCCCCAGCCTTTCTCAAAGTTGTCTCAAACGTCGTTGAGACTCTCCCCTTATCCTTTCTCCCACTCTACCAAGCACTTTGCTTAGGCGCAGTTAGTAACTTGCACACTCATCACCTATCCGTCCGCTAGAGAACCACTGTTCGAGACTGGCTGTAGGTCACAGTAATTGCTGTGCCCTCTACTGGACTAGCATCTCCCAACATTGTCATCATCGTTGTGCACGCGTGCAAACAAGCCACCCCAGCAGCATCTTAGGGCCAGTGTTCGCTACCTGCGATCCCTAAACGTACAAGTCCTGCTGTCGTTATACAAACCCGTGCACGTTGCACCTTAGGGTCCTTGGCCCTTAACAATGGAATCATTCTCATCTGCATGCATACCAACAACAATCAACTCTACTTCTTTGGAACCTTTGTCCAACATGGACACTTTGACATCCAATTCCACTGGACCACTTGGCAACCAAGAAAGACCCTTGACACCATCGACATCGACCACAAAGCAGTTGTGGTCCCAGTTGATAATGAAGAGCCTATCCTCAGGATCCCAGTCGAATATGAAAGATTTCCATTTGCTCCCCATCCCCCTTAGTATCACCCCCAAAACTCTACAACCCATGTCATCCCAGTTGATGAAACTAGCGACAGTAGCAGCAACAACACAGCCATTACCCCTCAAATGCCAGAGAATGCCCCACTCCACGTCACCAATCCCGATCTGACTACCCCCACAGAAGAAACAGAAGATGATAACCACTCAGAACAGTACACAGAAACTGGACTCCTTGACCCAGACCACCATCTCCATATTGCTCAAGAAGAAGTGTGAAGAATGCATCAAAGATATGGTCCAACTCAGCGACAAGTGGACCCTTCTCAATAACTGGTTCAAGAACACTTCAGTTGCCAAAATGTTCAGAAAGAAAAACAGCAATACCACCCTCTACCTTTACCATTTTCACAGATGACTCTATGACATGGTCACAAAAGAACTCCTCTTACTAATTGTAAAAGAAAGGAATACTCAAAAAAGGACCATCCTCCCCTTTGGCACACTCTCCCCTCATTACCAAATCTTGAAGGATCAAACCTTCCTCACTGGACTTCAAACACTCCTCAGAAGTCATAAAAGAATTATGAGGAGCAAGTCACCATCACCCACATTCATACCGAGTCCTACCCCCTCAGGAATAGGAGGAGGATCTATCATCATCCCAGAAGCACCAACATCAGCTCCAATCGTTGTACCACCGTCACCTGTCAGACCAATACCAGTTATCTGACCATTCATTCACCCATCTTCATCACTACCTAAGGAGGTCATGCTGTTACCTCAAATTGCACCAGTACCAATCAGTTCACCGCCCCTCATGAACCCGTCACCATTCATTCCAATGCCCACCTACCCTAGTCCACCACATGAAGAACCACCACCTTGTGTTACATCACCACCACTTCCCCTAGTACCTTGGGGATCACATTGACAAGAATACTTGTCAATGGAACAATACAAACCACCAGTTCCAATGAATGAAACACCTGATCCTGTCAACATACCACTACCCCCATCCTTATCAACATCAACACAACCATCAATACCAGCCACCAGACAACAAGAGTACACCCCATTACCTCCTGTCAAGAAAACAGCCCCCTCCTCACTCGACCTCATTCCCCTCCCATGGAATATACCTCCTTTCCCAAGAAATACTCTGCAACCATCACCCCCAGTTGCATCTTCATCACAATTGCCCCTCATTGTCTCAATGACTCCCAGTCATACTACCCCCTTGTTACCCAAGAATCCCCTCACAGAGGATGAACCACCTACCAACAGACCAACTCCTCCGGAATGGAAAAGAGTTCAAACCCTACCAGTTACAGGGAAACAGAAGGAACTTTCACCCAAATTGGAATCCTCACCCCTGGTAGTGTCATCATCATGACTACCATGTATTCCACCCATCCGAACCACCCCATTACCCAAACACCCACTTATGGAGGATGAACCATTGGTCAACAGAGAAGGACCACCTAGTTGGTCAAGTGCACAACCCTCACCCATCATGGGGAAACAACAAGAGTCACCATGACACATTACCATGCTGCTCAAATGTGAGTGAAGTGATCCTGCAACAGAACAATCCATGAGTCCTGAAGAACACCCTACCCCTCCTGATTCCCCTAAGTCTATGGCTGTATCAACACCCTCTAGCTTCGGATTCACTGGACTTTACGGAACCCCAATGCAAACAATCACTGAAGTTGACGAAGAAATGGAGGAAGGTGAAACATCCGATTCATTGATGGAGGAAGGACAAATCATGGATACAAGACAGTCTACTCCAGACAGTATGGATATTGGAATACCTTGCATACCCTCTGACTGGATGCAACCCTAGGTTGTGTGGTAATGACCACTCTAGGAAGGGCATCATGTTATGATCCTGGGCTCTATTTTTCATTTTCTGCCTTTCCCATCTACTCATTCTGCGCTCTCAGTCACTCATTCCCCACTCATTCCCTCACGCGCCATTCAGACCACCACCCAGTCACCTGATGAGTCACTTGACCATTCCACAGTCAACTATCACATGCCATCGCCCCACGGTCTGCAGCAGTCCGCAGCATCACTATCTAACCCATTATGGACTGCCAGCTCATGATGGAGCTATACTTAGATTGCCAGCTCATTGCCAGCTCATGATGAACCTTACTATACATGACTCTATTATTCTGTGACTCCTGTGACCCATTACTTCTCACTTGTATATAAGTGTTTGTACTTTTAGCAGTTAGGCCCTAAGCCTAACCACATAATTCAGCAACATGTAGACGATGTATACGTAAAATCCCATGTGCAATTTTGCCTATGCCTTCGTGAAAGCCAATGTGGGCCAACTGAATGAAAGTTGACGTGGTTTATGAAATGGCCCACT
>Ga0307510_10001957_pt1 | contig 23187 bp, 29 predicted proteins | sample 12_EM_MG_FD_207224 | JGI IMG/M metagenome (GOLD analysis project Ga0307510, IMG submission 207224) | Populus trichocarpa ectomycorrhiza microbial communities from riparian zone in the Pacific Northwest, United States - 12_EM | ecosystem: Host-associated > Plants > Roots > Unclassified | place...
GCAAGTGGGGCATACCCGACGGGGGCTGCGGGGGCGGGGTGGGTGATGTTTAGTGATTTCGGCCCACCCCTACACAGAAATCTGGTTAAATAAATAGCCCATGTAGGAATCTCGGAGTCTAATGTGAGGGCATACCTTCAGCCCGGGAATGAATCATCGGATTTTATCTGCTGCCTCTATTAATAATAATTTTAGGAGAATTCCACAATCCAAGGGAGCATTACCGGGCTAGTAACCATATTCCTAACACTATGGGGTTGTAAAGTGCCCACCCATATTGGATGCCCATGTTAAATGAGTTTGCGAGCGGTGGATGGATAAAGTGGTGTATCACCATGGGGTGCACGTTTTAGTTGCTTAATATGAAGGTCGGCGAGGGCGGGGCATGAGGGGCTGAGGATAGTTGCCCGAGTTTACCATATACAGGACGCCCAGGCACACAGTCCATCCGTGTCTTCGACTGTTGAGAGTAGGTCCGCTCAACCAAAAAATGACGGAGGATGGCTCATAGTCCATCCCTTCCTGCCTCCGAGATAGGCGGTCTGGACCTTCGGGAACATTGGTTTGTTGTCCATGAGAGCGGGGTTCTGACTAGACATTGGCATAATTTTCTTATTCTAAGAGACTAGTTAGCAATTTGAAAGCTCTCCGGGATAAATGAAAAGCGTCCGGGGGCTTGTTAAATACCTGTGATAATAGGGGGTGGCTGTCTCGGTGCTTTAGCGTGACCGGTTGAGATTTCCCTCACAGGACGGAAGATAGCCGGGCATTCTCGTACTTTCCATCACACCGAAGTAATGTTTGCAACAGTTTTGTTGGGGATGGATAATCGAATAGGAGGTAATGATGGAGAGAGGGGTTTTGCAGAGTGAAGCAGTGAAGCGGAGTGGCTCAGGTGAACACAATAAATTTGCATTAAGCGATGAAGGAGTTTAAGATTGCTTTAGTTAAGGAAGAAAAAAGGGGAAGTGGGTGAAGACAAGAAGGAAGGAAATTTTATAAGAGAAAATTTTCAAGGCTTGCGTGTTCCACTGGTGCGTGCGCGTGCTGCGGCAAACAAGTGGGGGTATTTCCAACAAGTTTGGTGCAACGAGGAGACGAGTGACTCTATGTGATTAGGGTGGTGAATCGTTGAGGAGGGTGTTAGAAATTGTCTGTGGCAAACAAACCCTGTAAGCCGTAGGTGGAATGAAGCCTTTGAACAGCTGCTTGTCGGGTAGAGAAAGTGTGGGAAAAGTTTTATGAAGGTGAGAACAAGAGAGAGATTGAAGGTCAAAATTAAATAAGAGTTGTGTTAAAATAGGTTTCATTTGTTTTGTTCGTCGTTTTCTCCATATTAAAATCACCTGAGCTAGAAGATTGTGTCAAAGGAGTAGGTAAGTTAGGAAGCAGTACTAGTAGGACCTTGGTAAAGAACCACTTTACTCCCACTATGCATCCTGGACCTGATGTGGTTCCGGATCTGTTTCATGCTTCTGCTGTCGGGGATGCTCTAGCAGGACAACAAGAGTTCACAGTGCTCTACAATTAAATTCCTAGACTCCTATCCACTCTGAGGCCAGCCAGAAACCTACTTGCTTAAATTAAACTCTTAACCAAACTAGATTCCTGTACTCATTATCTCAATCTCATACTGAACCTTTGTGCTCACCTATAAACTCAAATGATAGCCCAAAGCAAGCAACAAAAGCATCTGCAAGAGAATCCACTAGATTGATCCCCCGGGTTGGTGATGTTACAGAACGTTGGAATTTGGGGGAACGGACATTTCCAATTATATTCATACTTTTGCTCTAGCAGGTGGACCCTCCGAGTCCTCGGCAAGGCTAGGGTAGTCACTGGCATTGAAGACACAAAGCCTCCCATGTGAGACAAAACTCAGGGTATATTACTACTACGAAAGACCGACAAAAAAAGTAAAGAAAAAACACCCCCCAGAGCCAGCTTTGTCTACACATCTACCTTCCAACAACACCCCCAACATCCGGATCCTCCCTCAGCGCAGCCTTGACCTCCTCCTCACTAATTAAAAACCTAACTCTCCCCCCACCACCGCCTCGCTTCTCCACACTAAGAACCCCAGATTCAACCAGCCCCTTGACCGCGGCTTCTATTCCGCCAACTCTTGGTCCGCCGCCAAGTTCTTCTTCCGCAACGCCCTGGTTTCGAACGATCCTTTCCGCCTCATCAAGGACATCGCGGAGAACACCTTCGCCGACTCCCGAGCGACGGCTACGGAGTAATAAAGCCGTGATGAATATCTTGGAGCAAAGGGAAGTGGTTTTCAGGAACATTTGCAAAGGGGAAGAGGTAGCTTCCTGGATTGCCCGTTTGACAACGGCAATGGTTACTCTCCCACCGGCTTTGAGGCCACCGTCGCGTAGTGGGGAGGCACCCCCGCCCTTCCGCCTGGACGGCGAAGACAGCGCTTGCTCGTCTCCTCCCTGGTTGGAAGAGTATTCGACAATCTCGACTGCGCGCCTGCATATATCTAGGGCTCTTCTAGCATCGCCAGATACAGCAGCGACTTTCCTACTGGCGAATTGAACGGCGTCTGGGTCTACAACGTTACCAGGCACACCGTTTAGGCGGGATTGAACGATTGTCATTAGCTGCGAATGGGTGTAACCAGGAAATGTGATTCTGGTAAGACCTGTTAAACAACTTAGCCGGATTTCTCAATTGCCAAAAGTGTCATGTCATGCACCTAATCTAGACGAGATCTTATTGCTCAAGGTTCTCTCGGGCAAGTCCATAGTATTCGCAACCGCCAAAACAATAAGCCTTGAATACCTCCCCCCGGGCCAATTGAAGAAATTGTACATGACTCCTTGGCCCCGCGTAACTAATTGATCCAGTTCGTCCATCAAGACGACACAAGGAACCCTCCGAGGACTAGGGGTGCTGAACTCTGACTCCAAAAGTCCTAAGGCTTGCGAGGGGCTTACACGATCACCTTTGATCGCCTCCCAAAGAAGAGAATACGCTTGATGGGGATCTGTGACCTTCATTCCATTGATCTCGACAAAGGTAAAGTCGTCCAATTCTTCCAAGGACACCAAGTACTGCAGCTGTGAAATAACCTCACGAACTGTAGCAGTTTTTCCAGTTCCAGGAGTTCCGGAGATGTAAATACACGATCCGGTTCCCTCCGCAATAGCAGCAGAAAGGTGAGTGTACACTTCTGTAAACTCATCCTCACGACAAGGCAAGGACGGCGGAAGGGTAGACACGTGCAACCGGTAGCGTGCAAGTGCATAAGGAGTTGACAAGTGAGTACCTGGGGACAGTGTACGAGTTGAAAGAGGAGTAAAGAGCAAAGGTTTCTTCACCACTATTCTAGAGATATGTCAGCAATTGTGCAGACTAATCGATAGATTATCTAACCTCTTATGCGTAGGAGTAGTGTATTTCTTCGAGATGCTCCCAGGAGTCCGTCTAGTTGGAGTAGTAAGAGCAGATGTCTTCCTCTTCTTCTTACTTGGAGTGCGGGGAGCTTTAGTCCGTCGGTTAAAATTCGGGTCGTCTTCCACCACATCGTCCAACTCTGCAATTTCACCCTCATCCAACGTATCCCGATCCCACTCCTGGTCTACTTCGTGATCCTCATCACTTGCTTTGCGCCTTTTGTGTCTCCGTACGCCCTGCCCGACAGATTTGCTCCCTCTCCGCTTAACCATCTTAGTCTCATTATACACCGTCTCCCCAATGGCGGCAATATCAGTGTCCCTCCCCTTCCAAACTTCCTCCCAAATAAACTCAGGCGTATAAATTGCAGTCCTAGGATTGCACCCCCTTCGGCAAACAAAAACCTTCCCATACTCCTTGGATTTCTTCTGTACGCCGTTGGGATACTCTTCGTTATATTTCTGAAGAGAAAGAACCTTTGCTCGGCCGTTTATCGATGGCAGAGGAATACGATTATAGGAGGGGTTGAGGTAAAGTTCATTCTATTCTCAAAGTCAGCGTACTGAACATGTAAACAAGGAACAAAGAAACAAACCGGTAAATAATCCATCCGCTTCTTTTCCTTATTCTTAACCTCGAACTCAGTGGAAAACCACATAACATTTGCCATCATTTCAACCCCATCGCCATCCTCAATCTTCCCTTCTTCTTCGTCAAATTCACATATCATCCCGACATATGCTTCGCCTTGTAACCCCTCCCCTTTAATAAGCACGCAGTCGCCAATGCCGATATTGAATTGTCCCATTTTGGCGCCAATTCTCGAGCGTCCCTGGTCCGCAATGGCCGGGTCGACCACTTCTGGTTCTTTGGGGTAAATCCATTCCCAGGGGAGGTCTTCGTCGCCGAGTTCATCATCGGAATCTTCGCGTTGAACGCCATGAAGGATTTTGCGCACTCGATTGATGTTCGGCTGCTTTTTCTTCGCCGGTGGATTAATTAAAAGCGTCATATGCGGCAGTTTAAGAATTAAAAAACAATGGAGCTTTGGGTAAGAGGACGGAACACCCGATGAAAGAAACAGGGGAATGGTTCTCAGCAAGAAAGGGAGAGGACGCGTGTGGAAATCGGAGCTCTTTCGCGTTCGGCGGCTCCAACCTACCAATTTCAAGGTATCACGTGAAAACGCACCATGCACTTTACGCAGCAAAAACCCCAAAAAAGGATCCACGGTGCTTAAAATCAGCTCCTCTTAATTCTACAAGCTCTGCTCTTTATCTTCTTCTTTTTTTTTTTTGATAAAACGAGCATTAGTTGAGAACGATGCACTCTAAAGAAAATGAACACATGTTTGTTCTAAGGAGCCCCCTTTCTTTATGTATTACTAAGCGGAAAAAAGCGAACAGGAGGGCCAATCTCTGGTGTCGGGCACTGTAGCAAAAGTTCGCGAATCCTCCTCCCAATAAAATCACGATATCCAGCCAACTCAACTCAAGCGATCTCAATGAGGAGCTCGCCCGTTCAAGGCCACGAGCATTGCACGGTCCGAGAAGGCAGTACCATCGAATTCAATCTTCCCTGAATAAATCACAACCCATCGCCCAGTCCAACTCATTAACACTCCCAACCCCTCCTAATCCAAATACTTATCAATCCCCCCATTCTCCTCCTCCAAATTCTTCCTCTCAGCCTCTCTCTCCGCCTTCTTCATTGCCTCCCTCTGCCTCCTTCTAGCTTTACTCCCCCACCCCTCCCCCTCACTCTCGTAATCTAGGGGAATCGGCTTATCCTTATCCACCACGATCTCCTCGATTTGCGTACGTTCGGCCGATTTGCTCTCCCCTTCAAGCGCCTCCAGCCGCTGCATGTGTGCTTTGCGGGCGTAGATTAGGAAGGTGCGGCGGAGAATTAGATACCCGCAGACACAGACGATGAGGCGGACGGTTGTCAGAACGGTGTATTGGCGGCCAAGAACGGTGAATGCCACGGCATTGGGTTTGATGCCGGCGTTGTTTAGGACTTGGCGCAGTTCTTCCATTGCGTGATTGGTGAAATGAGAAGATCAAGAGAAGTTGGAAGGGATGGTGGGGAAGGAAGAGGGAGAGAAGAATCAAGCAGTAGTTTTTCGCTTTAGGTGTGCGTGAGCCAAATTTTCTCAGTCCGTGCGCGGCAAGTGGCGCGAATGAGGTAACTCGACGCTTGATCGTTACCGCTCAACGAGAGTGCCATCGATTAAGGGTCCACACCCAAGTCGCGGTGCATTTTAAATTGCCAAAAAAAAAGGCAATCCCAGTTTGGACTTGGGTGCAAGCCACTGTAAATTAAACTATAGTAGACTAACCCTCAATTTCTCTATCTCCTTCGAGGCATTCTACCGTACAACATGGTGCCAGTATCATACTAAATGACGCCCATCCCAACTTCTGAAAGCAAACGCAGTTCCCAATCCAATTACCATCCCCAACCCAGCCCATATAATCCATACCAACCCTCCGGTAGATCCCCCATCCGAAATCTCATCAAATTCACTATCCAGCCTCTCGGCCATTTTCTCCTTTGAAAATAACTCAAGCACCCTTTCCCTCCCATGTGTAGCCATCTCTGCAATGGCCTTCTCCTCCAACTCAAACAATGCCATTCGCATCACTGCAGTCCATTGCTCGTCTTCTGCCGGCCTTAACCAGCCCGTCTTCCCTTCTTCGATTGTTTCTAAGGGGCCGCCCGAGTTGTGCGCCAGGACTGGAACACCGGCAATCATAGCCTCCAGTGGAACGATACCAAAGTGCTCTTGAGCAGGAGTGTACACAAGGAGCGAGGTCGTCTTGAGTAAATAAGCCTTGAGCGTCGCCGGAATGGAAAGCAAGAACAGAACATCCGTATCCTCCGGCACCGATAAGCTCGAGATAAAATTTCGCGAGGTTGCGGATTTGAGGCCTAGCTTCTCACAGAGCGTGACCAGGTCGCTGTGGTAGGTGACGTTCTCCGAGACTCTGGTGTCGTAGCCTCCAGCGATGACCAAGCGTGATTGACACCTTTGTACCCGGATGAGCAGGGAATACGATGTTATCGCTAGATCTATATTCTTCTTCCGTTCGAATCTATTGATCGAGAGTATGATTTTTCTCCCATCGTTCGGGAATGGTGGATCGCTGTCGATGGCCTTTGAGAGCGGAGTGATTGTAGGGGTGACACACGGATACACGACCTTTGGAACAAGCCTAATTCTCGGGAACGCCGTCGCAAAGACCGATTTTGTAAAAGCCGAGTTGACAGCAATTGTGTCTGCCAATCCAGTAGTGAAGCCCTCGAACCAATCAAACGGGATACGGTAAAGGCTCTTGATGAAAGAAGCTCTCGTCGCAAGCAGGTAATCCGGGAAATGGCAGTAGAATAGAATCTTAGTTGTCGGCGAGAAAAAGCGAAGCAAGGGGATCGCGGCCGAGAGTTGGTCGATGAAAATATATTCGTACTTCGATATCTCATTCGTAAGGAGCAAGGTCAGCGAGAGGTGCAGCTGTCGCAATATCGCGCAGAGAATACTGAAGCGTCCCAAAATATTGGGAGGAATGACCGTATTCCCAGCGACACGAACGTCAAGTGTTCCTAAGTTATATTAGCTTATGACAAACAAAAGCAATTCAGAGTCTAGACCATCACGAGCTTCATCAAAGCAGTGTCTTTGATCACAGTGAGAGGTGTAAACGGTTACCGTATGACCCCTTTGCTGGAGCCCCACCGCAGCATCAACAACAAGCCTCTCAGCCCCTCCGATTCCCAGGTCTGGGTGGATAAATAGAATCCGTTTTTTCGACATTTGATGCTGTTCTCCAGGCGTCATTTACCGGTTGGGAAACAATCGAGCGAGGAACTGCGGGCAGCCCCTGACACCCTGCAGCCTTTGGTTACACAAAATCTTACCGGCAACTTGAGAAACACAGTACCAAAGACTACGCACCGAGCATTGCACCGCACAGCACCAGTGGCTACGGCAGCTAACTACAGTGGCCCAGTCCCACATCGAGCTCAAGAAGAGAGAAGAGCAAAAAAAAATGGGTGAACCCTCCTCCTCTTCGAAACCAAAAGCCCCAAAATACCACCAATCCACAATCTCGGGTGAGGGGGAAGATCCTAGCTCACCAGTTTCTCTGCTCATCAGGTTCGCTATTTCACTCCCAGACCTGCCAATCTATGTGCCGGCCGCAGCCAATACTTCAGTCTCGACGCTCAAGTCACACGTTCGCTCCTTACTTCCATCCGAGCAGTCCAAACGCAGACTGCGACTGATTCATGCAGGAAAAGTCCTCTCCGATTCAGCTACCCTCAGCTCACAACTACAAATTCCTTCTGCCCCACCGCCGAAAGATGACAATAAGAAGGGGAAGGGGAAGGATGTTGAAGTTGGAGATGTGCACAGAGCTGTGTACATACACTGTAGTGTTGGTGATGAGCTCTCGGAGGAAGATCTAGCTAAGGAAGCAAACGAACAGGAGGTTTGTTCACCCCGTATATCCACATATCCTCCCTCATCTTTCTTCTCTTTCTTTAACAAGGTTATTACAACAGGCCCCAAGCCACCCAACCCATCAGCGAATATCTACCCTCCCCCAACCCCGCGGGTTCGATCGTCTTCTCTCCGCCGGCTTCTCAGAATCAGATGTGGCAGCACTACGCTCCCAATTTAACCGCCTCCATGGCGACGACGAGGAGAACGTACGTATGCTGGAGGACCGCTGGATCGACGAATCTGCCGGACAGGGTGGTGAACTAGCGGACGGCAGTCCCGCAGGTAGCTACGAGGATGTATTCCTGGGTGCCACAATCGGCTTCTTCTGGCCCGTAGCTGTCTTCTTGATGAGGGAGGAAGAGGTCTTTTCCAAGCGCATGCAGATGTCCATTCTTGCCGGAGTTCTGGTTAATTTGATGTTTTGCGTTTTGAGGTACTCCTCGACTTAGGGTTTTCGCCGTGTTCAAGTGACAGTTTGTGTAATTAGATAACTTAATGGATTATGGCGGTGCTGCTCCATATGTCTATATATAAAAAAGCTATTATCATAGTATACTTCTTGCTCCTTGAGTCAAAAAACATCCCGTAGCCGCTGCCTTCACAAACACAACATAAATATACTACATCCAATAACACAATAGGTTTTATGTCATAGTCTTTCAGTTCAATCCGACTCTGGTATGGGTATTATACTATGGCCCTGTTCGGCATGTCAATTTTATAGCATAAAAGTGACTTTTATGATACATGGTCCAATTGTTTAAGTTTTCATTGTAACTTCAAAATAAGGTTAGTGAAGTCATACCTCTGAAAGGCCAACTATGAAAGGAGCTAGACTTCCTACCTTTAAACCAAATCTATCTATAATAGTTCATCAGACATTGTGGTCAGACCCCTACGGAGTTGAGGACCTACCCATGTTGTTTGGATTCTGAGATGAATGCGGGGGAAGCAGAGTAGTCATTCAAGTTAGAACCTTTGATCATTGATCTTGCGAGCCTATCCCCTGCAGTGGTGATAGTGCCGAATTTCCCTACATCGCTGTTTGTTACATCTTGTGACAGGTCATATTCCGGGTTCTAGCCACTCAGGTCCCTTGGAGTTCATCTCGCGATAGCTTCAAGTCTTTAATTTCAGAGATAATTCCTCTGACTTTAATCGTTGTTTACGAGATCAGTTTATCTCGTTCATCAACTTTTCGAGGCTCCTCATCTTCTACCGTTCAATCTGTTCACGATCGATATGGTTAGACGAGGTTCTTCGTCCTTTTCGGCCTCCTCTGTTGCGAAGGGGTCGATAGTGCTGTCAAAGGCTATCGAGAAACAGTTTGCCCTCGAGGCAGAGGTATCTCGACTACGCCACCACGTTTCGGTGCTCTCCAGAAGGTTACATTCTACGACCCTGGAGAAGCAGGTTTTGGAGGACATAGTCGCTTCGACTATGTCAGGAGAGGAGCAGCCCCTTGACGATGAGGAGGTGGCTGACGATGAGGCTGCACCAAGTGTGGCAGGGGAGGAGTTGGAGTGCGCCACAGAGAGTGTGGCAGGGGAGGGAGGAGTGAGCGCCACGGATGATGTGGCTGGTGAAGAGGAGGACGATAGGATGCCAGTAATGGCAGAGGATTGCAACAGGTTTGCGATAGACCTGGTTGAGATGGAAGAGACCCAACCGCCGGAACCTCGGTTACGGCATTTTTGGGAGCGGGAGGACTTCAACAGGCCCGCTATGGACCTGGTTGAGATGGAAGAGACCCAACCGCCGGAACCGCTAGTACCGTCGTACTTAAAAAGGGTGAAGGAGGAGAGGGGAAAAGGTTTGGAGGAAACCGGGGAGTGGCCTAGTTTAGGGGCTTCGGGAAAAATAAAAGAAATTGAAAAAGGTAGTGGAAACACTACAGGGGAGGAGAGAAGGTTAGGTTCGTCCGGTGATGAAGATATTGTCATCAGAGGTGTGATTGTAGCCAGCGGTGCCTCTAATAAGAGGAAGAACGCGGCAAGGCGGAGGAAGAGAAAATTGTTAAGGGAGGAGAAGGAGGAAGAAGAGAGGAAGTCACGCTGGTAGTGGCGACATAGTGGGAAGGAAGTTGGGGGTTGATGATGTTTGGTTTTCTTTTGTGACGGAGGGTTGTTGGGGCTTCACATAGGGCTGTATGTGTTGTCAAGTTAGGTAGTGATTTTGGTACCGGAGGAGGATTTATTTTATTGGGGAGTTGGGAAGGGGGGGCTGGCGTACCCAAGATTGTACTGCCGTAGGATAGGGAACCTGGATAGGGATACTTCCTGTACTAGTTACAAAATATATGAGATTTACTACATCACGCTAAAATACAAACTAAAAAACTAGCTCCCCACCTTTCTAGATATGTCAATCGAGTGATATCAAAAGCATTTCAGGTCAACTTATGATGCAGATCTTTTTCCATCAACAGGAACACTAAACCTGATATGAGAGCGATGTTAGACGTAGTTGTGAGGCAATGCAACTGTTGAGATTTACTAACCCACATCCCGAGTTATGTGATAGCTCTACACCACTATGAGATTGAATCCACCAATCCAAGAAATACGCTAATCTTGCTAGTGCCTCTTTAGCACGGTGTAGGGAAATTCGGCACTATCACCACTGCAGGGGATAAACCTTCGCCATCACTAGCCCATTAGGGAGGCTTTACTTCAACACTCATGGCTTGAACTATGCTTATTTTGTTGCAAATTACGTATGCTGCGGCATCAGAACAGTATTCAAGCGCCCGAATTTTTTTGTGAAATCCACTATCTCCGCGTAGGAGCTAATCCCCGTGTTCAAAGACAATGCACCCCAAGAAGGAAATTGTAACTACATTGTGTCCGAGGTGGGATAAGTGCGTCGCTAACCAGTCGTTGAAATTTATGGTATTAAGGAAGACGGGACCGGACCGGCAGGAGTATATTTACATTCTAGGAGGTTTGCTATAACTAGGGGGATGGTGTCGCTGAACATTCGCTGGGAGACACACTCTACTGGAATTGCCTTTCTGCGTTGGAGGTGGTAATGCATAGTCTACCAACGCTGATACTTGTACCAAGGCTACTGCGTTGCCATAGTTATGAGGCACAAGTCAATTGGCGTCCTTTCTATAGACCGTGCGCTGATATCATACTTTCCGGATGTACTACGGGATAGGAGGGTTGAGTTGACTTACCCCGGGATTGAAATGGTTGTATGCCTGGATTGGCGATATCCCCAGACAATAAAATACTATTGAAAAACCAATCTGTTGGATTATGGTTTCTTTCTCCTCTCAAATGCTTCTTTGACTCTCTATATTCGTTCTCAAGCCGGGTACAAGTCCGGACTTCTTTACACTTTCTTTATTATTTCTTTTGTTCCTATATGCTTTCTTTCAATGCCTTTGTTCTTTGTTATGGAGGCTTGGTGGAAGTGGAACCAAGCCATCTCACTATATAGCTTGTCTATATCGTTCCTGTTATTCTAGTAGTAGTTGGCGGAAATCTATTATCTTGACTGTTTGCTATTATCGCTTCTTCGTTCGAGTTCCGATCGCATATCACAACCCAATCTGTTGTAGGAATATTGAATAGAATGATAGTACGAGATAATGAAGAAGTAATTGATTGCTTGAAGGAAAACGGAGCACACTAACAATCTCAAAGAGAAGGGCGAACGGCCCTGACTATCTACCATTTGGGAGCGAGACAAATAGGTCGAGCGAACAATAACAATAACAATAAAAGAATGAAGGAAGTGCAAGGAGGTATCTTCAATAGTGCTGGAGGTGTACTGTAGATGTGCGATAAGGTTTGATGCAAGGGGAAAAACCATTAGTGTGAGTGACACCACAGTAGTGCCAGAAGTATGTTTCAACACAATCTGCAATTCCCCCACCAAGTGATCACTGGTGACAACACAAAAAAAGAGGAGATTCTAATATTCTAATCGGCACTGTAGTAGCTCCTTCAATCTAATTCCCTCTACCTCCTTGGCCTTACTCTAGGTCCCCCCTCCGGTGAATATCACCCACAACGATCCCCAACAACCAAACATTCACCGCAAAAAACAGTAACGACGCAATCCACAAGCCCGGAACGAACGTCGCCTTCCCAAGAAACTCCAGTCCATAGCCCTGCTCCAGCCACACCGCCTGTAGGCCAATCCAATTAGCAACTATCGCCAGACACACCAGGGGGAGGGGGAAGTAGGACCTGCGGGGCAGCCCACAATACCAAGGCAACTCCACCTAGCCACGGTCTCCGGAGCAGCACAGAGCCAGGCAGGTAGAACGGCAGCAAGACGATATACCACATGAAGTATTGCGATGTGCACACCTTATTGAATGAGACGAAGGCGAACGTCTGTGCGAACATGGTCATTGGGAGATCGTGCTTGGCAAAAGCCAACGGTATGACGAGTCCCGAGAGGAGCAGTTGCGGGAGGAACGGGATTGAGGCGAATGGAGTGGAGGAGTAGCCCATGGGCGAGGAGATCAGGTGTAGGAGGGTATTGTACGGGGAGAAATTGTGCCGGTGGTCGACGCGTGACAGATGGTGGAGGTAGGTATGTTGGAGGAAGGGGCCGGCGTAGCTATGTGTAGGTCGGGTTAGTTACTCGCTCTAGCGGTGTATGGATAGTGAAGGGAACGGACAGTCTATACATCCATACATTCAACCCGACGAATGTTCCCAACGCGCAAGTTCCAAAAGCGACTCTCTCACGATTGACAAAGCCTATCGCCTTCTCAAGCCACCCCTTCCCAGCCTTCCCCTCCCTTCCGCTGCCCTCGCTCTCCAACCACCAAACAATAGTAGGTGCATAAATAACAGGATATATCTTAAAATGCGTGGCCAACCCCACCAAGACCCCCGCCAACAGCACACGTCTCCTCAGCACCGCCCAGACAATACCCACCACTAGTACTCCTAGCAACCCCTCGGAGCTACCACGAGTACTGATAGTCGCAACCATGGGATTAGCAAGCCATATGCCAGCGAACCACCCGGCTCTCTGGCTGTCCATTCCCCCGTTTGTCAGGACCACGTGTATCAGCCATCCGGCGAGCACATCTGCAGCGGCAAAGATGATCTTGCCGAATGAGAAGAAGAGGGATTGCGGGTTCAAGGCCGTCGGGAGGAGGAGCCAGGCGAGGAGCGGAGTGTATCGATAGGTTTCCCGGGAATAGGGAGTCAAGGTCGAGGAGCTGTTGGAGTTTGTGAGGAGATAACGGGAAGCGTCAGTGAATACATAGTAGTCTATGTCTGTGTATTTCAGGGGAGAGGTGGAATCTTGATATAGACCGTAGAGGAGAAGAGCTACCCGGAGGAGAATGGAAGCTCCAAGGAGGGTCCGGAATGACATCTTACATCACACTGTGGATGGTTGTCCGAATATGGAGATAGAGCGGGTCGAGTGGAGCTTGCTTTGCTGCCCCTGGATCTGGAGCCGCATCTTAGTCAGCGGGCATAGATTATCACTCGCCGAGACGGCGAGACATACCAAGTGCATAATTGTTGAAAAAGCGGTTACGTATTGGTCACAAAACTCACAGTACCTGTTCTATGCTACCTTTACCAAGGCTACCTAGTATTGTTTGCTTCCTTGTCTATCACCTCAGTCTTTCTCCTTTCTTATCTCTCTTCCGGAGTTCTTTATACTTAATTGTAATACGAATCTCTTCTTGTGCGTGCGATATTTCCATCAACAATGAATGTACCAAGCATTCAACGCCGGCAAAAGTGAGAATGGAATGGGAGGAATGGTATCCCCCACTTGAATGTAGCTAATAAACCACCCTAGATTTTCGGAACCATATTACAAGCACAAGAAGTGAACCCGGGAGCTACAAATGGACGGCTCAAGGGTTTGGAAGGTTGAAAAGAAAGTGACAAGGAATGCAAAATTGCCCGACCAGCTGTGCCGATCGAAAGAATATCGACACAACGTTCTAGTCCCTCCTATAGATAGAGAAGAAGAAAAGCCCCAAATAAAACAAATTAATCCTGATCCTGCGCATACGAGTGCTTTCTCATTTCTCCGAGCCTCTGGCGTGCTTGTTGTAGTTGGGTTTCAAGTTGTAGGATTTCGACCTTGCAGAACGTAAGCGCTGATGTATGTAAAGGAAAAGGGAGAAAAGGGGGCTACCTGTTGCTCCATTTCCTGGACTTTGAACTCGTGCGAGGTTAGTTTGGAGTAGTCCACATCCTCATTCTCTTCACGGTTTTTAGCAGAGATTATGTCTTGAACTTGTCGAACGAGGGATTTGCACGCGCTTGTAACGGCTTTCGATGCGGCCTCGAGACGCTCTTGTGACTTGGACATGAATGATGCCTTGACACGAGATGCGGCTACAAGTTGTGCAGTGGATGCCGCGACATCGTTGGCAACGACGATCCTACCGCTGTTAGTGCAAGTCAGACTTGAAGATATTGAATGGAAGCCTACAGTTGCTCGAGCTTCTTATGGCCGCTGATAACACCGTCGGCGGTCTCAATCAACATGTTTGTGGATATGGCAACAGCCTTGGCTGCCGAGATCAGCCCCTCTGTCCAGCGATTGTTGCGCTTGTAGAATGCAGTACGGGAACTGCTTCCTTTCCCCTGTGCTACAATCTCCTGCTGCGAAACTGTGGCAGCCTTGATCAACTGAGCGATAGCGTTGGTAACCGCGATAGCGGCGTCTAAAATTGAATCGTGAATGCTAATCTCAAAAGTTGAATAGCCTGGGTTCTTGGGCTTCTTCATGAGGAGCGCTAGACGAGCTGTAGCAGCCTCGATTGCCGCAGCCGCCTTATTCATCTCTGCATCAACAACGTCTCCAAGATCCCCACTTGCCTTTGATAGATCGGAACCACCCTTAGCCAGGAATTGCTCAGCAAGCTTGTTCAACTTTTGCAGGTGTTTCTGGACTTCAAGATTGCTTGAGACGACGATATCAGTCTTGCGATCAACGCTTAAATCGTCTAATCGGAAAGACATGAGGTTCTGGAAGAATTTTACAGCAGTTCCTGCGGACTGTCGCGCGGATGACAAGATGGCTTCGCTTCTCTTCTCATCTGGAGCAAACCGTGTAACACCTTTGGCATTCGCAAGCACATCCGCAACGGCGCCAGCAAATACATGAAGCGTCTTGATGATCTGAGATTGTGTGCTATTGGGTCCATCCGCAATAAAGTGATTGAACGAGGTGGCAAACTCAGTAGCGCTCATTTGGGCCTTCTCAATTTGTGAAAGTAAATACCCGGGCGATGCACTCTGATTACCAGCATTCATGGGAGATTCTAGCTCATAGAGGGCATCGTCGATACGCTGAACACCACTCTGAAGCACAGAGTCTATGTGATGTTAGCAAGGTAAAAGGGAATCTAGGGAGGTCTTACCAATAATCTCTGTCAGCTTCTTGAGCTGATCGAGGAGCAGCTCATCAATCTGAGCCTCAAGCACGTGGTCGGTTTCAGTGTTGTTGTGACGTATCTCACTGAGTTCCAACAAGGTCTGGTCCATGCCAGCCTTGAATATTTCGAGTTCCTCCTCCTTGGCCCTGAGCAATTGTTCCATATCATTATGCTTGTCATCATTCCGAGAGGTGAGCTCATCAATCATGCGCTGCTTCCCACGCAGTAAATCCTCCAAGTCCGCCATCTCACGGTTGTGTCGTGTCAGGAGCGCAGAGAGTTCGGACCCCTTAGATCGTTCATTATTGTCGGCCTTTTCTTGCGCAAATCGGAGTTCTCGCTTCACTTTTTCTACCTCCTCTTTTTGGGCCTGCAATATGTTAGTAAAAAGAGTAAGTTAGCCACTTAGTGGGAGCACATACCCCCTTGACTCGATCCAAATCGTATAAAGCGCGGTCTCTCTCGCGGATCATGTCGGCGAGCTCCAAATTCTTGGATTTCATTTCGCGCTCCAACCTTTCTCGCCTCTCAATAGCTTCTTGCGCAGAATTGGCCTTGAGCTGCATTTGTTTATACTTGCCTAATAGCTCAAGGTGCTCATGTCGAAGCTGGGAGTACAATTTGGCCAAAGCCTCATACTTGCTTTTCCACATAGCGACCTGGTCTTGTAGCGATTTGATGAGATCGTCTTTAGATTGCTGCTGCTGTTGAGAGTTCAGGTTGAGATTCATCAACTCTGTCTCAAGGGCTTTCACTTTCTGGTCATAGGACTCCAGCAGTAATACATTGTTGGCCAATTGACCTTGGTACTCCAATAGTTGACGCTCCAGTTCAGCAACCTGGCCTTGCGCTTGCCGTGCCATCTGATCCCGAAGCAGCTGCTCATGCGCTAGTCTCTGTTGTTCAAGTTGCTGTCTCTGCATTTCCTCATAGGCCCTCTGGTTTTGCAGTGCAAGCATTTCCTGCTGCCTCAACTCCGCCTCCCTCTGCTCCTGTAGCCGGCGCTGCTCTTCTTCGTATGCCCGCTGCTGTTGTAGTTGTTCTTGAGACCAGAAGTCGGAAATTGGCTCGGGTTCGGGCTGGGAAATTGCGGGTGGGCTGGGAACGGGCTCGGGAGGTGGAGGCATCTCGTTCGCTGGTCTGCGCGGGAGCGCCGGGGGCGCATCTTCCTCGCTGAGCAGATTAGGAGGGTCCTGAGGAAGCTTTGGGACGGTAATTAAACTTGTCAAATAGCGAAGATTCGAGCACTCGTAGTAAAAGCGAACAAGGCGGTGGTGTTGCCCATCATAACGGTCACGTAGGGGAGCAAGCGCTTCATCATCACCGGTACCTATTCACTTGTGAGACGGACATCCAACGTTGTGGGGTCATCGAAGCTCACTCTGATGCATTGCCCTCAGCATGCTGGTGATAAACTTGTAAATTCCGTAGCTCTCCTGAACAAGAGGGACAAGGCAGGAGATACGGCACTCGTTGTTGACACCATGGCGGAAGTGGGAGAATACGAGCTTTTGGAAAGCGTCAATCTGATCTTGTAGTGTCATGAGATCGGTGATAGTCTCGTATCCCTCGTTTGGATCGTCAATGCTCTTTAAGCTAATATATTCCTCATAGTCAAACACCCCATTAAATTCCTGGTGGTGCTTATGAAAAGCTAGCTTCGCCAACAAGAAGTAAATATATTCCCGAATCAAGGGGCCGTATCCTGATCCCATTAGCAAAACCTACGCAAGACATGTGCCTACAGAGATGCATACCCCGTGTTCCGTCACCAGTCACCCCCCGGGACAAAGACTCTAACCACACGGTATGTCCAAGAGCCTCACGAATTGTCACAGGGTGACCTTCCTGGAGAACTTTGTGGATGGTTATCAAGGCCTTGAACATCTGTATCTCATCCGCCATGATAGGCTGCCTAGAACAAAATCTTATTTAGTCTGCGCACTGGCTAGGTAGCTTGAGGAGGCTACTATGTGGCTACGGGGGTTAAGATTGGCCTACACTTTCATGCCAGCCCAGAAAGATTGCGATGATTTGTGGTCCCATGTGTAAACAATGCAAGAGCGGACATGTTTTCCTAAAACTCCCGTTTAGTTTGCAAAATCCATCCCCGAAGGAGCTGTAAGCTCAAGAGATGATCCGTTGTTTTAGGTACCCACGTTTAGGAGCAGTTTCATCTAAAAGTTACCCCACACTGTCAGCGCGACTTCAAACCAAACAAAGACGAGTGAAAGGGATTGATTCGTCTCCAACTACCCATAGCAGGTAGATGGGGATAGCGAACCTATGTTGGTAGCCTTCTTAATGTTTATCACGAGGTCAGATTCAGTTCTGAGTTCAGTGTAAGCTCAAATGTTCTCCCCCCTACCTACTGGACGAGGAATCACGAAGGTGGCATACCTGCTCATGTCCACGTTCCGTGTAGACCCAGTATAGGCCATGATAGCAAAAGGGTGCTTTTTTGTTTTAGTCTTTCAAGGGGGAAGGTTAGGAGAAAGGATGAGTAGACCAAATACTGAGGGAAACAAACTTTGGTGGAGGAGAATGGTAATTTGCCAAGCTTGTAAGTTAGAAACACGCGGACCAGCCAAGACCAATTGAAGTCTTGGCTTAGTGCGGGCCATCAGCAACAGCGACTCCGGTGCTCCACACACACCAGTGTGCTCTGGTTATCATACTAGACTTTCGTACTATTCGAGTGCGGTACCTGTACTCGTAGCAAGCTGAAAGAGTCCCTTGCTTATTATTTACGGCAACCCATTATCATTTCATGAAACCTTTTCTACGCCTTTTTCCTTCCCTCCCTCCTTCCTTCCCTTCTCCTCTCTCTCTTTACAAAGTCTGCTATAAATACTATTGTTAACCCTCGAGAGCTCTATTATTACTATTGCAAACCGACAGAACCTTTCCTTCTTTTGCACTTGCGGTCCAGCATATCGGCCGCATACCTTTCTCGCTGGCTCCTGTGTCCGAGCGAGAAGATTCTCGCGCAAACCTACACCACCCCCGAGTAGCTTCTGTGCTCGGAGTAGCGCGCTGCTATCATGTCCCATTGATAATCTGTCGAGGGCTCTCCGTCTGGCCGAGTCTGATCGGATTGTCCAGGTGCGCCGTCGCTTTCGTCGCCACAGAGGGTTTGGGATGTACGCAGGTGGAATTGATTCTGGCAGTGATATGGGTACGCACGGTTAAGCCGTCCCATTTCCCGGCAATTATTTCACAAGCTTATGACGATGATGATGAGGTGGGGGTGTGGCAGTGTTGTTCTTCGGCCTATCTTTCCTATCTGTTCATAAATAATCTGATGGCGCGATGGTTTGCTCTTCCGCTGTCCTTAGTTATTGTTACCCGAGCTGATCATCATGGTTTAGGCTTATATATTACACTCCTCCAGGTATGATGCTTCCAACATGCACTTTTCTTGAAGGAAGGACGAGTGGCTGGATAACCCAAGGCTAACGGTTACATACCACCAGCAACTATGGTTCGTCTATTCTCCATCAGTGCCATAAATGCCTACCTCACGTCATGGGCCTTAACCATTGTTGCAGCTGGAAAGCCACGGATGCTCCTACCGGCCTGGATACTAATAGCCCTTGTGAGCTCCCCTTTCACTCCCATACAATGATTCGTTCGTCATACCCTATTTACTCGATATGCGATGAAAAGGTGCTCGCCATCATACATCGGGTGACTGTTCGGAAGATCAACCTTTCCCACCAAGTGGCTTCCGCAACGAGTGTGTTGTGCTTTGCCGGTGTTTGCAGTACTATTGTGCTACTGTTTGAGCTACACATCTGCTCACACACTAGAATGGACTAATTTTGTTCGTAAGATACACTTTACCGTATGTTTGTGACGATGGCCCTTGTGAGAGTAGATATCGTTGCACCCTATGGTAACTTACACACTGTACCTTGCCTTACCTTACAGCCACCTCACCTCTTTATTTTCCCCCACCGGCCGCTTTTACTCTTCTTGTTTCCTTTCCCTTCCTTATTCCCTCGCCCCCTCTCTTTCGGTCAACGCACTCTTTTGTCGGGGGCTCTACGAGTACAGATGGGTGCTATATCCCCCATAACCGATGATTGCTCAAAGGGCTGTAGTTGAAGGAAGATCACCCCCTCATTTCTTCTCAACAGGGAGCCTCTTGGCAGCTGTATCGCTTTGAATGCCGAATGTCCTCTCCATAGCCCTGTTTATGAGTTAATCTTTTGCTTCGAAAAGCCGTCCCGTCGGTCGTTAGACTAGCTGGTATTATACCATTCCATTCCATTCCATTCCCGAATCATACTCAAGTTACCCGCTCCCGCACTAAGGGTATTCAAAGTTCAAAATGTTGTAATTTCTTAGCTTACTTACTTGTTTCATGTAAGCTTGGCACACTTGGAAAAAGCTAGTTTACCATTACTTTACCTTACCATACAATACTCCAGTTACCGATGTTCTGAGGTCGGTAACAGGTAAGAGTAAAAGGTGTAAGCTGTGTAAGCTAAGGGGAACTTGAGGATAACAGGCACAACCACAATTCCCCGTACTCAACTATTGCAATCCTATCCCTTCGTTTGATTTCGCCGCTTTCACTAAGGGCGGAAGCCGCATGCTAGGGTGGACCTAAAATGTGGTGTGATACTCAATCTAGAAATGATCGGGGTTCTGCATGTGTATTAGATAAGCTAGGAGGTGACAAAACAAGAGAAAGCAAATGACTCGAGTATAGGCATTAGAGACTGAATTGAAGTAAGAGACTTTGAACCGCCAACAACCATTCATTATACCAAAAACTAGCTTTCATGAAATAAGGTAAAACAAGAGTCCTTGCAAAGAGGGACATTACAATGCGAGCATAAAAAAGATGTGAAATCCTTTTTTTTCCCCCTGCCCTTCAGCTTCTCCCGTATACTGTCTGACAAATCTCCTCCTTGCTTTACATAGCGGCAAAAGAAGCAATGAAACTGTATTCTTCCTTTGTCCCTAATCAGAGTATGCTTTCCCGGAAGGTTTCTTGATAGTGGGAGCTTCGTATGTTTCGCCACATATCCTTGATTGAAAAATCCTAAGTGTTAGCTAATGTATGTTAAATGCATTGAATAGGGAGTTAGGTGGGGTTTGATGCATCTGGCAAAAAGGACTCGGTATACAGTAAGATCTGAAATAATTAAACCACATGCTAAGATCTCTGAAGTTGTCCCTTCTGGGTAGAGGAATAAGAACCTAGAACTTACGGCCATATTAGCTCTTGTGTTTAAAAAAAAAAAAAGAGTTAACTACTAGAACCTACCAGCAAAGGCAACTCCAACGTCTTAGCAGATGGTCCAGTTATTCCAGCTCCTACAGAGGCAGCATCTGTATACAGTCCCATCTCACTGTCCCGCATGGCCAAAATGCAAGAAATCTCTCCGGCAGGGTGAATAATCCCCGACACTGAGTTCGGCTTGGTGCAAACAATTCAGAATTTAGAGAATCCTAGCCACGAGAGCGAGAATGTGGAAAGTGAGATCCAGGACAGTGAGGTGTGACAGTAACTACAAATAAAAATAGGTAGAAAGAGAAAATATACCTCTACGGCGACTCAAGTGGGTATTGCCTAAGGGTACGGTTCCTGGGCAGTGTCGCCCGTTCGCAGGAGGAATAGGAGAGGCGGAAACTAGTGCTTCTAGCTCCACTGCTCGAGAAGGGTTGAGGCTTTGATAACCTGAAAAGGTTAAGGCATGAGCCAACTGGATCCGAAAATTGCGGTGATTCTGGTGATGTGACTGTGGAAGGGAGGGGTCATCTGATGAAGCGGTTGAAATCTTCGCGAGGGTCCAGGCATTTATGACACTCGTATCCAACAGCCAGAAGAATACTGGCATCCAAACTCGACTAACTCGTAGTTGTGTAGCATAGTAGCTTCGGTATTGATCAGCCAGATCAACTGCGTTCATGTGATTGTTGTAATCAATAGCAATTTTGGGTGTTGAGAGGGTAGCGATTGGCTTGTCTCCAAAGAAGCGAAGGATATTTTGGCGGTTTGAGTTCGTGATACATGGTCGTCGACGCCGCTTCTCTATATAGTTCCCTGGCCTTTGAGTAATTGTGTGTACCGTACTCATAAACCGGACAAGATTATTATCTTGCCAGAGGCAGACCAAAACATCGCGCTGAATCACTCCACTAATGGTATTTAGTGGAAACGAGGGTTTCTTTTTCCCAAATTTAAATTCTTTGGGATACTCGGCGGAGGTTGGGCGAGAGGTACCACATGCCCCAATACCTCTATCTCTAAGTGCCTTTAAGAGCAAGATATTGGTAAAGTAGTTATCCATGTATATGGTAAAAAAGAATTGGTTAATTGGTAAGGTACACGCGAGTTGATAAACGGCGCATGAGGTAGGACTGAGTTTGAGAGGTCCGGAATAAAGATGGGAATTCAACTCAGCGAATGAATCTGCCCGGCTTGTGAATAGAAAGGAATATGTATAGCCATGATCGCATAGGGCTAACACGTTATAGCCTTGAGGAATTGGCTTTCCTCTAATAAGTGTAGTATGAACTGACCTTCCAGTAAACTGGATCATCATTTCATCTACAGCTACCTCACTCTCCGGTACCAATAAGGATTGGTATTTTGTGGCCAATAGACTGGCTAACGGCTGAAATTTCTCGTACCATTGAGCTCGTGGAAGGTACTGGTAAGGAGGAGAAATATGAAAATATCTCTTTAGCTGCTCAAAGCGATTTTGAGAGAGATACATTCCAATTCAGTGGTATGGAAAGCTCTCATCATGCTTCCAATTGTCAGAAACCTGCGAGGATGGAAACACACCCATATAGATGATAATTCCGAAAAATATTTTCAACTCAGCTGGGGTAGTGGATTTCCATGGACGCGATCCAGCATTTCCTGCACCTTTGAAGGAAGCGTAATTGTTGGTATTCTCCGCAAGTAGTTGAAATATGGAGTTGTCAAAGAACAGCTGAAAATAGTCCAATGCGCTTCCATTTAAATTGAACTCTGGTGGATAACATGCTACTCGATTGTGCCGTTGCTGAACTAGAGGTTCAAACTCAGGTACTGGAGGCAGAGTGGGTAGCGGTTGGGTAGCAGCTATTCGTGATCGATGTTGAGGTCGACTTTCACTTTCCCGACCCTCTTCCTCATGCTCAGCCTCCCCCACCTCTGCTTCTTCATGGTCTGCTCGGGCAGTTTCGATATATTCCTCCAGTCGTGCAAACTCTGCTTCCCCCTCTTCACTATCATAGAACACCTCGTTGTCGGCCATCTTTATCCCCGTGATTGTTCGACCTGGAGATGGATTTCTCCATTGGCGAGGTCAACTAGAATTACATGCCAGGGCCATGCAGCCCTCTTCCATCCCAACCGATTCTCTGTGACCTAGCCTAGTACTTATTTCCCTTAGTGTTGACATCATATGCTTACTTTACAGAGTTAAGTTTTTGCCAATCGCAACGCCGATCTCACGCCAAAACGTTGTGAAATTCGGTATCAAACGAAGGGATGGGTGACTCAAATTGAGATAACAGTCAAAATCTAAGGTCAGATTCCATGCTCCTGAAGGGAGGGAGGGACCAAAGTATACAGGGCTCGGAATTAATAGTCAATAGTTGTGGTCGCAATAGCACTACTACTATTACTTGGGCACAAACTAAAGCTCCGGAAAGAGTGTCCTGATATATATTCCACCACTATACATTTTGTTTGTCACGCCTTCTTCCGGATTTTTAATTTGGGCCCAAGTCTGAATCTCACGATAGTTGGGGCATGGTGGTTGTGAGGACTTAATCTTGCCACTAGTAGACAACGGGCACAACTATTTCTACCACACCCAGCCATTACTATGGTTAAAATGAAAAGCCCTACATCAGCAAAAAATATTCTCCCTCATGT
>Ga0307510_10001958_pt1 | contig 23185 bp, 25 predicted proteins | sample 12_EM_MG_FD_207224 | JGI IMG/M metagenome (GOLD analysis project Ga0307510, IMG submission 207224) | Populus trichocarpa ectomycorrhiza microbial communities from riparian zone in the Pacific Northwest, United States - 12_EM | ecosystem: Host-associated > Plants > Roots > Unclassified | place...
CCGAGCGGATGCAAAATCAGGGTAATGTACTAAAATGGTGCATGCATGCTGTCCATGCCAAATGTTAGCGTGACATGCGCTCTACTCTATGTGGTGGCCATGTGGCCCGACCGCCGCTTCCGCGACAAGACTGTCAAGTGATGGCCGTAATGGCCCGTATGACGGCCGTATGATGGGCAAGAACTGTTGTGCCGTGTGTATCCCCGCACGTCCTAGCCTCTCACCTGCCTCGCCTGTCCACCAATTGTAGCAATCAACGCCGGGTTGAAAGGTGTGCAGCAATGCGCGAGCGCGAGTGAGTAAGTGGGCTATGCAGATATGATCTCAGTTGGGCACACAAGTAACCACAAACTAAGATGTATTCACCTATGCAGATATGATCTGCATACTGTAAGTACTGGGAATAGACACGATGGTAAAGTAACGAAAGCTCACCTCAGTTGGGCACGCAAGTAACCACAAACTGAGGGCGGCGCGAGTGTAACTACGACGGTATAAATGTAGCGAAATGGGTCTGCGAAAAGGGGTCCCGAGCGGATGCAAAATCGGGGTAATGTACTAAAATCGTGCATGCATGCTGTCCATGCCAAACACTAGTGCTATGTCCATGTGGACCGACCGCCGCTTCCGCGACACTCCCCCTCACTTCGCGCGCGGTCCAGGGGATGCGGCGAAGTGCTTCACCTTGGCGGGAAGCAGGGGCGTGGGCGCGTCGGCCACCGTGTCGTCTGCGGCGCGGGAACCGGGCGATTCGACGTCTTGACGGCCCAGGGAGTCCGGGCGATGGTAATAATGGTCGCGCGTGAACGCGACGGCTGCGTGGTTGGTCGGTGACGAAAGAGCAGGGGCGTCGGGGTCGATGAAAGTGCCTGAGACGGGGCTGCGAAGGCGTGATGCCTCCTGGCCGCCGTGTGTCGTTGTGATGTGCCCACTCCCGATGGTGGGTGAGGGGGCGTCCTCTTGTCGCCTTGAAAACGGGGGCATGGTGCCGCCGTCGATGGGGAATGCGTGCCCAGGCGTGGCACGCCAGTCTACGGCCGTGTTGCCGTTCGCGTCTGCAAAGGTGGTGGCTGGGCGCGCTGGCGACGCAGCCCGGGTGAGTGTGTCGACGGCCTCGCAATGAGGCCCGTCGCGTGTGGTGTCGCACTCCGCTGCGCTTGCGGGTGCCGGGTCTGTGAGAGGGGGGACCGGATGGTCCCTTGGCATTGAGGATAACTTGAGGTCGTCGACGTTGACGCCTCCCGTTTGGCTGGGTGTTTGCGCGGCTGCGCACGCCTTGTGTGTGACAGGCTTCGGGATGGGGTCGTCCCAGGGTGGACGGTCGTGGCTGCGCTTGGCCTCCGCGGGCGTGCGAGGGGCGGCCGCGCCTGCGCCGTTTTCCACCGTCGGCACTCCCCCTGATTCTCCCGGGTGTTCCGCGAAGGCCCCAGGACGGTCTGGGATGTGCGCGAGGCGAGGGTCGTCGGTGCCCGAGTGGGCCAATCCATTGCCGCCGGGTTGAGGGTCAGGGTTGGACCCGATTTTGACTGCGGCGGTGTCAGTGCGTGAGGGTGTGGGCGCACACTCCTGTTGAGCGTTTGTTGCCGATTCGGCCGGTGAGGGTGAAATGTCCAGCTCTGGGGCTGGCTCAGATGATGAGGGTGTGGCCTCAGAAGGCAAGGCCGGCGATGTGAGGGCGTTGGAAGTCGAGGGAGTGCCCGGCGCAGCAGTCTGCTCGCTGCTCACACTTGGCATCCACATTTCCTCCCCCTCGAGCAGAGCTGCTGACGCCGGATGGACGTCCTGCTCCTCGGTGACAGTGCCAGGCCCTGGGCAAGGTGCTCGGTGGGCCTGCGCGTTGGCGTTGAAGTCGGGGGTCTGACCCTCGCGCGCGCAGACGGCTGGCTCGGGGTCGTCAAGGTGTGCGTGCTCCGGTGGGCGCACGGCATCGTGGAGGTGGTGTGCGTGGTGCACGGTCTCCACAACCTGCTCTCCGCTAGAGGAGGTGGTCCGGGGGCGTTCGTCTCCGATCTGGGGCGCGTGCAGCGCGGTGCGGGGAACGGGTCGGGACTCACTGCGAGGGATATCCTCCTCCTCGGGCTCCTCTTCGACGTCCGTTTCCTCCCCCTCCTTGACCAGCGGACCCTCTAGTCCAGCCCAGTCGAGGTCGTCTTCATCCTCCGCGCCCCAGGTTTCGGCGCGGAAGGCCTCCCATTCGTCGACGTCGTTGTCTGACTCGTCTTCGGATTCCCCCAGAGGGTCCGGCTCCGCGCAGTATGGGTACGCGCGAGCTGCGTCCTCATCGGCCATGAAGAAGCCGTCGTCGTCCGAGTCGTCTTCGAACGCGTTGGCGGAGCCAACGGGCTTGTTCTCGGGTTTGGTGCTGGTGCTGGCCTGTGTGGTCTGGCCGCTCTGGTTCTCTGCAGCGGCCTCCTCCCTCTTCTTGGTGCGGCATTCGCGCACCCAGTGACCCTCCTTGCCACAGTGATGGCACTTGCCCTTGCGGCGTTTCGAGCTGCCACCCTCAGACGTGTTGGTAGCGGCAAGAGCCTCGTCGCTCTGCCCGGTCTTGCCCTTGCCTTGTGCTTGGGTCTGGTCCTTGGGTGCGCGCCTCGACTTTGCGCGTTCGGCCTCCTCGGAGATCATGTCGATGAGCTCCGAAATGTCGATGGGCTTGCAGGTGTACCTGCTAGCAATGGTGAGGGAGTTGAGGGTCTGGGAAGCGTATGACGCAAGGGGCTCTGGGATGCCGCGCAGGATCGTGCGCTTGTACTCAATGTCAGTGACGGGGATGCCAATGGCGGTGAGGTGGTGGCGCCGCTGCCTCAGCTCGGTGAGGAATTTCCGGATGTCGCCCCCCTTTGGGCACTTCATATCCATGAAGGACTGGTGGAGGTCCGTCTGCATGAAGTCTGTCTTTGCCGTGAAAGTGCTGCAGAGGGCCTCCCATTGCTCCTGGGTGGTGGAGTGCTGCTCGATGTCCATGATGATTTCGTCGGGGAGACGTTGGCTTATGAGGTAGCCTGCGACGTCGTCCTCACGGTCCCAGCATTGGATGGCCTGGTCTTCCGCGTCCGTGGGGTGTTTCGGGTCCTTCAGAACGGGGCGCGGGTCTGAACCATCAAAGTGGCCCCAGCGGCCATTGATCGCCATCGCTCTCTGGAGCCGCCTGACGAATACAGCCCAGTTGCTGCCTTCAGAGTCAAGGTGCGGGACTTCAGCCGATAGAACGAGTTGCTGAGGAGTGGAAGATGACATTGTGACTGGGTGTGACGATGAGGATCGTGACGATGGTGCTGAGGATGGGGCGGATGACAATGCAGACGATGCTGAGGAAGATGCTGCTTTGGACTTGGAACGAGTAAGGGGACCAGAGTCAGTGGGGCCAGGGCCCATAACCTGTAGCAATCAACGCCGGGTTGAAAGGTGTGCAGCAATGCGCGAGCGCGAGTGAGTAAGTGGGCTATGCAGATATGATCTCAGTTGGGCACGCAAGTAAGGTAGGGCTCACAAGGTTTCATCCAACGTCACGTGATAAAAGTGACAAAATGCGTTACAAACACAAATTTTCGAATAACTTTCCAAAACAAATATTTAAAAAAAAAACGCCTCGGCACAAAGTTGGATAATTAGATTTAAGTCATTTGTGCCGAGGCCGATTTTTAATAAAAATTTCATTGAAGGAATTATTCAAAAAGTTGTGTCTCCCATGGCGGACCTGATGGCTTTGGCGGGTAGATCCGTTTGAAACTTTGAGTTCCGACGGCATGGCATGGCGCCACTTCAGACTTCAATTTGTATCACATGACATATGGGTGATAAAAAACGTATTGCACCGTGCGGAATCGAACCGATGGGCCTCCCCTGCTCACTGATGTAAGCAAAACACTATAACCACTACACCATCAGGGTCTACCATTGCTCTCCCTTTTAATGATACTTGACTAGCAGCCACGGATGATAGGTAATATTTTTGAAATACAGTGAGGGGGAAAAAAGGAACCTTATTGGAATAGTGGAACTATCTGATATTTGGTAGATTAATGATTGGAACCACAGTACCCTACCTGACACTAGACATTAGGTTCAGGCACTTGGCGGACGTTGAAATAGATTGGCCATGCATCATGTAACACAGTGTCACACTCACGTGACGTTGGATGAAACCTTGTGAGCCCTACCTTAACCACAAACTAAGATGTATTCACCTATGCAGATATGATCTGCATACTGTAAGTACTGGGAATAGACACGATGGTAAAGTAACGAAAGCTCACCTCAGTTGGGCACGCAAGTAACCACAAACTGAGGGCGGCGCGAGTGTAACTACGACGGTATAAATGTAGCGAAATGGGTCTGCGAAAAGGGGTCCCGAGCGGATGCAAAATCGGGGTAATGTACTAAAATCGTGCATGCATGCTGTCCATGCCAAACACTAGTGCTATGTCCATGTGGACCGACCGCCGCTTCCGCAACACCAATGCCACCCACCCTCGTAACTACATGATCGACACTTTTCCTCTACAAGAACAAGACCCGACCCTTGTCGCACTCCAATCCTCATGGCTGAAGACTCACAGATTGGGTGCGATCATCGGCTGATGCAACGGGCATGCGCCACCTCAGAATGACCGCTGCTCCATGTAGGATGCGTCGCTCACGGCCCCTCACAAGTTGGGCCTAGGTCAAGACCTCGTTGCTGTTTAGGAGGACCTTTAGGGCATCTTTTGTACGTTGTATACCCCCTTTTTCTTGAGCTTCATACTACACCTTCCCAAATTGATCTTTTTAGCTCTCTCATTGAGCATCGCCGTATGATCTCTCACCCTCGTTGTCCACACGCTCAATGTCACGCCCGTCTCAACTATTCAGTATATTTTCAGGCATTTCAGACACCACTACTCCATGCCTACGATGCCTTGTGGGTCTACCACCGGCAGCATCTTTTTTCGAGTCCGTCGCGTTTTCCACCCTCTAGGTTCAAACTCTAGCATACGTGTCTATCATGTCAACTCAGACTTGTGTTTATAAACTCCCATGTCTGGCCTTGTCAAAGGCAGGCATCTGCGGCCCTCTGTCCTCTCCTCGTTTGAACTGCTCCTGCATGACCAACTTGCGACAAACCACCGTGGCACCGCCTTGCCATCAAACGTCCATCTGGGGAATTGGTACATCCCATTGAGATCTATGACATTGCGGTCACATTCTGACCTTTGCATGGAACATGTCAGTGTGTGGCCGTGGTTCAACTGGCACTGTTTTATCTTCGCTTTCTGACAGGATCACAGATGTCCTCCGATATGCCTTCTCAACCAGAACCCGACCAGTGTGCACTTGACGAAAATGGCCAACTCAAAGATGCAAAGGACATCACGTTCTTCCATTCCCCAAGCAACAAACATACCATCCCTCTCCTGCCTGAGGATGCGCCTGTGGATGGAGGGACCGGCACTGGCACAGATAACGGAGGTATGGCATGCATACATTCTTTCATTCGATTATTAATGCCTTGCATTCTAGCTTGTCGCAACAGACCTCAGCGAAACAAGAACTTGGTCTTACAGGCAATCCTTGCCGTGGAGCGCCTCAACGAGTGGGGCGACCTTGATAAGAAACACCGCCAACCAAAACAATACCTGAAGAGGAAAACCAAGCGCATCAAAGTCACAGATGGCCTGTCAAACATTGACCCAGAAGACGACGACAAGTACCAAACTGACACAACAGATGGCACTTCTGAGGCAGACAATGCGTCAGATGTTGACATCTCAACCGGAGAAGTAAATTTCAGATTGTTGATAACATTCACATTCCCACTGATCTCAATCTGGTTTTAGATTGTCGATGTGCTTCCCTCAAAGACAGTGCCAGAGAATATGAGGCGATCTGTTACGCTCCTGGGCACTTGGCCCATATTTTTCTTTTCTTTTCTTTTCTTTTTCTTGACCGATGTGTACTTATACAATCACATGACTTTGACCCACATGACCGCTTACCTGTACAACAGAGCCATTTCGTCGGGAACTCCATTGTTCCCTCTTTTTGTATGTTTCTCATTGTTCTCTTCTTATGGTAGTCTGTGACCACCATTGTTTGTGACTCCATTGTTCTGTGACGCCTATTGTTCGTGACCCCATTGTTCTCCTCATTTGTACGCTTAGTCAGGTAGCTGCCCTTTTGTATATAAGCTGGACTTATATCCTAGAGTTGGGCCTTAAGCCTGACTTAGTTTGCAATCTATTGCATTCTCTGTCCTTGTTGCTTGAACAAACATTTCCCTTTTATCCTTTTTTGAAGTAATCTTCAAGTCCTTGAAGTTACTTCCCCTTCCTCTTTATCTCCACCCAGACATTGGTCTTAGCGACCTTCTCGCTTTTATCACTTTCCAAAGCACTTAGGTTATTAAGGGAATCACGACCCTTATAACTTTGTCACTGCCACATACTTCACCTTTGCGCATGTCGTGCCTTAAGGTTCAATAGGCCTTAACATAAGTCAGGCTTTCCTCAAATGTCCTTGAAACACAGGACAACACCGATTACACCCTGGCGGCAGTAGTACTCATCGGAACTCTTGAACAAAACAAGAGAGTTCACAGGAGACAACAAGATGATCTCCCAGCACACATCAAAGGTGAAGCATACTTCGAATACTACGGAACCGGACATAAAGATACCAGATACTACATCGATCTCCCAAAGAAATCACACGGAGCTGTTGAATTCATCAAAGTAGAAGACGAAGACTATTGGGTAAAAATCCTCTGGAAAGATAACCAGTGGTACACAAACCAAGAAGGAGTACTTCACACCTCAAAACTTGGTACTTGGAAAGAAACGGACCCTCAGCACCCACATTACGTCAATCCAGAGCACTACAGCCCAACGCTCCACACCGCCACTGAGCAATCACCACACAAAGAAATACTTGCAGGAGGAGTTCACCATATCGCAACCCTCCAAGGAACCAACCCATTCACAGAACAAACCCCTATCCTTCCTCAAATCGAAACAGCAGTCCAACAAGGCATCACCATCCCCCTTGATACTATCCCAGCCGCCGCCGTTCAACCCCAGTTATCTATCCAAACCACAATGGCAGAACAACTGCAGGAAATTAACGTCGCTACTGGACAAAGCGAACAAGAAGCACAACAAATCAATGTCATCGCTAACCCTGCCAATGGCGCTCTTAAAGGGAACCCACCACCCATCTTCAACGGAGACAGAAGCACAACCAGGAAATTCATCAATAACTTTGATCTCTGGAAAGCAATTAACCGACACAATGACACCATGAAGAAACCCTTCTCCAGAGTCGTCACCCTCCTCACCTATATGGACAGTCCCCTAGTAGACGCTTGGAAAGAGGAACAAATGCACAAACTCCAAGAAGCAATCAATGATGGAACTCAAGAAACAGACGAAGATCTCTGGGACAGCTTCATAGAAAGATTCAAAACAGCCTTCACTAACCAAAACCAGAGGGAAGAAGCCTATCAGAAACTATGCAAACTCAAGCAAGGAGAAAGCCTCAATGACTTTTTTGCTAAATTCAAACAACTTGCCCATGAAGCAGGAGTTCCTCTAGATGACAAAGGAACTATCGAAACTCTCAAATGTGCCATGAACGAACCGCTTACTAGAGCGGTTATACAATCCCCTGATTTCAACCCAAACGCAGAAGTCCCATGGACTTTTAAAAAATGGGAAGACCAGGCTAGAATGTCCCATCAGAAATGGCTAGCCGCCTCTCAATACAGTCGACAAAAACAAGGACTGTACAAAGCCTTTGGACTAAAGCCAGGCCAAGGGAAAAATAACCAATATGGAAGAAACAGAACTTCCAGACCACGCACCACTTCCCAAGGAGGATACGCCATGGACGTTGACGCCAATAGAATGGGACAAACACATTCCGATGCCAAAAAGCAGCAACTTATGAATGAAAACAAATGCTTCTATTGCAAAATCCAGGGACACCAAGCCCATGTCTGCCACAAGAAAATAGCAGACCGTGCCAAAAGTAACAAAACCACTGGCAGTAACACTTCTACCGTCCGAAACCAGGACCCCATTGACATGACCCCAGACGACATCTCTGGTTTCTTGAAAGATCACATGGGCTTGCTTGACGAAGATACCAAGCTGAGCATCATCGAATCCCTTATGCCAAAGGATTTTCCTCAAGCCCAAAACTAGCTGCCATAGTTAGGGCATTCCGCCTTGATAGTGTCTTTGTAAATCGCTCAAATTCTGTGCAAATAAAAGTCGCGTTTTCACACTATCGAGGGAAGGCAGAAGAAACAGTTCTACTTGATACCAGAGCAACCGAAAATTTCATCGACCATACAACGGTCGTCAAACTACGCTTAGGAATGAAGAAACTCCCCTACCCTTGCCCAGTGTTCAATGTTGATGGAACTCTTAACCGTCATGGAACAATCACTCATGCTTGTGACTTACTTGTTACTAAAGGCAACAAAAGGGAACGACAAAGGTTCTTTGTCACTAATCTAGGACGAGACCGACTCCTCTTCGGCTATCCGTGGTTTAAAGCCTTTAAACCAGAAATTGACTGGGAAAAAGGAACACTCTTAGGCCCAAAAGTTCAAATGGAAACTCTATTATTTGGAACTCTTCAACATGCAAAAACATGGATCAAAAGTAAAGTACCAGTCAACGAAGATCTCATCCTCGAAGCACAACAAACCAGATGTGTTCCATGGTTGGGAGTAACCCCTTTAGAAATAAAGGGAGGCCCAGTGGAAGTCAATTGCACCCATACCGCAGTAGAAATGGCCCATAAGTACGCAACAGAACATGGGAAGGAGGAAATCACCCTCCCAGAAAAATTCAAATGTCACACAGCATTATTTTCAGATGAAGAAGCAAACAAATTTCCACCAACTTGTGGTGAAGGAGACCATAAAATTGTATTAATGGACACCGCACCCACCCGCTTCAATTGCAAAGTTTATCCACTTTCAAGGGATGAACAAAAAGCAGAAGATCAATTCATCGATGAAAATTTGGCTAAAGGATATATTACACCATCAGACTCCCCCTACGGATTCTCAACCTTTATGGTCCCTAAAAAGGACTCCAAAGAAAAACGATACATTATTGATTATCGCCCCCTCAATGCGGTCACAAGGAAAGATGTCACCCCACTCCCTAATCTCAAACAATGCATTGAAAACCTACAAGGAATGGAATTATTCAGTAAATTCGATATCTGATGGGGCTATAACAACATCCAAATACGTGAAGGAGACCAATGGAAAGCTGCCTTCAAAACTCGCTGAGGACTATTCAAGCCAAAAGTAATGTTCTTCGGCATGAGCAATTCACCAGCAAGTTTTCAACGTTTTATGAACAGTATTCTTGAAGAGTTATATGAACACTTCAAGAAGAAAGGTGTACTCGAAATACGGCGCATACTCCAAAACTACATGGATGATTGTGGAATAGGAACCCTACTCAAAGACTTCGATCTTCACGTCGACATTATCCACTTCCTATTTGATCTCCTTGCACGCCACGGTCTACACCTCAAACTATCGAAATCTGTCTTTATGCAACCGCAAATGGATTTCCTAGGCATTCGAATATCAAAAGATGGAGCCACAGTTGACCCAGCTAAAGTCGCAGGACTTAGAGACTACCCATGGGAGCTAAAAGACAAGCGACAAGTCCGCGGTTTCCTAGGAGTATCTGGGTATCACCGCATGTTTTGCCCTAACTTCAGTATCATCGCTGCACCACTCACAAAGCTCACTGGAAAAGATGTACCTTTCGAATGGGGACCCCAACAAAAAGAGGCTCAAAACAAACTTATTGACATGATTACCCACACACCAGTACTTGTTCAACCAGACCCAGAATGACAATTTGAACTCGAAACGGATGCATCACAAATTGGAACAGGCGCCATACTATACCAGCGGGACCCCCCTATTATGAAACCAGATGGTACCCAAAAACCAGGGCCAAGACGACCAGTTGGATTTCATTCCCAAAAATTCACCCAAACTGAACAAAATTACCCTATCTATGACCGGGAATTCTTAGGAGTTATGCGCGGACTACGCTGCTGGTCTCACCTCCTCAAAGGAATGACTATACCTGTCCTAGTTTTCACTGATCATGCCAACCTTCGCTATTATCGGGAACCCAGAAAAATAGGCCCTCGTGTTGCTGGATACTTACCGGAAAGGGAGCAATACAACATCATTTTGGAGTATAAACCTGGCGCCACTAATTGTGTGGATGCTTTATCCCAAAGACCTGACTACGAGGGACCTAATCCAATTAATGACGATGTCACTGTATGGCCGGATCACTACTTTTGCGACAACCATACCTCAATTCGAGTATTCGACATGGACAGTATCGGTGACAACTTGGATAGTCGTATCAAATTGGCTCAATATAAAGAGCAACCGCTACTCAAAAAATGGGCACCAATACATAACCTTTCCCTATTGGATGGCACACATTGGTATCACGGGACCGCCCTGGTTGTTGTGGCAGACAACGCCCTTAGGAGGGGAGTAATTTCCCTTTTTCACGACCACATGACTGCCAGTCACGCCGGGATTACCAAGACACTTCAACTAATTACCCCGTACTACTGGTGGCCCAACCTGAAAACCTTTGTCACTGAATACATCAAGGGATGCGCTACATGCCAAATGACCAAAGTCAACACCCATCCTACCCATCCACCCATGTTCCCTATCACTCCCGCAGATAATGCGCGACCCTTTGAAACTGTCACAATGGACTTCATCACTAAACTCCCACAATCAGGTGGTTTCGACACTATTCTCATGATCACGGACACCGATTGCTCAAAAGCGTCTATCTTCATCCCTTGTCACGAGACAATCAACTCAGAAGGAGTAGCCTTACTTTATCTCAATCACGTTATTCCTCACTACGGCATTCCCCGCAAAATCATATCGGACCAAGACGTCCGCTTTGTATCGAAATTCTCAACAGAACTCTGTTGTATCCTCAACATTCATCAGAACATCAGCACGGCGTATCACCCTCAAACCGATGGAGCAAGCGAAAGAACCAATCAAACCTTGGAGCAATACCTCCGAGTATTCTGCGGAACTCAACAGAACAACTGGCACGCATGGTTACCACTCGCTCAGTACACCAAAAACTCATGGCCATCAGCAACTACTAAGAAAACACCATACAACTTACTCATCGGATACACACCCCAAGTACACCAACCAACCCGGAAAACCACCATTCCCTCCCTAGAACAATGACTCTTATCCATCGAAGAAGCCAGGAAAGCCGCCCAAGAGGCCCAACGTAAAGCGCAAGAATCCTGGATAAAAGAGAAGCCACAATACGTTCCATTTGCAGTAGGCTCAAAGGTCTGGCTAGAAGGAACCAACCTACAACTTCCAAGTAACACCACACCCAAGCTTTCCCCAAGGAGATACGGACCTTTTAAGGTAGTCTCCCAAATATCAAAAGTCGCTTACAAACTCGAACTCCCTTCCACTTGGAAAATCCATGACGTCTTCCATGCCTCATTACTCATGCCTTACAAAGAAACCGATCAGCATGGCCCCAATTTTATTGAACCACCTCCTGATATTCTAGAAGGCGAACCTGAATGGGAAGTCAAGAAGATTCTAAAAGAGAGGTCTTTTGGCTGTTGGAAGAAGAAGCAATACCTTGTGCGCTGGAAGAACTACTCGCCAGCACATGATTCATGGGTTAACTCCAAGGACCTCCACGCTCCAGAGTTACTATTGGACTTTCAAAACACCTCGAGCAGTATAAGAACCCTCCCTCTCGACGAGTCATCCCCAGCATGTCCAACCGGGCGTTCTACACCTTTACTACCAACCCCCCTTTCAATTTGTTCCATCACCTCTTCAGAGATCTCACCATCTGGCCTAGTCATAAGTTCCACGTCTTCACCCCAATTGCCCAGAAGACTTCATCGCTGTACAGAACGATCCACCCCACTCACACTCACACCCTTGAGCACTCCTCCTTCTGCAAAGAACAGTACTGTCCCTACCATCGTTGAATGCCCCTTGACTTTACTCAGCCAGCGCACTTCAGCTATGTCTACATCAGACCAGAAGGTACCACAGTCCATACACAGCAGTCCATCTATGGCAATGGAGACATTACCCTTTTCTCCACGATTGTCCCCGCCTCTGGACCTACCTATCACTGCTGGACTAGAGGTCGCCTCTACGGCAACAGATATTTACTCCAATCTGAGGATAGCTTTGAGCAGCTTCCTGGGCGCATCACAAGGTCAACCACCATCCTTCCCCACCCCAGTCACTGGCCACATTTCACCATCCCCTATCCTGATCCCACCTCGTATCTCCCCTCAGAACGAGGACAGTACAGCTTGAGCACCATCCCCCTCCCACCTCTTGACCCTACCCCCAACCCCATTGCTCCAACGCCAGCACCGTCGCCCTCTATCACCCCAGCCATCCAGCATCCACTCAAACGTAGTCGTTGACACACTCCCAGACGACAAGATACTCACACTAACGGGACAAATTCCCTCTTTGGAACAGGTTCGCCATGTGAGAAAGCAATGCAGGGCCTTGTTGAAGTACATGGAGCATCAGGAGCGTATCATTGGGGCACTTTCGGCTTGGATGGAGGATCTCCTCCCAGCCCTGAACATTCTGGGGAATACTGAGCTCGACGACCAGGTGTTTACCACCACCTTCCGCGATTACACCACAGTTGAACACCTCTTCCTCATTCCTCAAATCCTCGAGAAAATTGAGGGTTACATGTCAGATGACAATGTACAAAACGACGAACCAGTTAGGTTTGCTCGGTATAACCCTACTATCTCCCTCTCCTCCACGCCTAGTCCCATCCCCAACGTCCCTCAGCTTACTCAGCAGCTTGACAACCTGAACCATCCAGGAAATGGATGGAGCGAGTACAACCACAGTAATACGCGACAATACCCGCTTGTCTTCCTCAACAAGTATGGGCAGGACGAGGTGGCATGTTATGTCACCTTCAGGCAAATTGGGGTCGACACTCATCTTGTGGGAACTCGCAAATGGGGTGACCCTGAGTTTTCCATTCCCCTCCACGCACATGCACATCCCACTCCCAATTTCAATCGTCCTGGGGTCAAAGATTACGACCTCAACATCTTCCACCCCTCCTCCACTTCCCGACTCCTCATCGACAATGCCATTATTGATCTCAAGGATCCTGGTGTTGTCGCTGACGTTTATAGATATCGAGCACATCAAAGTGAACTTGAGGTGGTAAAGTGCCAGCGAGTTGAGCTTGACAAGAGGGAAGACAGTGCCCAGAGCAAACTCAGCATGGTGGAACGACACCTTACTAACGCCGCTGTTCGCACCCGACTCATTCCTCACCTTAATCGTCTCCACCCCCCTCCCACTAATGCCATTCACATTCCACGCATTTTCGCTGCTCAAGGGCCAGCAGACATCGAGGAAGGTGAAGACAGTCTCGAGTGCCGTGCTGTCCTAGGCAAGCGGCGTCAAGGAGGCAAACCCAAGTTCCCCTATTGCTTCAAATGCAATGAGTTGCGCCCCAATCACGTCGGAGAGGAGTGTCCCCTCTGGAAGACGTGTCGTTGGTGTCTTAGTACCCAACATGCGCACAACAAGTGCGACCATCCCCATGAGCAATGCAACGCTGAGTACTGCACTGTCCCTTATACTCATCCCAACTTTGGGGATATGTGCGCTGCTATGTCATCCCCCACCCTGTGTCACAAGTTGGAACTAGCTCGTACTGATTACGATGAAGAGCTTTATGCGATCTCAGACTAGTTGCATGGAAGCAACTTTCTGGAAAGGGCGTCATGTTACGCTCCTGGGCACTTGGCCCATATTTTTCTTTTCTTTTCTTTTCTTTTTCTTGACCGATGTGTACTTATACGATCACATGACTTCGACCCACATGACCGCTTACCTGTACAACAGAGCCATTTCGTCAGGAACTCCATTGTTCCCTCTTTTTGTATGTTTCTCATTGTTCTCTTCTTATGGTAGTCTGTGACCACCATTGTTTGTGACTCCATTGTTCTGTGACGCCTATTGTTCGTGACCCCATTGTTCTCCTCATTTGTACGCTTAGTCAGGTAGCTGCCCTTTTGTATATAAGCTGGACTTATATCCTAGAGTTGGGCCTTAAGCCTGACTTAGTTTGCAATCTATTGCATTCTCTGTCCTTGTTGCTTGAACAAACATTTCCCTTTTATCCTTTTTTGAAGTAATCTTCAAGTCCTTGAAGTTACTTCCCCTTCCTCTTTATCTCCACCCAGACATTGGTCTTAGCGACCTTCTCGCTTTTATCACTTTCCAAAGCACTTAGGTTATTAAGGGAATCACGACCCTTATAACTTTGTCACTGCCGCATACTTCACCTTTGCGCACGTCGCGCCTTAAGGTTCAATAGGCCTTAACACGATCCCAGGCCAGAAAGCGAAAGCGTTCTGGGAAGAAGGCGGGTAATGACCTTCAACCTTCTCGGACAACCACCCCCTCCATTACCCCCACCAGCAGCTTTGTCATGGATGGAAGCGCAAAGGAAAACAAACAGGTCAGTCTGCTTGTTGGGTATATTTCTATGACTGACATTATCGATCAAAGATATCGAACCCCATTTATTACTTTTATAGGGTTCTGTCAAGTGCTCCGCAAGGCACCAAAGCAGAGGAGAGTGATCGATTTTACCAATCCTATCATGGCACAAAGAAGGTTATGAGGGTTACAAGGAAGATGAGGAATAATCTCAATGGTATGGTCTTTTCTCCATGAATACCTATATCCAACTCACTTTATTCGGGCTATCTTTCAGGTCTTATTGGGAATCTCAGAACATCCTCACCTGACATCTTCAAGTTCTACAGTTACCTCAAAGATCGGGTCCCACATGTGCCACTCTCGCCAGAGGAGAAGAGAATCGCATCGGGTGAGATCGAGCTTTCATCTGCAAAGCTCAGTGAGCTGGTGAAAGCTTGTGATACTCATCAGCAGTCGCTCAAGAATGCATTTTCATGGCAACAGGAGAAAGCAGCGGTAAGTGGTTGTTCTCTCAAGTGGTTGTGTTCTTTTCATCGTTGTATCTAGGAACCCTGGAACCAGGAAAGATTCGAAGAGCTGCTGACCAGGTGGATTGTCACCTCAGATCAGCCATTCGACAAGGTAGAGAACCCTGAGCTTGTTGATGTTCTCAATTACATCAATCGATCACAATCATCGCTCATGATTCCAAGCCGCTTCACAGTCAAGCACCGCATTGTAAAGATGTGTGCCGAAGGTGTTCAAGAAATGAAGAAATTGTTTCTAGTTTGTTGATATATTAATGATGTTTCGATGTACTGACTTGTTGCTAGAAAATCAACAGCAAGCTAGCTATCTCACTTGATGGCTGGACATCAAGCAATAACTATGGGTTTCTTGCTATCGTCGCACATTATGTACACCCTGTTACAGGTGAACTTGGTATGTCGCTAGGTTCTGTTTATATTATTTCATTCCCCTAACTTCCAACAGAGGAAAGTCTCATCGATTTCCGTGAGCTGCTTGGGCGCCACACCGGAGAAAACCTTGCAGATGCAGTTTGGGACACTCTTGGCATATTTGGTATCCAAGGGAAGGTAAGTATCATTCGTTCTTGATGCAGGCAGTCTCCCTAACTCTTACAAGGTGATCGCATTCATGGGGGACAATGCGTCCAACATGGATACCTTCGTTGCTGGAGTTGTTTCACGCGTGGAAGAGGTGGGGATTACCATCGATGCCGACTGGGCACGACTTCGGTGCATGCCCCATACAATTCATCTTGCAGCGCTCAAGGTATAGAGACAACCACGGTATCCTGTGCCACATGCTGATGTTTTCCCAAGGTGCTTGAGGCAATCGGTGCAAAAAAGCGCAGTGACATGATGCAAACAGACTCTCCAGGTGTCAATTACCAAGACTCTGTCAGTGTGCCAGTCAGCGAAGAAGCAGACAACGATACAGCAACCTGGGAGGGTGATGATGGGGTTGACATTGTGTGTGATGATCCAGACACCACTGCCATCCCAGAATTTGTTCTGCCAGCGGTTGATAAGGAAAGTACATCCCAATCATACTATTGGATATCTTTCAGCCTTGGCTCATAGCCCTCTAGCTTCGAAATATCATCTGCGCAGTTCACTCAAGTCCCCAGCGGAAGGCATGCTGGCTAGAGCTCGTCTCTGATGAGCTTTGCAAGAAAAGACCTGATGCTCTGAGCTACCCCCCTGCTCTTATGCTTATCCTGGACGTTTCAACGCGTTGGTCTTCCACCCACCAAATGATGCGTAAGTCAACATACATAAATATATATATATATTAGGGTGTGACCTGATCAAACTCCTTACCCATAGGACGCGCTTTGCAATATGAGTCTGAGATCAATAACTTTGTTACTCTTCATGCAAATCGGGACCTCCGCGATTTCAAGCTCTCCGAAAATGAGTGGTCCTCAATTTGGCTTATATCTGGTTGGCTTGGGAAGTTCCACGACGCAACCACTCAGATGTCTACAATCCGCCAACCTATGCTATCGCATACACATGCGATCTTTCGTGGTCTTCAGGAACACCTTAGTGAATCACTTCGAAATTTACCATCTGGCCTTGATCTCTGCATTCAGAACGGACTTATCGCTGTGCATCGGAAGCTGAGCGATTACTATTATCGGTTTGACCAATCCCCTTTCTATATCTGGGCCGCACATATGTCTTTGCCATTTTCAATCATGCCTAGCTCATATTCCAGCAGTTTTCGACCCAAGGATCACCTATGAGGGCCTGAAGCTCAACTTTGCCAATGACCCCATACTTCTTGCAGATCTCAACAAGTCCAAATTGCGCCTTCGTGAATACTACAACAAGTACTATGCTACATTGCCAGCACCTTCCAGGGACATCAGTAATGTCCACCCAAAATCTTCCTGTGCCTCAGACTTTACAGCACGCTACGAATCGATCATTCCTGATTCAATCAATGAATTAGAAGAATATCTCAAGATCAAGCACAAGGACTTCAAGAAATGCGACCCACTTAGATGGTGGAGGAGCCAACGTGAGGATTGGCCTAACTTGTACCGCCTCGCTTGTGATGTTCTTTGCATTCCAGGTTCGTAGCATTTCACCTTATACTCATTCATCTGTTTATAATCTTTTAGGCTCTGCTGTTGCCGTTGAACAAATTTTTTCCAGCGGCAGGGACACCATATCCATTCGCTGCGTGAGCCTTCAACCTAAGACCATCCATACGGTCATGGTTTTGAAACACCACCTTCGCCGGATGCGTGAGGGTAAGACAATCATTGACTTAGAGTAGCCCCTTTGTTTTATAACTACAAAATTTATCAAAATCGCGCCTGTCTCATTCCCCCTTCTCCTTTATTATGTGTGCTTTTTCCTGACAGTCTGACAACCTCACAAGCCTGCTGTGCCGCCACCCATCTCTCCGGTCCTTTGCCTTTCCGCGTTCATGCTCACTATCCTCAGTGCTTCAGCCATCCACCTTTGCCTCACCAACACCGACTGTCTTTGCCTTGCCAACATCACACACCTTCACATCATCCGACATTGATCAACTTTGCCTTGACAATGCCACTTGTCTCAACCTTGCCGACACCTCAAGATACGTGCTAGCATCAACATGAATACACCAACATCTTCGCTTCTCCTGTTTTCAACCTTTTTCACATGTTTTTGACCTTCTTCGCGTTTTTGACCTTCTTTGCGCATTCTCGCTCATTCAGGAACTCAGCCACTTCCCCCTCAAGAACCTCTTTGATCTCACTCCAACTTAGATCCTCAAAGAACTCAAGATTCATCAAGATTGCACCCATATGACCCCGTAAGACCCTGTATACGGCCATATCAACCCCTGTCCCGTCCTGTCTACAATTTTTCCAACCACTGTATGGTTACGGGTACAGGTACCCTGTGCCCGTATTGACCCCGTCTCTATATGGCCGTATCCCGTATACGGGACGGTGCTCAGCCCTAGCCACTGGATCCCAGTCAGCAGAATATCCCATCAGTCAACTCATCGACGACGGATCGTCTCTGCCCCATGTTCCTACCAATGGCCTATCTCAACGCCTCTTTGACATGGCCAGGTCTCCCCCCCTGAGCACGGTTGTCGTTGGCAGCTGCGCTCCCCGTTCCACCCATCCGATCACAATGAGCACTCATGCCATACGACGTAGACAGATCGAAAATCAAGCCAAGCATGTTCGTCTCAAGGTTGCAAAGGTCCAACTTGGAGTATGGTACAGGCAGCCAGATGCGCTTCCGGACCAAGGAAGGTCATTCTCAATCGAATATGAATGTGATTTTCTATGAAATGGCGTGGCATATATTCATATTGTCTATAAGCATGACCTCTTTCGGATCGACGTGAGTCGCAATTTTGACCTACTGCTAGTGCAACTAACGTTTCCGTCATTCAGACCATCAAGAAAAGCAGTGAAGAAATGTGGTATTTCATCTCCGTGAAGTTCTCGAGCATCCGCAATCTGGGTGTCGGTTACGACAAGTTCGGGCAACCCTGTGAGTATTCTCCTTCCAGCATAGTTTGTGATTCAACAACAACTCACTTTCGGTAGTTATCCTGTTCAATTTGCGCACACCCCCAAGCTTTGAGGTACAATGTACCAACAATCGCGCCCCCGACGGCACTGAACATCATTTGCCACACAAGACGTACAACCGAGTATCTGCACTCAATGATGCACATGCCCGCGTCGCGCTGTATGCCTACCACATGCGCATCCTGCTCTCGAACCCGGACGATCTCTCCAAATTCAAGCATCTATGTCAGATTGCTCAGGGCAATGTTCGACCTGTTCACGTTTCCCACATGGATGCATTCCCTCAAGGGCTCTTCTCCAACCACTACATCCGCGATGTGTATTGTTGGGTCAAAACGATGGACTGGGAGAGCGCCTTTCAGATCGAGGCATCTATATGCTGTGGTCTCCTCAATACTCATGACTTGCTCTTTGCTCTCCAAAAGCAAATCGAGAGCGTCGTCCGTGACTATGGCGATAGCGCAAATGAGCTTCTGTGTTTGTTTTCCATTGCGCTGCGGATGTGCAACGTTGGGGAAACACCAAGCTCATGTCTCACACGTGTTCACTCCGCATATCCGGTCCAGGCCATCAAACCACTTAACACTCCACACAGACGCTTTTTGTGTCACTATATCATCATCACTCCTACACGCATTCTTCTTGAGGGGCCGTATACCACACAGTCGAATCGTGTCATTCGACACTACCAGAGCCATGATCCCACCTTGGTCAACCACTTTGTGTGCGTCAAGTTCCGCAAGGAGGACAACCTTCCGTACCTCTGGGATGGTGTACGATGGACTTAACGTCCACACGAGAGTTCAAAAGGGGAAGGTGCAGATGCAGTTAGAACCACACGCGCTCGATCCAAGAGCGGGCAATGGAGCGAAGCTAAAGCGGGGTGGGGTTGTTAATCCCTAACCGCTGTGGGTAATGCACCCAAGTAGTGTCGCACATGAGAGTCTTCAAAGGTCAGCGTGGCACGGGGAGAACGGGAACGTACGAGAAGCAGGTCGCGAAGTCGACAAGGGGCGGTGCGAAGTGTCAAAATCGAATGGGCAGTTGTCGGAAGAGCACACAAGAGAAAGAGAGGGGAAGTGGGCCACAGTTGCCTGCTGTTCAGCAAGGCCAGGCGATGGTATTTATACGGTTTCGAGTTGACAGGGACAGTTTGTACTTTTATGCGCGAGAGTGAGTAAACGGGGGAAAAAGAGACTGAAGCGAGTGAAGTTCAAGTTGACTCGGCGACAAACCGCGCGACATCGTACGATAGTTAGTCCAGTGTTCAAATTGAGGTCAACGAATGTATGGGTTTGTTATGCGATGGTGGGCGCGACGTTGAAAAGATGGCGATGTAGCTTGAAGTCCAATGAAAAGAATGAAAGAAAACAGGCTAAAAGGGAGCACAAGAACTAAGACGAAAGGGTGACGATGAAACATACAAAAACAAGTGAAAAATGTCCTATATCCGGTATCAACCAACTCCTCCAGGGCGTGGTCCTGAGCAGGAGCCCAACTAGCACGAAGCTGAGCTTGACAAGCTGACAGACTTGGATACGATCAAAAATGGCGCACGTTTGCAGTGACGGCCAGCGAGGATGAGCGAATCAAGAGATGGTGGTAGCAAAATACTTGATGTGCAGGGGAGCGGGGACTTGAAGGCGATGACGTGGAGAGGAACAAGTGGCGTTGGAAAATGCAGGTGGGACGACGGCGGCGAAGGCAATGCGGGTGATGACTGATGTGGGTTGGTGGTGTTGAAGGCGGTGGCTGAACATGTGAGCTCACGTGGTTCTATACAGCAGCACAGATTCAGACGCAACAATTAGATTGGCGGGTTTACCCTCAGCAGATTAAGGCGATCCCGGCGTCACGTGACTCGTTTCTGAGCTCAACGCATAAGCCATTGTTACAATGGCGACGTCGATGAGTCCTGGTTCCTCCAGCACCACGTCAGCGGAATCCTCCATGATGGCTTTGAACTTGGTGGGCGCGCATTCGAATTCCTTGCATACTCAATGACTACACTGCATGAACATGCTGCTTGGTTTGTCGCTCCATTCCGTGATCCCATGGAGGGATACGTCAACGCAGAGATTATTCGCACATCTCTTGGCGACTTCTCGCATCTGGGACGGATGCCGAGTATGTATGCCGCGCTGATAGCGCAGGCTTTCACGGCAACGGAACCTAGCGTGAAGATCCGACGTGACCAGTGGGAAGAACAGGAGGATTTGGGTCCCCATACGAATGGCATTGGCACGATTTCACCCGAGTTGGCCAACATGATATGGGAGGAGAATTTCCGCGCCACCTGGGACCTGACGGAGAACCGTGTGAAGCCGTCGGCATATCAATTCTGTTTCCTTGGGTACAAAGGTGTTGTCGTGGTCGACCACCGTCTTGAAGGCATCAAATTGCGCTTGCGCAGGTCGCAGCGCAAATTTCCTGTGCACGATGACGAGGTGGCGGAATTCGAGGTTGTGAGGTCGTTCGATCGTCCTGATCTAGCGCATCTCAACAGGTTCGTCGTGGCTGCTATTTTGATTTTACTCTGCTTATCCGACTGTTAGGCCCACAATAATGGCATTGGAAGACCTTGGCATTCAAGCAGGGGTGTTGATGGACCTCCAGGACTCCGTGAAGGCATGTATTTCCTCTGCAACCGACTCGTTGGAGGATATCACTGGCCTCCTTGAGACCTATTCTATTGGCGGATCGTTTCGCTTGGCTTTCATTCTCGACCAGCTCACCAAGCTGGGGCTTGGCCCTAGGGATACTTTTGATAAGATGGCGCTCAGAAATGCCTTCCTCAGACGTCTACTTCGGGACTCTGCGCACCATATGCTTCACGAGCTGAAATACAAGACACAAATACCCGTTTCTAGAAGCTACCAGTTAGTCAGTGTTGCGGATGAAGGCCGAGCATATATCAGAGAAGGTGTGGACCCTGACACGGTGTTTACATTGAAGGAGGGGTTTATCTATGGTATGTGTGCTCTCAGTTCCGCAGTTATGATAGCTCATTCTTGGGCTTGCAACAAGTCTGTGTCCAAGAGGCTGCTGACAAGGAACCTGTATATCTCGAAGGCCCCTGTGTAATCTGTAGAAATTCAGTCGTTCATCCTGGAGACGGTACGCGAGGAGGCGGTTTCTCTACCCGTTATTGACGCTTTACCTTCAGTGCAATGCGTGTATGCCGTGGGCATGCCACCGGGAAACAAAATTTGTTTTTTCCATGACCTGGTGAATGTTGTCGTCCTGCCCGCTGTCGGTACGTCATCAGTTTTTCTAAGGCCTCCCATATCAAAGCCCCTTTTTAGGAGGGCACTCTCTTGTGTTGTGTCTGGGTGGGGGTGATCTGGATGGGTAGGTTCCCTGATCATGCAAACAATGTGCCATTCTTACTCGGGATCTCTCAGCGATACTTATAATATCTACTTCGGGAACTTGGCATTGCTTCCCACGATCCGAGCAGCCCCGGCCAATTATCCTTCAAGTGAAGTATGGGCGTTAGACGAAGGACATGGTGATGTTACGATTGACGATGTTTGCGACTTTGTCGTCGAATTCATGATCTTGGATTTGGCGGTATGTCATGCGCCCTCTGATACGTCACTTCGAACTCTTATAATTCATGACATCGACAGGGCTTGTTGGCAGACCACCACATTGTGATCGCAGATCAGTCAAAGGTGCGGCCCTGTGAAACAGTCGCGAAGTCGTTGTATTCTGACACCAAACAGGATGGCGTCTTTAATGAACGATGTATCACACTTGCAAGATTGTACTGAATAGCCATTGATTACCCAACGAACGGAATTCCTGTCGTCATCGATAACGAAGTCTCCAAGATGTTTATCAAGGCCAAACCAGACTGGCATTGTCCAGAGATCCCTAATTCCTGTCACGTTGACTATTACAAGTCAGGTAGCGCTCTTGGCCACCTTTTCAGGGGTATCGACATACATGAGGTCCTTGATGGGATCCTGATTGCGTCGCCTGGGGAGGCGAACCCGTTCGAAGATGTGATCTCTCGCATCCTTGCACCTCTCGTCCAGAGCATACTCAATACAATCCCTGGGGGTATCCAGATCTGGAACGTACAGACAGAAGACCTGCATGCACGCTATGCATCTGAGATGCAATTCATCTGTGCAACGCACAGCGTTTCCACTTCATCCAATACCTGGCTGAGCAAGGAGGAGATCGTTCTAGGCACTATCCTGGCGAGGTGCAGCCAGCCACGCTGGCATGAGGACTGTTCCCATCGCATGAGAATGCATGTGGAGACTCTGGTGAACTACCTCCGCGTGCAAATCATTGGTGTGCTCTCTCCACCAACAGTGGACCAACTGAGTGATGGGCTGAGGCATGCTTGGGCTATGTGGAGTTGGGGGCAGTATCACCAAGAGGAGCCGTTCATTCAGAGCTTTTCACTAGTCGTGTTGGGGCTCATTCTTGAGCTCCTTGAGTTGTTTGGAGTGTTGCCCGATTTTTGATCGGGGTGTGGTGGTCTGTTTGTCTGCCTTGAAGTGTTAGTAACTGAATACTGGCACTAATGCCTTTGTGGT
>Ga0307510_10001959_pt1 | contig 23182 bp, 23 predicted proteins | sample 12_EM_MG_FD_207224 | JGI IMG/M metagenome (GOLD analysis project Ga0307510, IMG submission 207224) | Populus trichocarpa ectomycorrhiza microbial communities from riparian zone in the Pacific Northwest, United States - 12_EM | ecosystem: Host-associated > Plants > Roots > Unclassified | place...
TCCCCACACACAAGTGTGGGACTTTCTAAATCAAATACCGGTAAGACGAAACTGATGGGTGCTCATAGTGTGCGCAGCGCTACCTAACCCCACCGTAGGCCCTTCTTCCATCCCACCGAGGGCCCCAACGGTTCCGTACCATGGCCTGCAAGTTGGGTGGGGGAGGAGGGGGAAGGCCAAGTGCTTACTGTTCCGTGCTATCATAGCAACGGCAAGATAATGGTAATCGCGCCGTTAGGTTATTTTCACAAGCGCTTGTGGCTATAGCCCCTACGAGTACCGGTACTGGTACTCTAGTTGTAGATTAAGATGTAGATTAAGATGATGCCTAGATTACATACATTACATACCCGTACCGTACTTGTTCATACGTATATACACATGCCGGTAAGAGGGGCAAAGGAGCACCTGGCGGGTTATCCGGCCGCCATAATAAAAACCGCACACATGGTAACAATCCCCTCACACATCTCACTCACTCACTCACTCACCCCCCCCCGGGACCCCACCACCACCGTGCGGGTATTATTATACGTACCTTAGGCGCGCGTGCAAACACGATACGCCCACAACAACTTGCCAGATCTCATCCTGACATGGCGTACCTGTCCTAAGGGTTAGGGCTCTGTTCCGCTTCGTCTTCCGATGACTTTAGTAGTGGAATAAATGTTGGTTAACTTAGTCCGAAATTTCTTTCGCGAAAACACCGAAAATCTGCCCCCACAAGACAAAAGAAAAAGAAAAAAACACCAAACCTAAATCGGGAGGCAAGTCCAACGTCCTAGCACATGGTCCGATTATTCGAGTTCTTACAGGTAGGTAAAATGGTGATGGCAAAATAGCGCTTAACAGCCTTGCTCACGCTTTCGCTTCTCATACCGGTACTTAACAATCCAGTCCCTCACCATCTTGGTCGAAAATTCAAGCAAATCAAGTCGCTCTCTGAAGCCGCGCTTATCGCATGCATCTTTGTCATTGTTTGCACCCGAACCCACAGCCTGGTCAAAGATTTTTCTCAGCTTCGTCTTCTCCCATTTCTCCCATCTCTCAACGAGGCACTCATCAGTATCCCCGAATGCCAAGGGCTCTGGCTGTTCTTCCATATCTCCTCCCCGTAGCATTTGAGGATAGGTGTCTTCCCAAGTCGGCACGGTGTTAACACACTCCCAATCGAGGATTCCAGTTATCTCAAGTGTCATACAGTCAACCATGACATTTGAACGATTAAGGTCGTGGTGATGCAGCGCGAATTCCTCTGTTTGTATGTCTTCGGAGAAGATGGAAGGGAGAATTTCCAGGAGTTGTTGGATGGTTTCCTGAATCTCTGGAGCATCCTCGGCAAGATCATCATCCGAGTCACTCTCTGAATATTCATCCTTCGCCTTTTGAATGCTAGCGGCACGTTTATCTAACATGTTGTTACTTCATTGTAGCCAATCAATTCGATTTATCCTACTTACCAGAAGTGAGTTTTAGGAGAAGTTTCTTATCTTCCAGTTCAACTTTCATTAAAGCAAGTAAGTATACTCGGTCGCTTCGATAAGGCCCGCGATCCCTCCTTATCAGTGGCTTCCTCTTTCCAGCGAACATAAAAGAGTTTACTATCGGCCCGATCACAAAATTGTTGTAATCAGTAGCCACAGTGACCTCCAAGTCGCCTTCGCTGAGCTCGGTGCGCTGATACAAACTCCCGATGGCATTGAATCTGCACTTCTCACGGAGTTCCTTTGTGAATTGCCCCAAGCGCTCAACAATAATTCCCTTGCTCTCAAGGCTCAGACCGGGCCAGAGCTCCCGCAAGCATACTCCTGGGATTCTCTCCATAATGATCCATTCGAAGCCTAACTCATTTTTGGTCGTGCAATCGTAGGCGAATACCTCTGGAACTGGTAGTGAGGTATATTGCCGCAACAGTCGGAGAGTGGCAACCTCGCTGGCAGTCTTGTAGAATGGTTCGACCGGGAGCGTTACGCGGAAGATGTAGGACTTCGGGTCCAGGATATTGTCCGAAGGGACCGTGATCAAATAGACTTTGTTAAACGCCCCACCTGCGAGGTATTTTACAGAAAAGTTGTCCGCACCAAGATGTTGTCGTGACAGTGCCTCAATCGCGACGACGTTCGGAGTTGCTGCCCAAGCGGGCACAGGGCCGTAAAAGTCGGATTCCCAACGAAGACCGAAGGGTAAGGAAGGGTGATAGGAGGGCGTTGACGTCATTTTTGGTGACAGTGAGCTGATGAGGTGGTGAGGGGTTTTTGAGATGGGAATGAAGCGGATTGAGAGAACCTGGCCTGCAATACTCGGTGATTTTTAAAGTATGATATCCGGAATCTTGGCACTGATATGTATGCGTCTTGGCGCCAAGCCGTCCGAATATTAAAAAAATCGCCAAGTATGATACTACTGTAGTAGAGTCACCGCGCCCCGCGTAAAAATGAAAGTTGGAACTCTTGGCGAATATTTCAGAGGGAAGAAAACTTCACAGCAAGAAGTTTGTGTCATTGCGTATTCCTTGCTGTTCTCGGGCGTTGCTTTGGGCATGGCGGCCAAGGCTTAGGACCTCCGAGGGCGCCGTGAGTCCCGCGACTCTAATATCTCCGCAGTCGAGGAGATAAATCTCGGCTTCCTCCACCACTAACGCGGCTGTCAGAACTCCCACCACCTCTACCCAAAACCCTCCATTTCCTATTCGTCTTTTCAATTATCTATTCATCATGGGCAAAGCCGCGGGATTTCATTAACGAGATCCCGAATTCAAAGCTTACCGGATTCCGGGAGAGTACCGGGATGATTTACTCGGATCGAAACTTCCGATTAGACATGCAAGGCGTAAGTACCCCGAAGGGCCGTGAGTAGGCTTCGTTACAGGGGCCCTGTTTGTGATAAGTGGGGACAAATTGTGAGGAGAGAATACGAATTGCCAAATAGAAGACCACCGATGGCCGATATAGCTTGCAAGTTCAAATCAACGGGGGGACGACCATTTCAACCCTTCAGAGTTTCGCTGCAGAAACGGTGGCCGGACCAGTCCTCGCCACGGGAACCAAATCCGCCAGCACAATTCGGGCCGGCCTCTTAGACACGATGCAGTTCTGACTCTTGCGGACCCGCCCCTTGCTTAATCTCATGGTTTCCTTTCCGCACGTCTTGCTCGACTCATCAACCGCTATCTCCCACACCCCTCCACCCTCATAAAATACACAGGACCGCGGCTACTACTAGGTCGGGGGGCCGGGAGCAGCAGAAGCCTTGATTGTTTTTGCAGGGGAAAATTTTCTCTTTTGACTACTTTCTCTTCTTTCATGTATTTTTATATTTTTCTTGTTCTCTGTCCTCTTTTTTTTAACCTGCCTACACCAGGTTTCCGCGCGTCCTCCTATACGAAAGGAACTCTACTCATGTTGTATTATATAAATAGAAGATATGGAGGAGCTGGGAGAGGCAGAGGCGAATTTGTCAATTCCTTCCTTTCTGTTGAAAAGGAAAATGGTTTTTTAAAAAATAATAATTTTATTCTCTTCGTGCTTCGGGCTTTCTTGGCTTTAATAGCTTGTCTACCAAACTAGTACCCTGAGCAAAAAAGAGATAGTCAAAGCTAGACAAGAAAACAGAAAGGCAGTCGATCACCATTAACCATATGATAAATGAGAAACACATCCCCCGGCCTATACCTCAACTGGTGATTATAACACAACGAACGGGGTTGCATCTACTACCGGTAAATAGTACAGTACGAGTCAATGGGCCAAAAGTGGTTGCCTAGCAACTACAAGAAGACTTACCAGTATTAGACATTCAACCAGACAGGCCATGTGAGCCTCGGACCGATCACAAGCTGAGGCTCTTCCCCCGCAAAAGAAAAATATCTGCCGTCTTGGACTATTCTCTATCTTTAGTTCCTCCGGACCTGGGAGCTCCATCGAACCTTCTTTCCCATCTTCTTATTCCCCTTGTTTAAACTCAACTGCAGACCTCCTAAAACGAACAATGGCTCCAGCACTTCCAACAACCACTTCATTATCAGCCGGAGCACCAGCCAAACCGCCTCCAGCTCAACCTCCTCGTCGCAAGAGAAAGAACCGAACTCCGGTAATCTCCAGGTTAATAGTCGATGATCTTCGCGGTGAAGTAGCACACGTGCCCGAGGATATTTGGCGCGATATTTTCGGGTTTGTAAAGCAGGAGCCCAAACCACAGCCTGAACAGGAAACCGTTAATGGGATTCCAGTAGTCGGTGGGCCTGCAATGGTGATTGTTGATGATGGTAAGCTCTACACCCACTCGCAAAGGCAGAAATTGACCTTTTAGAACGCGGTAGATGAGGATGACGAACCCATTCCCCCTACACTACATGTTGCCGTTACTCCTTTAATATATTCACGGGAGACTGCTACAAAGAAATGGACTATCTTTCCGGTTACGTTTCTTCCAGGGAGCTCTCAATTTCCCGGACTCCCGCCGGCCACTATGATGCTTCCACGCACCGTCGCGCTTTCACCTTCTCTTGCAGCCGCTGGCGAAAAGACACCCAGAACAAGCACGGTGGTAAATGGGCATTTCAATTCAAGGATCAGCGGGGTGTTCTGATCGATGATCTCTGGCTTCACGTCATGCTTGCTGCCATCGGCGAGACCTTAGAGTCCGATAAGGATAAGGAGATCATGGGTGTCGTTGTTAATGTCCGCAAGGCATTCTATAGAATCGGCCTCTGGACCAAGACTACCGGTGGTGGGAAAGGTACTTTAAAGGAAGCGGCATTGATGGAGAGTGGCAAGAACTTCAAGGAGGTCCTGAAGCTTGGTGATAAGGAGGTTGTTGAATTTTCTGGCCATACTGAGAGCGCTCATGCTGGACAGAGCAGGGCCAAGGCCAAGCATGTTGTTTAGAATTGGATTTTCTTCTCGTCTTGTTCCCTTGCAGCCATCAGGCCAGGCGATTCTATAGCATGCTAAAGAAATTGCTCCCTTCTTTCTCGAGGGTTTTTTCCTCCCTTATTTTTTCCCTTCTGCTAAGCATTACGATTCACGGACGGCATTCTTTTAGCTGTATCAATTACTTTGCTTGGAGATTCCGGTTTTTTGCTCCTTTTCTTGGGGTCTGGTGTATGTTTATTCGCTTTTCGGTTTCATGACATTGTGTTCATGTTTTTTTTTCTCCTAGGAAGTAGTGGTGAAGCGGAGGTGAAGGGGGCTGCTAGCTGATGTCCTCACACGGTCTGTGAAATAAAAGCCACCCTTCTGGAAATGAATGAACTTTAAACATATATGTTCACGAATGATCACTCGAAATGTGAAATATTGCAAGAATCTTACGGGTATAGTTAGGTTCTAAGATGCAAATCCTCGTAATTGGGGGTGAAGCTAAATAAATAAAATAACAAACAAGGCCCTAGTATGGGGGAGTAAGGTGTCCACCGGACGTAATTTTGATTGTGGAGAAGGTTCCGGAGACATAGTTATTTTTTCTTATCTGGGATAGAGTCTCCGGACACTCGCGGTAGAGCTTCTATGATACTTTTGCCTCACTTAATTTTTAAAAGGGAGAGAGTACCGTATTCATAATGACTCCCTTGAGCTTAAGAAATATGTACTCGAGTACTGCCATTGATTGCGTAATCAATTGTTTTGGAAGGAGCGGGAGGGGGACCCTCCAAGACATCTTGGCCCAGATTAGTTTCCTTGGCGAACGCTGCGGGGGGTTTTGCTTACCAAAATATCTTGCGCTCATAAAATGCCTGACGTTTACCTATCATAACCTATTTATTGCACCGTAACTAATTATAACCAGTTCCCATCACCTACGAAACAATAGTTAAACAAATAAATAGATAGGCAAAACTAAGGCATCGCAAGTAAGATATAAAAAAAGGTCCAATCCTGGTGGAGGAGAGCTCCATTACAACGTGGGGTACCGTAGGTCACAGTACCGTACAGCATCGTTCCAAAAGTTCTCGCACCATGGCTGGTATGATACTGCGCCAGGAAGGGCTATATCATAATACACCTGGTATGGAAATTTGCCACGGTACAAGTATCATACCAACCAGGGTGCGGGAACTTTTGGAATGGGGCTGTACAGCGCATGGAGCAGGGAGGTGCGAGTATTGATCTATGCGGATAAATAATATTTGTATGAGTTTTGTTGTGCTTGGTGCTTTGTGCTTGTATGGTACTCGAGTACTGTGAGCTGGGGGGGTTGGTGGGTAGCGGTAAGGATATTTTGTATACTTGGGAGTATAGTACTGTACATACTAGTATAAATGGGATGGAGTAAAGAGCGAATGAATGAATGAATGAGGTCGTGTTTGTACACCTCCCCCGCCATATCCTGTTATCACGGTTATTATACAAGTATTTGTTCCTCAAGTTCCCGAGCTCACAAGGTCCGACCGTGGCCGCCGAAAAGAGGGGAGGGGGAATAAAGCGTCTTCGTTTATTCACATAATATTGATTAATTTGTTTTTAACTATGCGTGCGTGGGCACGTTCGTGGCTGATAGGTCGTTGCCTACCTCTTGCGCTCTGGTAATGAAGAAATATCGTAAACAGAAAAAAGAAAGAAAAGAAAGAAATCCTGCCCTGGCCTGGCCAACCCCCTGGGCTAACTGAAAAGCAACACCCCGACGTACACACACGTCATGTCATACATGGCCATTCTCAGTTAAGAGATGTCCACGGACGGATGAGTAAAAGTAGAGAGGTAGATCGTGGATTGAACTCGAGTATCAGCTAAGACCTGAGTTCATCTGGAGGGTATGATATGTAGATGATCAAGTGAATGAGTCCACAACTTTTTTCTTTTTTTCCTTCTCCTCTTGGCCACACTTTTTTTTGTTGTTTTGTTTCGTTTGTGAGGGTAGGGTTTGAATCGAACGGAAGGGGAGGAAATGGAAATAGAAAAGAAATTATAAAAAAGAAGAGATGTAATGCGACAATGATTAAACAGAGACCAACCCAAAGCGGTGGAAGAATGGAAGGGAAAAAAAGGAAAAAAAGGTAGTTAAACGTTTATGCTGATGAGTATGATGATAATGAAGAGAGGAGAGATGAAGATATAAGAAAAACGCCCAAAATAAAGCTTCCCCTCCCGCCAAAAAGAGAAATAATAAAAATACCCAATCCCCAGCCATGTATTTAATTTCTCCGAGCGGAACAATGGAAACCCATACGCCAGTATAAAAAAGGAAAAGGGAAAAAGTAACAAGCGATGTCGAACCGGGATGGGTCACACAGAGCTGAGTTTAACGAGGGCCTCTACGGCCTCCCGTTCCTCTCTGGCCCTGGCCGAAGCTCCCCACGCCGTTGGAAGGCTGTCGAGTCCGACGCCTGTAGGGGAAATCGACGGCCCAACTTGATTCCTAAGCATGGCCGCGCCCATTTGAGCCCAGTCTTCCTCATCCGTGACGTCTCCATCGTCCTCGTCCTCCTCGTCTTCAGAAGACGAGGATTCATCCAGTGACATTCTATCAACCCCATCCTCCTCCCCTTCTTCGCCCTCCACACCCTCGGAATCCATAGACTCCTCTCCCTCCTCCTCCGATTGCACGAAGATGCCCGACTCGCCAGTGTAACTCGTGCCCACAACTCCGGCCTTCGTCTTCACGAAGTTGGAGTGATCAGAAGCTGCTGGTGATATCCCTCGATGGGATCTCGGTGGGTCAGATTTCATCCGCGCGTCCCAGCGTCCCCAGCCTACTTTTTCAAAGGCTACGTCACCATTGACACCGCCGGCCTCGCCCTCACTCCCGCTCACTCCACCACGCCCTTCTAATGCACCAACCACCAGTCGTCGCTGCTTTGCCGGCGGAATACTAGAGAAACCCGGTATGGCAGAGATCAGATGTGCTGTCAAGTGCCGAATTGCCAGTGGACCGTGCTTGAGCAGGATCTCTGGAAGGTGGTATTTTGCTAGAAGAGCCGGCGTTATTGCCCCCGTTGTTTCAGCAAGCAACGAGGTTCCAGGTGCTACCTTCAGCAGACGGTGAACAGGTGTAGTGCCGGTCGTGGTAGTAATGTCCGGAACGTCAATGTCCGAGTCCGCGGACGCAGTCGCAGGATTCGGCACCGGTGGCAGGGACGGCGAAATGGAGTTCGGCGGCGTGGGAAAGTGAGAGTACGGCTCAGGGAGCGTAAAAGCGTTATTGTCCGACACCGTTGCTTTGCCGCCGCGGTGGAGGCGGGAGGTCGGGATTGCGACGGACATGGAGGTTGTGGTGGTAGCCATGTTGGGTGGTAGAGTTTCTTGGGGAAGAAAAAAAGATTTGGGAGTTCTAGTGAATGGGTCAGTCAGTTGGATTTTCTCCCTATTTTATCAAGTCATTTGTGACATGGTGAATCCCTTGCGGTTTTCGCCATCTCTTTTTTTCCCTTTGCTTTCTTTAGGTTCCTTTGCTATGCTCTGCCCCCGGTGAGTCACATGGTAGGGAGGTGAGGCAGATGGGCGTAGGTAGCGCAGCTCACACGCGATGCTACCATCATACCCATCGTAAACCAAACTAACAACACCAGATCGAGCAGAGCTGAGCAGGTAAGAAAGCCAAACCGCCAAAGAAAGGTCCCTGATCCCCCCTTCTCTAACCCTCAACGTGAAGCTTCGAAAAATAGAGAACCTCCGACAACCGACCGACAATAACACCCAACAACACTGTGACAAGGGGACAAAGGAATACAACTGCTCACCTTAATAAAGAATAAGAGCTAGAGTAATAAAAGTTCCAACGTTGTTATGCTCAGGAAAGAACAAAGTGACAGGAAAGTAAAGGGAAAAGAAAGGAAGAAGAGAAAAGGGAAATAAAAGGAAAGACAAAAGGAAGGGGGCCCAGAAAAGAAAAATAAAAAGAGTGAAACCAAAAAGGCTACCCGTACCAAATGATAGGGAATGATGAGGTTATGGGGGGTGGATGGTATGGTAAGTGAGAACCGGGCAGGGCAGGGCGGGCAATGAGACTGGGCAGAGCAGAACAGAACAGGAACCACCACACACTTCTGAAAGGGGTGAATGAAAGGAAAGGAAGAGCTATGACATCCTGATGCTGTATGATAGCCACAGGTAACGGGCTGGTAGGCTTGTTTCTTTTCTCTTCTGTTTGATAATTTCGCTCCGCTGGCGTAAGGACAGGACAGGACATACACACCCACTTACACCCACACACAACCTTCGTGGCATGGCTGGCCTACAGTATCGTAGCTTATGCCGGTAGGCATAGGCTACGCTGACTTAGAATTGACAACCATCTCCTCCACCACCAACCTCCCCCTGTTTTGCATGCGGGCACCTTTTCGCGAGTGATGTCCGTGACCCTGGCTGCTTTCTCGCTCTATCTCCCGTTTGCGGTGTATCAGTATGTTGTTGGTTGGTTGGCTAGTTGGCTGGCATGAGTTATGGTATTATACCCTCATTCATTCTCACTCTTACTAAGGGCGCAGGGAACAGATGTCCTGCTTTGAGTTTGACCTTGACCTCGCAGTCTTTTCGTTGGGAACATACCAAAAGCATAGCGTAGCTAGCTACCAGTAGCAGAACCCAGCATAGCATGCATAAAACACTCGATTACTTGCACAAAGCGTACCATAACACGGGTATGTTGTTTCCGTGTCAACATCAGCACCATCCAACTGGAACAAAATCACGCTTTCGTACCCGCGCAGGCCATTTGAATTTGGACACCCAAGGTGGAAATTCCCATACAAGGTGTCCAACCTCAGCTTGGGCGCGCTAGTATCATGCTTGCACCGGTACTATTATCAAATTTCGTTTTTGAGTGTCAAGAGAATCGATCAATCGGATGAACGTGAGCGAGTGAGTGGATGAGTGAGCGAGTTGAGAAAGCGGAGGGCGGGGATTGTTTCCTGGAATTCCCGGGGTTGGCCGGGAATTTCCTTATCGTTTTTTCCCCCCAAGGTACTTGTACTATACGCATGATATATCGAAGTTCCCTACTATAATTGACTGAGCCGAAGGTACAGTACTAGTTACTCTACCGCATTCTATCCCAAGCCGGCTCCTCGGAAAGTAAGACGAAACAAATGGAAACGAAACGAGGGCTTTTTGGGGATCGCTGATTCGTTCGTTGGACTGCGCGTGGTTTATGTCATGTCATGTCTGAAGGTATGATGTGTTTGACCATTTTGCCAGAGGACAGTACCGCACTGCACCGCACCAGTAAACAATGAGGAAGAACTGGAGACAACGCTTGGTTGGAATAAAATCCATTAAAGAAGCACCTCTACCGGTATCGCAACGGGCATCTATGCCGTTTATCGCCTACTCCAGAGTGCTGTGCCAGTGCTTCCTTGATTTCCTCCCCTCTAGGTCCATCTCTATCCCAACAAAATTCTCCACTTTGGTCTATCTAACCTGACCGTCAAAAATCGCTGACATCACCAACCACGAAAGCCCTCAAAAAAACATCCACCCCGTGCCAACAACCAAGCCCAAACAAAAAAACCCCGAGTGAGCCCACCACCACCGCCCTGGGACCGCTACAATCAACCACGGGTAACTAAAACTCAACTTTTTATCCGCAAACTTCACCCCACGTGCGATCGCCTTCCAGGATCTATCGTATTGCACTTTCCTCCACTTGTTTTTTTTGTTTTTTTCCTTCCTCCCCCCCTCTCTCCGCCTAACCTTCATTCATATCCCCTTTCGCCCGGGGCCCGTGTAGGGTAGATAGGATATACCGGGGTTTTGCATCGTATAGAAGAGAAGAGAAGCTGGCTAATTCGCAAGCGACGGGGTAAGTTCAGGTATCGTAGTTGTGCTCCCCGTTGCGCACCCGTTGGTTAAGTTAGTTATTTGAGTGTATGATACCGGTAGATAGATAGATAGATACCACAGATAGCATTCTCTCGATTGATAACTTGACTTACCGTATGCTACTCACACAGATAAGCAAATCTACACTGCCGGTATCCATGCTGGACAAACCGCTAATCCTCACGTAGCTTAGCACAGCACAAGCTATGGTAACTCACAGAGAACGAATGGCGCGATAACCTATCCTTTAGTTCTAGCCTACCGTGTGGCTGAGCTCGAGAGATCTCGCTTACATGAGAATAACGAAGTCCGGAAAGTACTTGTAGACTATCCTTCCTTCCTTCCTTCATTCCTTCCTTCCTAAATTGCTGGTGAAAATTACTAGAGTTTCAAAATGCGACCTTATTATCCCACTGATCTCTTGCGCATACAGTGACAAAGTCGGGAAGAAAACCTACCGTAACCCTTCACCGTTCCACTCAACATGACACCCATCGTTGACAATGCCATCATAGTCCCCCAACACTTCCCACGCGCGGATACGGTAATACGATATTAAATTACTTTGCGGACACAGCTGTGCTGTAGGTACCGTACTTTATGATACTGCGCACTGATACTCGTACCTAACCAATTATATCATACAGACATGAGAGTATGATATTTCCTCCCACACGAGGGCTTGTTTCAATGTTCTTCCCGAGTAAGTTAGGGGCTTATAAAAATGCCATGATAATAATAATATTATTTCACCGTCCATTCGTCACGTACTTCGGGGTTTGAAACTTTTTTTTTTTTTTGTTATTCGGGTTTTCAGGCCCGCAACAACCCCAGAGGGCACTCACCGTAGATTTTATCATACTATAACAAAAAAACAAAAGAACCCGATTGCAACAACAATCGGATCTAACGGCTCGGCGGGCAGTTCGGATCAGTGGCATTTGTGACGAGTTCGTGATGCCACGGGTGCGCGGGGTCACGGGTGGAAAATGGTTTGGCTCGCGGAGTCTCACGTACGGTATACCGGTGCTCGAGCACGGTCTCGATAACTCACCCTAATCCATCAAGTGCCATATCTGGACATGAAAAATTTTCCAAGAACCAGTGTTTTTACATACAAATTCGAGGATCTTGGCTCCTCTATCTCCTTGCACGGGTAGATAAACGGGTGCTGTACGGTACCGTGGATGAACCCGCAAGAGCACGGTAAGTGAGCCATCTGGGGTGAAATCAAGTGTATGTAAGCTGCAAACAAACTTGCACGACAGCAATAACAGGCTCCATGTGAATAGAAAAATTACTGGGTCTGTCTAATGGTTTTCACTCACGTCTCTTCAAACCCCCGAACGCCTCCTCTCCTTGCGTTTACAGTCTTCAGAAACTTTGGTGCGGCCTTAGAGTTCGCTGTCGTCGGTTGTTGGTTTATAGACATTGAATATCACCCTAAGCATGTTAACGGTATGACAGATATGGCACAGTATAGATGTGGTGAACGAGTGAGTGAGTGAGCAGGTAAATGTGCTCGGTCTCGCCTTATCACATTACCCTGTCAAATGTTCTACACGTCCTCTCTGGATTCGGAAGGTTAATTTTTGATCATGGGATGTCACTCGAGGGGCACCGGTGCAGATTGTTGGAATTTGCCCCAATGTGCGGAAGCGAAATGGTAAAACACTTTTGCGCAACTCCAATTCGCAGTGATATTCTTACTTCTTGCTATCAACCAACACGAGAGGGCCAAATGGCCGAACATATATAGAGAACTTCAGTGACCTCATCCCTCATGTGAAAGAACCTGTTTCCCGTCATCAGCCCATAACGCATGATGAGTCTTAGCTGTGTATACGCCTCCAAACTTGGAGAGCGCAAATAAGAAGCCTAGCCGATACGAAATAGCCGGCGCATAATCAAGAACCAGCCAACCATGTCTCACCTCCACATAAGAGATATCCCGATAGGACAGAGTGACATAGGAAAGAAACGCTTGCGACAAAGCCGTTGTTTGAGGGCAATGGAAGACTCGGACAGTAAAAAGAAATTCAACACAGATAAGGGGTTGTTGTTGTGAGGGGCTTAGAAGGGTGGAGCACAGGGAGCGGCATTTTGCCCGTTAGCTCTGAATGGGTTGGCTAGATTTTGCCTTTTGTTTTTGTTCCTTTCTTGCAGAACTAACTTGGCCAAGAAGGCGAGAGAGGGGAAGGGAGAGGGTGGGATAAATGGAAATACAACTAGAACGAGGCGAGCGTCGAACAAAACCAGTTTGCCATTTCAGCTCAAGTTCTAGAGAATAATAAAAGAGCTTAGAAGAATGGAAGCGAAATAAAGACAGATCACGACAAAGCAAAAGTTCAGGAAACTGCCATGTAGTCAATCCCAGCCACCGCCACCCATGCTCAAGCCGCTTCCTTCGCTGCTGTTACCTGCTTCCGCGATGTCCTTGGGCATTGGGTTCTGGGGCATTGGGTTCTTGGGCGGCAAGATGTTCGCTTGCCTGTTGTCGGCCTCATCAACGAATCCAATCTGGACATCCTCAGCTTTCTGCCAGATTGGGCGGTAGAGGTTTGGCGCAGGCTTTGAGCTGGTGCCGTCTCCCTCCTCACTTGGAAGTCCGATTTCTGCCATTTTGACAAGAGCATGAAGGGTATATGCCGCGTCGTTTCCTGTTCGTTTGGGGATTACTAACCGTCTGCGGAGAAAATTAGAGATGTGAGGGGAAAAAAGAGTTCACCAGCGTTGTGCAGATGCCTGGAATCAACACCAAGGTCATACAGCATTGGCCCCAAGCCTTTGCTTTGGTGATCATTCATAACTGCCTTCCACAAGCAAGTGGTGTCGATAACTTCCAGACCGGCAATGTTGCCAACATCGTAGCCAACTGCCATCAAAAAATCAACGTCGGTCCTAACATCGTGCCCGACAAGCACAACCCTTCTTTTTTCACCGTACTTGTCATAATGGCGGAAGCACTCGCCGATTTTCTCGGGGAGTTGTTTCAAGGGCACAAACTCAGAATCTCCAAACATGAAACGGTCGGCAGCGTCGGTAACAAACTGTCCATTACGCATGTTTACATGCTCGCTAACACGGAAATGGCGGCTCTTGATGAGGTCGATTATAGCGTCACTCCTGCGGGGGGGAGGACTGACTAGATCAAAGCTATCCTGAATAGCTTTCAAGACGTTTTCGCGGGTCGGGGCATTCTCTTGTGGGGGAGGGAGTTCCGTGGTGTCAAGAGTGGAGATGCCAACCTCAGTGATTATGTTGTGATTGTGCTCGAAAGCCTCGACGTCAATGCTCACAAAGACCGGAAAGGTTTTTTCCATCTTAGACTCAGGATTGTGTTGAATGTATTCGAGATGATTCATTGCGGATTTGACTTGGGACTTCCAAGTTTCCATTGCCTGAAGTCTCCTCGCTGCATTTCGTTTGGACTTGCCACTCTTTTTACTGGGTCCCTTCCTTGCCGGGCTGCCGAATTTTTGCAAAAGTTCGTCTAATTCCTCCTTACTCTCGAAATCACCCATGAGAATAGGGACATCCTCCTTGGAGTCTAATGTGTAGGAAATTTTCTTGGGGGGGAAATTCTGAAAGAGGCGGATGCTGGTTTCGGCGGCAATCTCTTTGAAGAACTGATCTACCTGATCCCAAGAGATCAAAAGAGTTTCGCAAACAGTAGTCTCGTAGACGTATCTAGGGTCCAACATTAGGTGACGATGCGCTATCCAAATGGGGAAGGATAAACCGTGATGTAACAAACATTCGCCAGCCGTAGGCATGAAAAGGCTTAGAATCAAAGAAACGGCTGACAACATGCTGATCGGCTTTGGATAGAAATTTGTAAGGAAAGGTTCTCAAGGTTTTGTATTCCACAAAGCTATCCATGTTGATCTTGGTTTTGGCAGCCTTGGGAGGGGTGGGTCTAGGCTTTAGCTTGTGGAGTTTTAAGCTCTTTGATGGACGTTTGTGTTCGGCAGACTTTAAGGCGCCAGTCGAATGACTAAATTCTAGGCAAGCCGTCAGTGGTTGTGGTTGTAACGGTAGGGGTGATCTAAATGGTCGTGGTTGTGGTGGCACTGGTCCTCGGAGGAGGCTCTGTGTGGAGTAATATGTGCCCCGTGATCTGGGGCGAGATGGCAATGAGTGGGGAAAAACTCTCCGCTGTAAGGGAATTACCGGCAGACCTGTTCGCATCCTTCGCGAACAAAATTCTCTCCCCCGTCCAGTAACCGACAGGGCGCTGGATATAGAACTGTCTGTAGAGTCAGCTGATAAGGAGTGAGGTTTGATGTAAATGCTCAAGATGTTTGTAGTGCTTGTCAAAGATGTTTGTAGTGCTTGTCAAACAGAAGTTTTCGGTTAGATGCCAGAAGAGGGTTAGGGTTGAAAGGGAGGTTGTGGGGGTGGTGGGAGAGGGAAAGCTTAGCTTGGACCCTGAGTTAGTAAGATACTTGTGTGGTACAAAGTATTCTCTATCGCAGTTAGACTGGCACGAAAAGAAAAAGCCTTTTAAATTCGTGATGTTTCAAAAAGGGTTGGTTGCTCAAGCCATTGCTACTGAGGTGGGTCGTTCTCTCACTTTTACTGTGAGTACCGCATTGCGTCACCTTTTTACCCATTTTCGACTTCTATGTCCTCAATCTCGATTGATTGAAGAGTATATCACCATAATAGACGAACTTGAGAGTTCAAAGTTTGGTTCCAAGCGAGGGATGCGAGTAGTATTGCATCCTGTGGACGCTGGCTTGTAGAGTGTACCGGCATGGTCTGCCGGCGTTGTGCACTGTCAGAGGGGACCATAGTTGGAGAGATTTAAGATGCATTATACGAGAACAAACGAATATTATACATTCTTGTTGAACAAGAGAGTAGCGTACTCTTCTGTACAGAATTGTCTTTATTTCTCAGCACAGGTATCATACTGTATTTTACGGGGAAAGGGGCATCTTGCATGGACCGACAGACGCAGGCAACCCTACCTGGTTCCGGTGGCTGACCGATAATTAACAACCTTGTTGAGATCCCTTCCAAAACAAGCATGAGAGGAATGGGTTGCTGTCAGGTGTCATGGTGTGTTCGGTAGGTACCCGCTTACGCCACATTGGACTCAACAACAACATCAACCACCTCCACACTTCGCCAACCTTTCGAACTCGCACACACCTCCCCCTCCTTACACCCCCCCCCCCCACCCCCGCCCCCCATACCCATACATCACCTCCACAATCAAAGCTTCTGGTCTCACAATATTTCGTCTTTTGCTATTTTGTTTTTCGGTTACAATCATGGAGGAAGCGGTCGCGTCGCCCGAGTCCCTAGTGGACCCAGACGCCGTGAACATTACTCGCGAGTTCATTGACTGTCAGCATTTCCCCACCGTGGGCCCCTGCCACTTTTGACGACTACTCTGCTGACATGAGATTATCGCAGTTACCGAATTCCTTCCAGCGGATATGTATCGTTCGTTACAACTTGTCCGTCAGCTTAAGAAAAAGGCCGCCGACCACAGCAGGAACGTCGATTCGCTTTGTAAGGAATTTGCAAGCCTACCCGAACAGAGCCGCGTCCTACCTCCCAGCCTCGATGTTCCACTTGCCGATTATGTTTGCCCTCCCATGAGCGAGAGGGAAACGGAGTTAAGGATCAGAATATCCGATGCGATCAAGGACGCCCAGTTCGCTCATCAGGAAGCGAAGGCCGAGGCTGAGAGAGCTTCGCAGAATGTACGGGGAAAACAACATATGCTACCCTTGCCTGTATTATTTTGCTGACTGGGCCTAGATCAACCGTCATCATGCTCGTATCGTTGCGATCTATGGTGGCCTCTGTAAAGTTACAATACCGCCGGACGAACCTGAACAGAGGGCTGCCGAGAGGCAACAGACCGATGTTCGGAAAATAAAAATCCGCATTTCCTCCCAAAAGGCAGCTCCAGCAGGTCGTCACCCCCGTCTCCGTGGTTCCACTTCGATTGCGCAAACTTCTCGCTCACGCCAAAAGCAGCGGGAGAGAAATAACAGGGACGATGACGGTGACGATAATGAGTGGGAGGATATACCATCGACGCCATATAGTTACGAAAAAATAAAGAAGAAAAAGAAACTACTTGGTGGAATATCTAGACGTGGACAAAAAAACAATAGCGAGTCTCCATTTGTTGGTGGGGCTAAAGCCAGAAACGAGGATGGATCTTTGATCCCTAATAGCTTGCTTCCCTGGAATAGGCTTACGAATGAAGAGTTGGCAAAACTGCGAAAACGAATGAAGAAAAATTCTGGCTGGACACCATCTGTTACTATGATAATTCGAGAGCTTGAAACGTTGGGTCGAGGGCCTAAGCACAAGGAGAAATATGAGGATCAGTGGGGAGGTGGCAGGGGCGATGAGTTTCTTAAAATATACGGACCGGAAGATGGTGGAATTGGCGATCCAGAGAAGATCGCACCAGATGATGGGGCAGGAGTTCGTGAGAACAAGGGTATGAAGCTTAACCGTGCCAAAAAACGGAAGCGGGAGGAGGAGAGAAAGGAGAAAGAGAAAGAACTGGAGCGCGAGAAATTGGAGGCGAAAATCGAGGAGGACGAGAAGCTCCGCTTGAAGCTTGAACATGAAGAAGCTGAGATGAAGAGAGAGATTCAAGAGGAAAAGGAACGTGCAGAGCTTGTGAAGCGCGAAAGGGAAAAGGAAAAGGAAAAGGCAAAAGCTGAAGAGGAAGCGGCCACTGCCGCAGCTGCAGCCGCAGCCTCTGCAAAGGAGGAGAAGGAAAGGGAGGATGCCGCGATAGAAGAAAAGGCTAGGGCAAGTGCTGCTCTTAAGGAGCGAGAAAAAGCTGCCGCCGCGGTAGCGGCAGCATCCGAAGCACGGGTGCCTCAGCCCATCACTCGATCATCTTCAATCAGCACTGCGGCTTCATCCTCTACCTCTTCTGAATCATCCTCCAGCGGAGAAGACGAAGATGCCGAAATGGCCGACGCAGTCTTAGAAGAGTGCACAGCATCACCTCCAATCCCCACTCCGCCCCCGCCCCCACCAAAGCCCCGTCTCGGCCGCCCTCCGAAAAACTCTAAACCCCAAAAAACCCCCAGCTCCGATTCCCCGCCTAGTTCCGGTGAAAAGCGCAAGCGCGCCCTATCGGCGGCAACACCTATCCTGCCGACCCCCTCTCTCGCTGAATCCCGCGCGAAACGCGGGACATCTGTTGCCGCACCCCCGACCGGAACAGTGTCACTCGCCGTCGGCCGCAAGCGCTTAAACGTCGCTGGGCCCAAACCGAACAAACCGACGAAACCGAGCGTCGGTAGAAAGAAGGGCCTCGTGGCGGGTAACAGCCGCAGACGCGTGGATGTTCAGGATGTGGATGGGGCCGGGGAGTGGGTTGATGAGGAAGATGAAGACTTGAAGACTTATTGCCTTTGTGATGAGGTCTCGCATGGAGTTATGGTTCAGTGTGATAATGAGCAGGTTTGCTTTCCCTTACTAGTTTGTGTACGTAGGTAGGAACGATGGATTGCTAATTCCTGCGTTTCGTTTAGTGTTCTAAGAAGTGGTTCCACATCGAATGTGTTGGACTCACCGAGCAAGTAGCGAAGGATAGCAGCGCGCAATGGTTCTGTCCGGATTGCGATAGTGGGGGAGGGAGGGGGAAAAGGAGGAAGAAGACTTGATCATGTTTTTTGTTACTTTCTTTTTTCTTAATCTCACTTTGCTTTCTTCGTATTACACCTTATTACTCCTCATCATATAATCACCATCGCTACTACCTCCTACCTGCTACCTATCTACACCACCTCTTGGGCATTTACCCACCTACCCCTCCTATATCTCCCCCATCTGCATTAGGCAAAACATTTCCCCTTCCCTCTTATCTCCTATCATCATCATCATTACCACCACCCCTACATCCATTCCTCTTCCTTTCTTTTTCACTTTTCTTTCATTTTTTTCTTTCATATTTCCTCCTCCTTCAGCCCTGCATTAACTTACATTACCTATTTTTCCCCCAAATGGAAGCAAATCATTGGGGCTTGGCGCATGTGCGGTGTATCATAGCGGATTATCCCTTTCTTTTCTCGTTTTCCCTTCTTCTGTCTGATACTCTTCTGTGTGAATAGCTTAGTTCCCTTTTTTTCTTTTCGTTTTTCGTTTTTTTCTTTTCACTTAAGTGAGGGCTGAGTGCGTGCGTGCGTGCGGTCAGGTTTGGGTTGGGTTGGGCTAGGGTCTCTTTTGGGGGTTATTTCTGGCTTGGTTGGGTTTGCTTAGTGGGTGGGGGAGGGAAGGGGTGCTTGTGGTTGTAGCTGTGGTTGTAGCTGTGTCGCTGGAGGGGGTAATAATCTTGTAAGATTAAGTAAGAACCGGATTCCTCTTGTGGGGGGAGGGAGTGGGATGTGTGATTGTGAAATTGGAGGTGGCTAGGCGGGAGTTTCTTGTGGTATCCGATAGCATAGTAGCACGGTGAGTATGGGGTGAATACGTACGCACTCGAGCACTTTGGGCGATCTTAATGACCGAGCTTGCTAGCACATACAATAGCTCATGATCTGCATTCCGCCGTAGTATATGTCCGCGATGGCCCCCTTGTTACTTGGACAGTTTCACTTGTCCGCCTATCTTGCCGACCCCACTACTCCAGCTATTTTTGCTAGCCAATGCTCAGGCCAATCCTGTATAGCTACTATAATAGAGCCCTATCAGAACCGGATCCTAAGACGTAGACCGCCATGCAAGCAGAAGGCTCCCAGAAGGATTTGTAAGGAGAGAGGATGGCAATGTAAAATTGGGAGATTCCTCGGACCCGTCAAAAACGAGCGGTTCACTGAAATCCCCCTCAACGCTTATACCTACAGTATTATAACCTACTGTACCTGTCGTACCTAGAGTGACCAACTAAAAGCCTCGGTGATTAGGCGGCCCCCCACCAAAAAAAAGAAATGGGCACAACCCCTCACTTTTCCAATTGTCGACAGCTCATCGAAAATTAAACCTCCTTTTCTAGGACCCCTGATCCGGAGCCATTCCATCCGTGCGGTATCTCACGATAAATTCGAGGAATGCTCATCGCCAACTGAAGCCCTCACAAGACAAGTTCATAAAGTTCTGTCATTAGTTGAAAGTCTTCACTATCGTCGGTTCACTGGGGTGATTTGGCCCATCAATGCAATACAACTATGCCATAATCTTTAGTGATGGTAACACGATGAAGAAGGGCTCTGCGAACTGTTTGAGGGCAGTTTCTACACGCGTGTGGCTGTTGCACTTGGTTAGTTTTTGGGAAATCATTCCTTAACAGGATGAGTTTTTCGCTGTGAATGCGCCTAATAATCGAGGTTTTTGGTTAGTCATTTTGGTGCCTTCTTGTTGCGCACAATTCCCCACCGGCGCTATTTCCCAAGTATTCTCCTGGAAGTACTCCCCCCGTGAGGCACCTAGGATATAAGTAAATTGACTCCAACCCATAGCGCATGAGCTCTGATGGTCTCCTACGAGTGAGAGGTTGTGACTAGGTTTTTGGGGTGTGCCGGAGGGCGGGTGGCATAGCAGCTTGGGGGGGGGGCTTTGCGTGGGCGGGAGGATGCACAGATGGTATTAGATACGGATATTCGTGAAAGTCCATAACGCCAGCTTTGTGCTTTTGGTTTCTTTCGATTTGGAGATAAGATAGGTCTTCCAGGATGCTGGTGGTTGAGAGAGGGTGAAGCATCATGGCTCATTACATCTCATCAGAGATCTGAGGTTCGTCCCTGGTTCAGTTTCTTTTTTCCTGGCCTATGATATCATTTTTATATCTTTCTAAGAAGCTTACTTGTGCAGTACTATAAGTCAACGTTCTCGAAGTAATTGTTCCTCTTCCCCTTTCTCAGCGGAGTCAGAGTAAACCCTACTGCCCCTCCCCGTTTGCTCTCCTTTGGTGATTAGATTGATTCGGAGCTTTTCTATATAACCGGCTGCTGGAGCATCCAATTGGGTTGGGTCACCCCAATAGACGCCTCGAGCATTACGACGGTGGTACTCGTGTGCTCACAGGACGACAACTGATGTCAACATCATATACCGGTACTTATCGCAATGCGGACGGGAAGGTAGAATGCGCTATCTGATTTATGAGTCAATCCTTTGTCCCTTCCCAACTTTCTTCTTTCCCCTCAAGTTCACGGGGTTCAGCATCCCGCTCATAAAACCTGCTATTACACCACCCCGGGCAGCACTTCCGGGCACTGTGCATGCCCCAGCACATCCCAGAGCCCGCAGTGCAGAACACCGGACGAGAGGCGAGATGACAGATAGATAGGTATGCCTACTTCATTGAGATAACAAATTCATTTCCCTTCCTCCCCACCTATCTATCAGTATGCTTAGAGGAATTCCCGAGGCATGCACGGCACAGAAAACTACCACCCCAATGCAGCTACACCCATTCGGTAGACGCTATGTATCATAATACCCCCCACCAGTCTGCGTCCGCACGATAGCACACAGCCTTACACAAACAGAATACATTCACACTTCCAATCCTCGGTCAATGAACGAACCAGGTCACCCTCTGCTGTCATCAGCCCCTTCTGCCTATGGGTCAACGGTTAACGCAAACGCAGGTCACAGTCCCCTCCCACAGCGCTAGTATTATCCTACCGGAGGAATGGATGGAAGAATTGTTGGGAATTAGACAGCTTCAGCCCTCACGTGGTGGAGAACTTTTTTATCATAAAAGCGAAGGCTTTATATCCAAAGCAAGAGCAGCGCGTCTAGTTGGCCAGGTCGAAATACAAGCATTTAACTTGGGTAGTACGGGAAGACGGCCTATCATATCATACCGTAATCTCCGCTAATCTTTCTTGAACCGGCGTGAGTTCCTGATCTGGCTTGTTGGGGTAAAGTATGAGATTACACTATTGCCACATGACGTGCCTGGGCGGTCGGTCATGAAATTTCGCTCGTCTGTTAATTACTACTTCGTGTTGGAGCCGGTACAGTCACGTTCCAAAAGTTCTCGCGCCCTGGCTGGTACCGTGACAAATTTCCATACCAGATGTACTTGTATTATAGCCCTTCTTGTCGCAGTACTAGCCAGGGTGCGATAACTTTTGGAACGAGGTTCGCGCGGGGTCTGTCTAGTGATGGATCAGGAAGTGCTCCTTAGAAAAGCACAGTGCAGTCTTGGTCGCCTGCCACTCTAGCTGTGTTTGGTCATTATAGTGTTCGTACGCCTTCACTGTTCTGCTATATACGTCCACTAACTTATCGGCTGTCTTTTTAGTGATTATTAGTTAAGCCACTTCTATACCGCCCCCTCATTTCATAAACATAACATTCCTGTACTCTAAGTAAATGTATAAAATGACGAAAAGCCACAAACTACTCTAGGGATCAACCCATAGCCTTTTTTCCCTTCTTCTTTCTATATGGAGGTTCAACAATTAGTGGTTTTCTTACAACTATTGCCGCAGCTTGTTATTATGCTCGAATATACCAGCGATGCTACTCGTAGATGCCCCGGTGGGTTTTAGAAACCCTCACCGGCTCGGGCATAGATAGAGGAGCCAACTGGATGTCTTGCTACAGTTCGAGGTGGAGGCGCAGTGCTCGAGTACGTCACCTCACCGATGTGAGATGAGAGGGGTATAGCGGGGTCACCGGAGAGAATGGGAGGAGCAGACCGAACTCTAACGTAGCAGTACGGTGTAGCACTTTGCTCGCGAAAAGGCATGGTTTCCCAATTTCTTGGTGCAGACTATGGAACTAGAGATTCTAGCTTCCATACTTCTCCTTGAACCATTCCCCGTACAGAAGATAAGGAAGTGATTCGACCATCATAAAGAATCCAAACCCTCAAATCCCTCCTCTCATCACCGTAACCACCAACCCAACCCCTCTCACAATCAAGTGAGACGTTCCCACCCCGCCCCAAACCTCCAACATCCAAACCAACACATCTCCGCAAGCACCACTCCAGAAAACCCCAGGCTCCTCACTGGCGAGGAGAAAAAAGATCAACCTTGACCTGGGCAACTTAATAGAAACGAGGACTGCCCCTCGTTGACCCGTAAAAATACTGAAACAGCCCCACTTTCTTTCTCCCTTCCCCCACCCGGGCCAACGGTTTGATGTACGTTTCAGGCGGGATCGCCAGAACTTCACCGAGACAGCGTCCAATTCTTCAACCCTAGCTCCGACGGGAGCTCAAACGCGCGCTCTCTCTCTCTCCCATATCGTGGGCAAAACTCAAATGCTGATGAAAGTAAGCAGGCAAGGAAGAATCCTAACCTCAGGTTGGACGATGGGGTTGGGAACTTTGATGAATGGTTGGCTTTAGTATAAATTGTGGGGTGGTCCTCTTGTGCCGCCGAACTCCCCGGAGAGGGTTTGAAGTTAGTTTTTCTATATTCTTTCCTGCCAATCGATTGAAAGACGGATGGGAAAGTGCTCCCGGGGGG
>Ga0307510_10001960_pt1 | contig 23172 bp, 21 predicted proteins | sample 12_EM_MG_FD_207224 | JGI IMG/M metagenome (GOLD analysis project Ga0307510, IMG submission 207224) | Populus trichocarpa ectomycorrhiza microbial communities from riparian zone in the Pacific Northwest, United States - 12_EM | ecosystem: Host-associated > Plants > Roots > Unclassified | place...
ACGATCATTACCAGTAGCTGCGCACATACCGGAATCCTGTAATCCTGCAAGACCAAAGAAAGAAACAAACAAACAGTGCTCAGCCTTTGCCAGTGTTACATGACCATTCCATACCCGGAATCCTAAATATAAACTTCCAACAAAGCAAACTAAACATAACAATACGATAGCATAGCCTATCTGACTTAGAGACAGTGGCGGAGCTGAAATCAAATCAAATAAACCAAATATAAATCAACTAAACATAGGAGATCCTGCACTGCCCGCTCCTGTGTACCGTTACCGGAACATGTACACATGTTACATTATTGTATCTTTGATCACTAAATTCAAGTAAATTACAAAGTATTGGAATATTACCTAAGCCCCATGAGCAGAGATCATCTTGTTCAGTTGATAAGAAACATATTTAGCTATTCTTGTTTTTAGAATCATCCTGCCTTCCTAAATCACTACAAACAAATACCCAAGCAGTTTATACATCAAATACATAATCTAGCTAATTATACTATTTGCTTAAACAATGATTTTTGTGATTGGTTTCAATTTTATTCACTACTATTGTAAGTAAGATGCTATTGGAACCAGTTTGGAATAAAGTGAGTATACATGAAGTATTATTTATTATTAAATATAAACTTCTGATTCTGATTCATCTCGTAATGTACTTTCTAATATATTTTCAATCTGGTATCACTACAAGTTGTGTAGATAATAAAATATACATTTAGTGTTCCAGTAGTAGTTGCCATGGTAAGCTGGATCTGGGTCCCAAGCAGGAACCCCGTAAATTACATTATATCTCTTGTGGCTCCTCAGGTATGTATTAAATTGAATTGGGGAATTCTGGCTTAAATATTTTGAGACATACTACCTTCATGAAAGACATAGTCATCTATTTAGTGTTCTGAACAATTATCAATCTAAACTATTCAACTAGGTTCTAGGTCTGATTGAGCTTCAACTTGCACTGAAGAAACTCACCTTCGTTGCGTACCATATTAATACCCTAATTTCATTCATATATTCTCACCATTTGAGGCCTGTATTAGGCAATGAAAAAGTATAGTATCACCAGGGAAAAGCATTTTCTAAGGATGTTTCCTGACCTTGGAACATTGGGACTGTATTAGAGGAGTAGAGATTGAAAGATAGTTTGGGCAAAATAGTAATAGTAGACGCACAAATCTGAGGATAAAACGTGCTGATGTATAATTCTGGAGAATGCTAGTCTGTTTTCATTGCAGTTCCATTTATCCTTCCCTTTGCTCATCTGAGTGGAATTTGTACATGGTGATTTTTGATATGGTGATTTTTGTACAAGATTCACATCATAAAGCTAGAATGGAGTTGTTTGTACCTGCTGTTAGCTGCGTTCATCCGAAAAATCTGGACCACACCCCGTATTTGTATTCCACTAGGAGAAGTTGGTCAATCTTCTACCTGTACGAGGACCAGAGTCCTTTACTCATATCTGACAGGTTCTCAACCTCAATTGTGATGTAAATTCAGGTAGAACCTTTTCTACAAAATGACTAGTTTCACTCTAGCTATTAGAATACCAATAATGACTAATAGTCTTCTCTCTTTTTCTAATATTGTCACTATTCCTTTACTTCTTGCTTCTTATGCTATTTCTTTCCCAAATAGGACAATATTTTACAATAAGTATCTAGAATAATACGTTTATCAGGGTCAAGGTTTAACAAAAGCAGGAGCCAATAGACAGGGTATTAGAACAATTGAAAAACAGGAGATGGTATCAGAATGATTCAAAATTGAAGCATCTGAGGACAACTATGGGGGGAGGAAATGAGAGAAGAGACAGAAGAAAATCAGATTTAATGGAAAGATTTAAGGAAGAAAGTGGGGTGGCGAGAAGGCTGTGTGAGCGTATAGGTGATGTGAGAAAACAGTAGATGCTGTATATGTAGAGCATTTCAGTAATATGGAAATAATAAGAACCCACCTCGCCCGCCATCTCAATATTTCATTTTGACAAACCACATCAGATATTTGTATAGAGAACAAAACTGCGTTTAATATATAGTTGAAGTAGAAGAGGTTTCGCTTTCACCCCTGTAATCAAAAGAAATAGCGGGTTGCAAACTTTGAGAGTCTTCCATTTTCACTCTACTCTGCTATTAAACTTTCCATACCAGGAATTGACCCTGTCAGTTATGTAAGGCTCAAGCATCCTGTTCGTCTTTCTGGACAGAGAAGCTCTACCACTTTTCAATTTTAGTTCCTGAGCTGTTAGCAAATGGGTATCATCTCTATCAGGCTCCCTTGCTTGCTTTCGCAGAAGCTTTTGACAATCATATATCACCTTTGTTTAACAAAGTGAAGCTAAGCAAAGCAGATTTCACATGACTAATACTTATTAGTCATAGGTCTGTAAGATTTCACATGATGTCGTCACTTGAGTCATAATAGCTCACATGACTGCACAATAGCAAATCAGAGTTATCATTATGTTATGATTGGTTGCTTGTTTAATAACTCACAATTGTAACATCAGATAATCTAATGCCTTTTGCACATAACTTGTATTATGAGTCATGGGTTAATGCATGTAACCTAAATAGGCAAATGACTTGTTTGTTAAGTTTTAATTGGTTAACAAATATTATGCAGTTGACTCAGAAGGGTCAGCTGAGGGATTTCACACTATGACTCACAACGAGTCATAGGAGTCATATGATGTGGGGTCATTACTCACCAGGGTTGGAGTTGTGGGAAGATGCCTATATAAGGACTTGGTCTCACCTAATAGGATAGGATCTTCATGCAACTATGAAAGTACTTTTCTCTACTAGAAGTTGCAATACAATTACTCTTTCTCTCTTTACACACACACTCTTTCTCTACCAGAACCTATCAAGCAAACCTCAATCACCCTCCTTGGATCATCATGAAAAAATAACCTGGTGACCATTGTAATAGTCTCAGGGCACGGTTTCCTGATATGGGACAATTGGAATAGTTCTTATCTAAGATAAGCAAGCCAGACCTGTACTACCTAAAGAGATATTACCCTTTATCTCATGTGTATAAAAACAAGGGACTCACATACGAAGAAGTCCCCATTGTTCCCTGTTTCACTAAGTCTCAAACAATAGAATTATTACAATATACTCTTATTTTACACCACTCCCTACTCACATAATACTCAGATTTTCTTCTCTCTCAATCCATCCAGTGATATCAAATTAGTGCGACAAAAAGGAAGGTCAGTTTCAGCAAATTAGCCTCTGTAATTTGCACTCATATTTCTTCTGTATAGTTACTACCCACTCCCTTAATTCTATATTGTGCTAATATACAGAGCTATTGTTTTATAGCAAAATACTCATACTCCCTGACTTGACCCCCAAAAGGCAAACTGAAAAACTATGAGCCAGGAGGATAATCCCCACTTCAGAGTGGTATTAATGAACAGTTGATCCAGATCCTTGTTAAAGTACACTACATTGCTGAATTTGAACAACTCTGCCTATAACGTTATATATAGTATTCACAATGATGAAGCTACTAATAGTAGGATCTAATATATCCTAGATGCTATTGCAAGTACTAGTGTTTCAAAGAAAAAGAAACAAGAGCTTGCAGTCGGCCATCAATTCATTGTAGATGTGGCAAGGATCAAACTTGTACTTGAAAAGCACCCAGGAGTTCAAAAAGGCCTATAAAAGCATTTTGAGACAATATGAAGAAAGCTTCTACCTCTTTCAGAGGCTTATAACCATAAAAGAGATCAAATAGTGAATAATACGAAAGGGAAATAGTTGGTAAAGGCATTACTTGAAGTTCGTTTCTCTTTGAGGATGGAAATAGTTCAAGAGGTCAGCTTCCACTACTTACCCAAGCAGCTGAAGCACTTGGAAATATGGGTAGTACTGTTGAAAGAATTTGTGCAAAAATTGTTTTTGCTCTATGTGAGCAAGAAAATACACTTTCTTCAGGTCAATTATTGCCTTTACTGAGCTGTTAGTGGAGCCTCTAAGACACTCAGATTCCTCACCTGGGTTGACCCCAGGACTCTGCCAACTACTGAGGAATTACTAATTATTTCTTTCACAAGTACTTGTATCACTGAGAATGCGAATCTTTTGCTTGAGATGAAATATGGGAGTAGATGTGAGAGTCTAGCCAATGCGCTAGGCCCACTAGGCTTGAATCGTATGTTACTTCTCCTCTTCTTTCTACAATAACCTGAACTTGAATTTTCCTGATTTTAAACTAACTTGAACTCTCCTTACAAGGTAATACCACTGATAGTGTATATCAACTTGAATATTCTTTGACAAAGCCCAATTCCCAATCCAGTCACATAGACATTCTATTTCTCTTTGCCTATTTGCCACCACTCCGGCCCACACTGGTGACCATCTTTTACCTTTCCAATATTGGGAAACAATCTGGTCCAGTTAAATTACCCACATCCAAAGAGAAGTTGGAGCACATTGTGCATGCAGTGAATATTAACACTAATATAGGGAGCAGGTGTGGGGAAAAGATATGATGTCAGTGTGAGTTAAAGGCAGAAACTGTCCCTTGTACTGCGAATGTGCTCTTATTAACTACATAGCGACTTCAGCTCAGTGGGGATGGGATAAAATACCCCAATTTAATTAAGTTTGGGTTTCTAATCTAAGCTGCTGTGCTTTCCACACTTGGATTGAAACTTAGAATCCACAGGAGGGCAAGAAACTTTATACCAGGGGCTCCAATGGAAGAAGATACTGGTCTTGAGGCATGCCAATCGTGGGCGGACTCTTAGGTGAACTAATGGTAGAAAGGATCTGGAGTATCTTCCATGGGCACTAGCTGGAGGGAGCTCTCCGAGAGAGTATAACCAAAGGATCTGTCAATACCAGTGATGAGAAGCAGTCCTCAGGCTATATACCAGAGACTGAGAGTGAGTAACATTCGCATACTCTCTCCCAAACAAGAGCAGATACAAATACAGCATATTCGACCTTTGTTCAGTGGCTGAAAGCCTCATGATTTTGAACAGGCCTGATCCCCTGAAACATTTCTCAAGGGTTGGTGATGCGGCTGCTGTGTGTCTCTTTGATACTACCTCTTTCTCCTTGCTTACCTCTTTTTTCTTTCTCCCTTCTTCTCTCTCTCTCACCATACTCACCATTACCACAGGCACCAGTGATGTCTTATAACCATTCATGTCATCTCTTTTGCCCCTCTCATCTCTTTCTCCCCTCTAGTCTCTTTCTTTCCTCTTACCTCTTTCTCACCTCTTACTTCTTTCTGCTCTAATATCCCCTTCTCCCCATACTCACTGTTGCTATAGGCATGAGTGATATCAGGTGACCACACATGACATCTCTTTCTCCCATATTACAGCTGTCTCCTCTCTTACCTTCTGGTCAGACTTCCTTTTCTTTTCTTTTGATTCTCTTTTCTTTCATAAATCTTTGACTCTGTTTTGCTAGCAATTCAACTTCTTCAACTACTTGAGGACCAATCACCACTTGAACTGGTGATATTGGTTGCTTTCTCTGACATGCTTCAGATACCTTCCAACACTAAAGACCGCTCTCCTTCTAAACTGCTGATACCGTCCGCTTCCACTTTCTCACTCCTATTACCTCTCAATAAACACAAATGAATGTAAGCCGTAAAGCGGTGATATCCTGCAAGAGCTCTATAATTTGTGAGAGCTCCTGTTTCGAGCTGTCAACTGTCCTCCCTTGGACTCGCAAAGCATTGACTCTTCTTTCCGGAACCTTGCCCAATCCACCGACAAGCTCTTTAGACATCGAGCCAAGATAGACAGCTTGGTGGTCCCTGAGCTGGATAGTGTATATTGGCTATTACCCAATGAATAACACTCTTGGGTTAGAGTTCACGAATTTGGTAGTGAGGGGTGTGCAGGCTTATCCAGTCAGAGACGGTTGCTAATTATTTTAGATGTGTTGCAGAGCTCGGATCCAGGCACTGTGGGTGGACACTGTGTCAATTAAGGAGTTATGCTCGGTGGTGAGTTATCCAGCGATATTTCAGAATTGTTAGTTGGGCAATAGTGGTGGACGTGATTCTTGAAACAAGTGGATTGTTTTGCTTTATGTCTCTTCTTCGATTGCTTAGTCTTCTAGTGATTTTTTATGGGCAAGTGACAAGGAATGATGAGAATAAGTGGTTAATTTAGCAGGGGTTTCATAGTATTAGGGAGGCACGGTGGGTATATTCCAGTGCCAGAAGCCAGGGGACAGGACTGTTAATGGGGTAGAAGATTGCCATGGGTGTTGTTGTGAGTTAAACTTATTTTGTAATAATGAGCGGCATCAGTACGATATGCAATTTTTATACTAGAAAATCTGTTCCCCAAGTGTAACAGGTTTATTCCTGTCTAACGAAATTACAATAGGAACAGTGATACACTAGCTAACCCTGGTGCTAAGGGAAGCTCCAGGGGATCGGAAGTAAGAGATAATAGTTGAAGGACGAATTGAACTCAGGGATTGCCGTTCAACCAGGTGTATTCTTAGACTGAAGGTCTGTCGAAGTCTGCTGTCTCCTGCTAGCCAGGAGACTGTTTTAAATACAAAACCCAAGAGCGATTGCCTTCCTGCAATCACGATCATTACCAGTAGCTGCGCACATACCGGAATCCTGTAATCCTGCAAGACCAAAGAAAGAAACATGGCTCAGCCTTCACCAGTGTTACATGACCATTCCATACCTGGAATCCTAAATATAAACTTCCAGCAGGGCAAACTAAACATAGCAATACGATAGCATAGCCTATCTGAGGCAGTGGCGGAGCTAAAGTCAAATCAAATAAACCAAATATAAATCAACTAGACATAGGAGATCCTGCACTGCCCACTCCTGTGTACCGTTACCGGAACATGTACACATGTTACATCAAGACATTATCAAAGGCTTCTACTTTCACTGGTTTGGGATCAAATTTTGTAAATAATCTAACTATTTCATTCCCATATTATACTACTAATAGGGGGTTTAGAAAAAAAACATTGGGCCATTGTTTTGTTAGGCAGGGTCTTAATTGATTGTAGGTTTGCAGTTTGAGATCTGCTGCCCGGGCTGCACAAAAAGAGGGCACTCACTCACTCCGTAACACCTCCCATCAACAAACTCACCACCGCTAGCCTTCGGTCTCACAGCCTCAACCAAAAATCCGTCAAACCCACAAAATCGACTGAATCATCTTCCCCGCATCCACTCTGCCAGTACAGTGACCGGACCCTCGACACGATAAACTCTCTTCTACTCGCTTGCTACTCGTCAGCCAGCTGGATCCAACCCCCCAAAATCACCGGTGACCAATATTCTCAATATTATCTACCTCGGCGAGGCCTCAAAGCTGAAATACGAGGACGAATTGTCTTGTTTGACAAGGCTGATGAGAGATATCGCAGAAAAAAAGCACCTAACAAAGCAAGGCAAAACACGCCACCAGCTCCGATAACCTAGACCTCGAATATTTTTCTCTTCATTGAGGCGTATGGTGATAGTGTGGGTGGATGTCCTGATTCACACTGTCTTGATGAACGGTAAATTTAGTTCATTGGTGCAGGAAAGTGCTCCTCACTGTCAGGGCCCATTTCAGCCCCTCCAAGAGTTGCGGGATCGTGTAAAGCTGACAAGAGTATAGGCGATGCGACAAAGGTTCTGTTTATTAACGAAATTGGTTTAAGATCAGCCGGCTCTATTTGATTCTCCTGTCGGAGAACCAGATGCCCCAGAAGGGGGAAGAACATTGGCCTAATTACTTCTGGATACTCGGGCAGTTTGAGCACGATGGAGGAGTGTGGAGCTAGACTTAAGGACCTTTTGCACATAGGGGCTTGTTGTGTTAGTAGTAATCACTCTTTATCACTCGGAAATCAATGGGGTGCTTTGGGAATCGCAACACTAAATACCGGCACACCGGATTGCAACAAAAATGTGAAAATTTTATTGGGCTACCGGCGGGGGAAATTGTGATTTAGAGATGGACAACCTAAGAACCAAAAACACGCCTCAAATAATTAGGTGAAGGTAGCCAAGGAAGGTACCTTGCAGACCGTATCGAGATCACGCTCCAAGATCTTTTGATTAATCGTATCAGTTTTGAGGCTCGGTTTAGGGATCGGATCCGCCTAAGAGAGGGAGACCCTTGTGGAGGGGAAAATCAACATTGTTACTCTTGTTACTTCTTTTGTGTAGCTTGACGGTTCCGTGCTCTCAAGGTGGGCTGCGACCCTCTTGCATATGTGACTAATCGCTTCGCTATTGGGAAAGAAAGTGATCATTTTCTTGCTATCGGATTTAATGGCGCGTACTTAACAGTTAAGCACTAGAGGCTTCTAAATCATAGGTCCTGGCCTAGGTTGGTTTGGAGATTGGCCGGCACCCGAGCACTGAATACTCTCCTGAGTGTGAAGTCGAATAAGGCTATGGTTTAGGTAAAAGTGGATCCGAGGTGGAGAAGGAAACAGAACTTAAATGTGCCCTCAGTCTTTGATACTCTTATCCGCACTCATGCTTGCTTTATTTTTGTCTTTTCCCTTTTGTCTCAGCTGTTCGGTAGAGCCTTTTGATAAATTAGATTTTGCTTTCTCACTGCAATCCCCCTTCCCGCTGGAAGCATGATGGCGATTTGGCCGCTCCAGCCCTTACTAGCTATCATAGCAGAAAGGAGAATTTTAGATCTTTAGAGTATAACACGACCTTTACAAGACAAAGCGGATCAGGTCATCCATCCATACCGGATACTTAAATGAGGAGAAATATCCCAGAAAAAAATAAACGAAAAAAACAAAGCAACACACCCAACTACCTCCGGTGACCTAGCCCTCAAAGACCTTTCACTCATCGACCTTACCAAACAAGATAGAAACCTGCTCCTCCTAAGCCTCATAGGGATTCCTAATCTCTAACTTAACCCAAGCCTCGTACTCATTATAGTCCAAGGCACCGCAGGCCTCGCCCTGGGACATGTTACCGACTCTCATACTAGTTGTTTCGTCTTCTTATTTCCGCTAGGAGGGCCATAGAGGTGGATATATTGAGCTTGTTGGTCATCGGTGACTTTCGAGAGTTGGATCCGGCTGGCTTATCGGGTGGCGGGTGAGTGGAAGAGAGTTCATCGTGTCGGGGTCAGGGTTCCGAATAGTCCGACCGGTCAAGTGTTGGAGGCAGGACCAGACTGGCCAGTCCTGGTTGATGTCGATGATTGGACCCGACTAACTTGGGTGGTCTGGTCCGGTTTGGACTAGTCCCAGACCAGTCTCTATAAAAGATCGTTTGAGAGTCAGAATGGTACCCAGGCCAACACTCGCTAAGAATAGATATGTAGCTATAGTAGGATTTTAAAGCCGCTTGCCATGGGATAAATCAACAGGTCCTCAATACAGGTTGATAGAACATCCTGGAGAGGGTAGCATGTGGTGGAAATGCAATTACCCGATGGATAAGTCGCATTGAATACCCTATATAGTGGCAGTTGGTCATGTAATATCACTCACTTAATGCACCAAAAATAGTTTGATACTTGAGACCCTATTTTGTCCACTCCTAATCAAAGCCAGGCACTACCTCCACCGTATAATCCATGGAAACAATAAGTTTTATTAAGAAAAGCTTTATTTGAACGTAATATATTGTGATAAAAATAGCATATCCTATTGCTTGGCGTGCCTGGTCGGACTAGTCCTGGTCGAGTCAGTTTCAATAACCCTGACTGTCCAGTCGGTCTAATTTACACCATCAGACTAGACTTGACTTTCGACCGGACTAGCTAGTCCAGTCCAGTCTCCCGCCGACCATTCGGAACCCTGGTCGGGGTCTGGCCATAGAACTGGCGCAGTGGATGCGGGGAAGATGTTAGTGGATTTTTAGGATTTTGAGGAAGTTTCATGGAGGCTACATGATACTAGGGGTAGTAGGTTTGTTGGCGGGAAGGTGTTCGGGAGTGAGTGAGTGCCCTCTTGTCCCCAATCTCAGCCAGCATATCCCCAACCCTACTGTAACGCAGAGCTATGATTAATCAAGATCTTTCCTAACAAAACAACGGAGTAGCATTTTTCTAAGCCTTCCCTGTTATGAGACCGAAATAGCAGGATTATTTATGGAATTTGATTCCTTTAAAATTACCGAGAGTAGAAGCTTTTGAAAGTGACTTGTTGGAAAACAGATATTGTAGTATAAAAAAATTGTGTACCATACTGAATGCTGCTCATTATTAAAACTCAAGTTCAACCCACAATATAATCTATAGCCATACTCCTCCTCATTAATGGTCTTAGCCCCCAGCTTCTGACACTCGAATATATCTACCGTGCCTCACTAATGCTATCAAACCTCTCTCAACTTCCATGCTTGCCCCATCATTATTTGTCACTCGCAGATAAACAATACGACAACTATAATACTGATTAGTAAAAGAAGATAAAACGAAGCAAAACAATCCACTCACTTTGGGAACCGCATCTACCACTCAACCAACAATCCTAGAGTCTCCCTGGATAATTCATCACCGAGGTTAACACCTCAATTGCCCCGTGCCCACTTCACAGTCCCCGGATCCGAGCTCCGCAGCACGTCTAATATAGTCATGAACCTTCCGGTAACCGGATAAGCCTCCATACCCCTCGCTACCAAATTCTCAAACTCGAAATCAGGAGCGTCGCCGGCCAGGTGATACCGGACCTACTCTATCCAGCTCTGGAAGAACCTACTGTACCTCCATCTCACTCGATGATAGCCACAATATTGCAGTTGCGAACAAGGATATTATCTTTGGAGTAAACCAGGTGTGTTGGTACAGCGTTATAGAGCGAAGGTCGATCAGCGCTTGCTACATTATACGAGAAGGGTTTTGTTGGAGGTCAGAAGTTAGGGCTAGCCGGAGGGATTGGTTTCGGAGAATGATCTCTGAGCCGTGTTTCTCGGGCAGAAGAGAACGCTGTGCTCGTCGCGCAAAGGGCCACTCGAACGAGTGACAGGAGAAGTTATTTTACGCAGTTCGTCGAGGTAATCCACGAACTGAAGGGCGAGCCTTTCCTTGCCTAAAGTTACTTTATTGAGGCGCACCCAGACTTTAATCAACGAGTTGCCCCCGATGACAATAAAGTGTGGAGACCATACCCATTTTGTTCTTCTCGATAATTATTCTGATGGCGAGATTAGTGCTGGTCTATTTGGTATGAAGAGGCGCTTTGTTATGGAGGTGCGGGAGTAACAAGGCCTACATTAGGTAAGAAAGATACTCGATGGGCAAAGGATCACTAATAAGCTGCGATGTTAGCTCGTTAGTGATAGATACGCTACATAGGTAGGTCGTGAGGGAAAGCGCTGCAGTTGCGTGCTCCCCCTTCGACCTTCGCCCCTGAGTAGGAATAATTCCTTGATGCTATTCTTGGCTCGGTCCCGAGAGACGTTGTTGGTGGAATGGACGAAGTTTCAGAAAGAGTAGCTAAAGCTTTTCGGGAACGAACAAAGGCCATTAGTGTCCTGAGGCTAACTCTCCGAGAAATAGTCGAGATCCTGCTGGATATCCCGTCCCCACGATGTGAATTCATGATTGATGCGCTGGACGAGTTTTGACCTGACATCGGGCGAAGCTTCTTGACTCCCTCAACAAAACCACGCGGAAGTCCCGATACGCTCGGATATTTCTGACCGGGAGGTCATATACCGTAGGTGAGGTTGCGAAGAATATATCTGGGAGCACCGCCACCTGATCTAAAACATCCACCAAAGGTGATATCACCAGGCTCCCCCCAACGAAACTGAGTGAAGACACGATGACGGACGCTATGGAAGCAAGCTTTGGGGAGGAAATTGTACTAAATATTCTTGAAATGGTTTCAGAAGTGTAAGTAAGAAGTAGACTCAAATAAAAATACCAAATGCTGTGCGCTGAAAAATATTGTATCCAAATTCCTTGTCTTCTTCAGTATCGAGAAGATCCTACAGGAGACGACTATAGATCGAAGGAGACCAAGGCTTAGGGCAATTCAGAATAGCTTAGACTTGGGGAGCGCATACGGGGCAACGCTAGAAAGGATAAAGGCTCGGGGAGTAGAGAAAGGACTCGGGATGGCCGCCATGATGTGGATATTCCATCCGAAGCCTCCTTTGCCAGTGGATAAAATATGTCACGCTACAGCAATCCGGATAGGGTCAAACGATCTCTATAGCGATGGAATCCCGGCGATATTGACCTTCTGGGCTGTTGCCGAGGCAATTTTAGGATAGAAAACCGTACCCCAATAGTTAGGTCAATCCATTTTACCCTTCGAGGATATCTTTGCACGCGCCCTGAACTCTTTGATAGAGCTCACTGGATGATGGCGGAAATCTGCTTGATTTATCTCAATTTCAAGCGAGTCAAGGATCATTCGGCTAGTCCGTCCCCTGACCCACCCGGCACACCCCTCCATCGAATATTCATCCTTTTAGTGGTGAACCCACATGCGAGCAGAGCTCCCAGATCTCGCAAAGCATCTGCTCTCCAGCTCCTTGATCAGTTCGAGAGGCCCAATCTGCGGAGTTCCTTTGGGCGCCAATTACCGAGGAGATCGCCCATTGGTTCCCTCTTTGGCACGCTACTGCCACTCGCAAGGGGCTTTCTGCACTGTGCTGTATCTTGTATTTCGGCACTACTAAAGTGACAAATACTTTGACTTAGATGAACAAATGGGATTTGATCCAAAGAGGTGGTTGGGGTATAGCGCCACTCATATGGGCCTCAGGTGACCGGAAAATCTTTGTACCCACTCTCTAAGCTGGACGAATATTAGTAGAAAGAGACTGGGAGATCTGGCGCGAGGCGAGACGACCGAGGCCAAAGACAACTACACGTTAGAAAACCACGAAGTAGGAGACCCGTAGAGGCGCTAGCTAAGGAAAACCCCGGGGATATATAATGATGCCTTCATTAGCTGATCGCGTAGAAGACATCTCTGAGCAGAGTGCAATATTCAAAAGGCGAAAAGGAGCTTAGCGGGGGAAACTTCGACCCTTCTGTCTGGCGGAGATGCTAAAGACTCGCATTGCCACCAGACATCTCTACCCGCCCTGGCATCAGACTTCTCATAATCAAGTTCGCCATACCAATCGTAGTAATAATAGAAAATATATTAAAAGATTCAATCACATTTCCGTAATTCGCCTCCCCAACTCACTCCTTATCCGGGATGTACGGATGTGTCTCGACCGTAGGTGGCCAGTCCGTGGCCTCCCTCCACGCCCTATCAAAAACATGCACACCGGATCCAACTTCCAGGACTCTCTCATCCGTATGTCTGTCCCCCGCTTCCCCCGGGCCTTCTTCCTCGTCGTCGTCGTCTTCCTCCTCTAGCTCACTCCCGCTCTCCTCGACAATAAGCACTTCCTCATCTCTAGCTCCCCTCGGAAACACAATCCCGGCAGTGACATTTCCTGGGATCCTGACCTCCAATTTAAACCTCTCATCCTTAACCTCCCAGCGGACATACACCTCCCCGTAAACGCTCAAAAACCTAACCTCAGCCCACGTAACCTCCCCACCAGGAACCGGCGCGACCCAAACCTTCTTCCAACCGGGCGCAGCAGGGGTGATCCCTCCGATGCTAGCGTGCATCCACTCCGCCACCGCGCCGAGGGCATAATGATTGAATGAGAGCATTTCCGACTGGTTTATGCTCCCATCCGGTAGTATGCCGTCCCAGCGCTCCCAGATCGTCGTCGCGTCGTGCTGCAGCGGATACAACCAGCTAGGGCACTTCCGTTCATGCAGCATGCGGTAGGCTAGCTGGTGGTTACCCGTTGTGGTGAGAGTCGGGAGGATGTACGGGGTGCCGGCGAAGCCAGTTGCGATCCTGAACTTTGATTTCCGGACGACTTCGGCAAGGCGCTTGCTCGCTGCTTCTACCTGTGCGGGGGTGGGGAGGATGTTGAAGCGGAGGGCTAGGACATATGCTGTCTGCGAGTCGGAGGATAGACGGCCGGCGGGGGTTACGTATTCTTCGTTGAAAGCCTGGCGGAGAGCACTTGCGGAGGTGGCGTGCACTGCGGCGCCATCTGGATCGCCGAGGATAGTGGATATCCGAGAGAGGAGGTCTGTAACGTGGATTAAAAATGCGTTCGCGACGAGCATCGGATCTGTACACCCATTTTGTGGGGCCTCGCCTGGCGCGCTGGGGTCCAGCCAGTCTCCAAATTGGAAGGTTTCCGACCAGAGGCCTGTGGCCGGGTCTCTGGGGATACCCGAGGAGAACCAGGACTTCATGCTAGCGAGTTGAGAGTAGAGTATGTTTACATCGCCGAATCGGGTGTACAGCACCCATGGGAGAACTATCGCAACGTCTTGCCAGATCGCCTGGGGTAGGCGTGGAAATTTGACGGGGTCAATCACATTGGGAACTACCAACGGCGGAACGCAATGGTCGTTGTCCATTTGCTCAAAGGCGAGGTCCTGAAGCCAACCTTGAAGCATACCGCTACAATCATAAAGAAAGCTCGCCGTCTCCGAGAAAACGTGAATATCCCCCGTCCAGCCCAGGCGCTCATCCCGCTGCGGACAATCCGTCGGGATTTCAAGAAAGTTCCCGCGCATTCCCCAGACGACATTCCGGTGGAGTCTATTGATCAGCTTATCAGAGCACGAGAACCAGCCTGTGCGCTGCATGTCCGTGTGTAGCACTCTAGCTTCAACGTCTTTCAGAAGGTCCGATCCCAGAGGCCAATTATCCACCTGAACGTAGCGAAAGCCATGGAACGTGAATTTTGGTTCGTAGGTTTCCGGCCCGCCGCTGCCTCTCATGATGTAGTGGTCCGTGCACTGTGCTACGCGGAGTGGTCTAATCGCCACTTCTCCAGACTTTTCGAGAACTTCGGTGTGGATGAAGGTAATTTTGTGACCGGCGGGGCCGCGGGGTTTGATCCGCAGGCGGCCAACGAGGTTCTGCCCAAAGTCTACCACCGTTTCGCCGGATGGGGTTGTCAAGACTCTTACGGGGGCTATTATCTCGGTGCAGCGAACTGGTGGCCCGGTTGGAGACACGAGAGTTGCGGTAGGGAAAGGCAATTCCCGCACGGCGCTCCAGTCGCCTGACTCAGTATACCCCGGGGAAGACCATCCGGGCTTCTCCTTCCGAGCGTCATACAATTCCCCGTCGTAAATCTCGGAATAGAGAATGGCCCCCGTTGAAGCCTTCCACGAATCATCCGAGACAATCTTGGTAACCGTATCGTCCTCATGGGTAATCTCCAACTGGAATATCAACCCTATATCTTTTCCGTATATCGCTGTTCTGCCCCCTTATACCCGCCAACCATCAGCAATGTCTCACGAAACATAAACTGCACTAACCTTCAAACCCTATTCTCCCTCTATACCACCCCTCTCCCAAATACGCCCCAACAATATTCTCCCCCTTCCGTAGTAAGTCCACAACATCAAAGGTCTGGTACTTGATCCGGTGCCCATAACTCGTCCACCCAGGCGCAAATTCCTCGTCTCCAACCTTCCTCCCATTAATCTCCACTTCGTAAACCCCCAATGCCGTAACATACAACCTCGCCTTCTTGATAGCTTCGCGCCCCTCCCCTAGTGTAAACTCCTTCCTCAACAGTGTGACTGGTACCCGCTTGCTCAAGTCCACCCCTCCAACAGCACATATCGGCATAGCGCTCCACTCCTCCCGCTCAAACAACCCCCCTTCAACGCTGACCTCCTCGGACCATACATCCTCTTCCTCGCCAACCCCACGCACCCCAACCTTTATGTTGACGATCTCCCTCGAGGAGATATCTACCCCAGGCCATGTTACCGCGACACTGGCGGCAGAATTGATGTAGTAGGTAGTCGGTTGCCACTCCGGACGGTCCAGCCGGATTTGATAAGTTGTCTGCTGCCAGTCGGATTTACGAGGCGTAGTTTTCCAAGATATAGTCGGGGATTTGGAGGGGGCGGAGAGGAGATGCTTAGCCGGGCGCTGGCGATCGAAGGCAATGGAATCTACCGACATTATGGAACCGTGTTTTTCGTTGGTCGGTTGTTGTTGGGAATTCTGGTGCGGGGTGAATTCACAGGTTTATGGGGTGGATGGCCAAGTCAAGGGATGAGATGTTCCCTATTCGAGAGGTTATCATACTGCATTGCGCTGTAATGGATGCTACCATGGTTCCGACCCGTTTATCCCCCGAATTGAGCTGTTGTGCGTAAAAGAGCGAATGGGTAGCGCAGTCCTACTGGTGTGATAGGGGAATATCGGTCAGATAGAGTGGGGCTCATGGGGGCCGGAGCCGCAATAATTAAGAAGGCGATTTTAGCGCGTTCAGCGATCAGCCGACCTCGGCACACTTCTGCCGGTGCTCGCGAGGCTGGGTTGACCGAAGTGTGGCTTTAATAATATTATGATGTCACCGCCTATTGTTGCGGCCCAAATTGTAGATTGGGACAAGGGGACATCGATAACAGTGCCAAGGTTCTCCCCACTTCGCAGCACTCTAACTTATGATAAGCGATCTTCGAAGCCTCGCGACACTCCAAGAACACAAGGGGCCGGATACCTAACTAATACCGCCGGGCAATAAAGAATATAGGGGCTCAAATAAACAAGAAACAAGAATTCCAAACATCACGAGATCCAAACGCTTTACGGATACCTGAACCCTACACTATCGACTAGGCATCGAATGGCGCACCCGACCCCATAACCCGACACCGGTGCAATAACGAAATGTGAGATAAATAGCAACCCAATAAAGGTAGGTTTACACAAAAGGCTCATTTTCATGTATGATAGCTTATATCGAGTGCGAGCAATAATGGGGGGTTCGAGGGAGACCAAACAAACCTCCATTGCTAATGCCTGATATCTAAGTTACCCGATTGCACAAAAACCCGGAGATAATTCGTCCACACCGTTCTACACATTAATCCGATATCCGGGTGGGATTCGGTGCCCCCCTCGCTCCTCCCACTCGTGTCCTCCATCCGCTCTACTCGTAATATTGACACCATTCAAAAACATTTACCCATACCTGCGGCCAACAGAAATGTCAAAGCAGCACGGATATGGCATATTATGATACAAGAGAGTTATCACCGCGTAAACAAACTCCTGGTTAATAAAACCTTTAAGAATTCTGTACCACGCGCCCGCACTACCTGTACTCCAACCCTAACCCTCCCGCTCGGAAGTCAAGACGTATTCCGAGAAACCCGGGGGGACAGAAGGAAGGAAGAAAAGAAAAGAATAAAAGCTGCATCAGCAAATATGATACCAGATTCTCTGAACTAATTTCACCTGGATATTAAGGAGCCTGTGCCAGCGTAAACCTAGCATTCTGCCTATTATTAACCGAGTGAGAAACAATGATGGGCAGCTGATGCTGGAAGGTGTCTAGTGGATTGTTTAGCACCGGTAGGTTGTTTCACTCACGGTTATGAGACACCGCTCTGCTAATACATTCAAATGTGGAACAAAAGTGATGAAACAATGAAAACACTTAAATTGGGGATTCCTAAGCAACTAATACCGGGGGTGCGCCCTAGCACTCACTTGTTCCACTATGGAACAAAGTATTGTGAATATGCTACCGCATTCCCCATTTTGCTTTATCAAGTTATTCCCCTACTCGATGCTTAGACAAGCCAAACCTTAAAACTTGAAATATTATCCACATCGCTTACTTCCGATGAACGTGGTTTGATACTCGAACAGTCATGCACTGTACCTCATAAACACTAACCGCTATTTAGAACTTGAATATCAGATTCCCGGCCAAAATTTATAAAATCCCCTCCCAATAAACCCGTAATGCCATTACTTCACTCACTCACCACAGTTCAGCCGATACCAACAGACACGCAGCAAACTAACACACTAACACCAGCATCTCAGCATCCCCAATATCTCCAATCAATACCCGTACTCACAAACGCAATATCCACAATGCCCAGAGTCGCCGTCGATCAAACCCCCACCCAAAAGGTCCCCCCACCAGTCCACCCTCTCACACGCTATCCGAGGGCCCACCGAATCTACTGCCGTGACAACAACACCCGCCAAATTTTCGACCTAGGCAACGGACAGTTGTACAAATTCCGCCCACACAAGAGGGGCGTGTACGAGTCCGACATTCACGCCCTCATCCAAGCCACCACCAACATTCCCATTCCCACCATTTACTACGAATGGGTGACCGTTGAAGGCGGTCGTGGAGGTGTCAGTGACGGCGGTGTGCACGTCCACCACATGGTGATGGAAAAAATCGAGGGCGACCCCTTGTATAAAGTCTGGGTGCACCTCAATAGGGCAGGGAAGGAAAGGCTTGTCCTTCAGTTTGTGGATTACCTCCATGAGCTGCGCAGAATCACTTCTCCTATTATTCGCTCGTTCGAGGGCGGCGCATTGCACGACGAGCATGGCGATCTCTTCGGCCGGAGAAATACTGCTCAGGGACCATTCTCCGATAACCAATCCCTCTGGATTGCCCTAATTTCTGACCTCCAATACAGCCCTTCTCGCACAATGCAGCAAGCGCTGATCGACCTTCGCTCCATAATGCCCCATGGGCTCCCCGCTGTACTAACACACGCAGATTTACATCAAGGTAATATCCTTGTTCGCAACGGCAATATTGTGGCTATCATCGACTGGGAGGGAGCTGGGTTCTTCCCGAGCTGGATGGAGTATGTCCGATATCACCCAACCAGTAACGCTCCCGAGTTCGAGTTTGAGAATTTGGTGGCGAGGGGTATGAAGGCTTATCCGGTCGCCAGACGGTTCATGATTATTTTAAATGCTCTGCGGAGCTCGGATCCGGGGAGTGTCAAGTGGGCACTGGAGCAGTTGAGGCATTAAACTTGGTGAGTTATCTGGGGAGATTTCAAGATTTTTGGTTGGGCAATAGTAGAAGATGTGGTACTTGAGGCGAGTGGATTGTTTTCTTTGGTTTTCTCTTCCTTTATTGCTCAGTCTTGCAGTTATCGTTTGTCCGCGAGCAACAAGTAATTATGCGGACAAGTGGGCAATTGAGCAGAGGTTTTATAGCATCAGTGGGCGCGGTAAGTATATCGAGTCCCAGAAACCGGAGGACAGGACAAGAGGGTGGAGGATGGCTATAGGTTATATCATGGGTTGAACTTAATTTTTAATAATGAGCAGCATTAGTACGATATACAATTTTTATATATACTACAATATCTGTCCAAGTCGGGTCAAAGGCCTCTGCTTCCACTAGTCTCAAATGACCCAAATTCCGGAAATAATACAACATTTTCAGCCCCATACTAGGTGAGGTTTAGAAAAACGCTGCCCAGCTGTTTGGTTAGGCGGGATCTTAATTAATCATAGGTTTACGTCAACTATAGGGTTGGAGATCTGCTGCTTGAGCTACAGAGGAGGACACCCACTGACTCCCCAACATCGCCTGAACAACAAACTCACTACCACTTGCCTTCAGTATCACCCAACCCCAATCAAGCACTCACCAACCCCCAAAAATCGGTGGACAACTCCCCCTTGCACTCTCTCTCCCAGCACTGTCCAGACCACCTACAAAATGAACTCTCTTCCACTCGTCCGCCGGCCGGATTCAATTCAGGGAAATCACAGATGACCAATACGCTCAATACATCCAGCTCTCTGAGGCCTCCAAGCGGAAATAGGAAGAAAAGATCACCCGCCTCACCAGCATGAAAGTCCACAGCATGGTTCCGGGCGAGCCCAGCAGAGCTCAGGGCTATAATGAGTTCGAGTCTTGGGTTAAGTTAGAGATCAATAATCTGATGATTCCTAGGAGGCTCAGGCTCTTGACTTGCTTGACAAGGCCGATGAGAGAAAAATCTTCGAGGTCTAGGTTATCGGAGGTGCTGGGGTGCTTGGTTTTGTTTTGCTAGTTTTTTTTTTTCTGGAAACTTTCACTCCATTGAGGTATCTGTACGGATAAATGACTTTGTGCACCTTGTCTTGTAGAGGCCGTGTTATACTGCAATGATCTAAATTCTACTTTTTACTATGCAAGCCAGTAAGGGCTGGAGCGGCCAAATAGCCACCAAACACTTCCAGTGTAAAGAGGAATTCAAATGAGAAAGCAAAATCTAACTTGCCGAATTGCTCCACCAAAGAGCTGAGATTAAAGGCAATATGCAAGAATAAAGTACGAGGCATGAGGACAGATGTAAATAATTGTACTATACAGCTATTATAAAAGAGTATACTAGTAAGCTGTTGAACTGGAACTCATACGAGTCAGTTGATGGATTTCACATGATGGCAAGGCATTTGTCATCAGAACTTGAACATATGACTCAGAGGTATGAGTCATCAGAGTTAAGGCTGAGTGAAGATCAGGTATAAATAGGTGGCCTTACACCACAGAGAAAGAGATCTTCATACTACTATCAGCGAGTCATCAGTTGGTTATAATAGCCGGTTCCCCTCCTATTTCACGTTGCTCATAGTCGGGAAAAGCAAGTGTGACGCAAAGGCAAGTGTGACACCCCAGTTTTTTTTTTTAATAGGCTTACATAATATTATTTCCAACTGCAACTTTTTTTTGTTGCATGGCAAGTACTAGACACTTTGAGCCAAATATTACTAGTACTTACAATTGAAAGGCCATAATCTTGGTAAACCTGGATGCTTGTAAGAGAATAGAAGACATAAGGTCTATTTTCATGTAAGTAACTAGTACATAGTCTCAATTTAAAAATATACAAAGTCTGCATTTCTAGTAATAGAGTCATTTGACTCAGACATGCAAGAATCAGAATCCATTTCATCTGCTGAATCCTGACAATCATCAGCACTCTGCTCTGACAACTATCTCTCACAACATGACCTTGAGATTCCTCTTGAGCTTATCCACTGATACTCCCAGTATAAATTTCATAGTCTTCCTCATAATCATTGAAAGTAAGCAGTTGAGGATCAATGGCACTTGTAATTTCAGCTGATCTTGGCTGTAACATTAATAAGACTTGCAATAGATCTGGTGGTGCCTCTAATGATTCAAGATCTTCAGGACTTGGATGCTTTTCAGGATCAGGAATCACAACCAAAAGCTCCACAGGTACAATGCGACCCTCTGCCTGAATTATCTTTACTTGCTTATTCTGTTTCTTTTCAGCCTTGAGAACAGCAATCCCCCACGGTTCAGAGATGCCTTGGCTTTGTTGATAGCAATCTGAATATTCTTTTGGGCCTTTTTAATAGCTAGGGCCTGTTCCTTTTCCTCCTTTTCCTTCTTTCTAAGTCTGGCTGACTCAACTGTAATAACACTGCCTTTTTGGATCATCCGTCTGGATTTACTTTTGCGTTGTGCAGCTTCCGCGATTTGTATTTGCATATTCTGGTAGGATTCTTGCTGAAGTTCAGCTTGTGCGAGATATACCTTTGTATCTTTTGCCCACTGTTTGAATTGGTCTGTAGAGGATGGACTAAAGGCTTCTGCTCGATCAACTCATTCACTCATTCCTCTTTGACACTCAAAGTATCTACTAGGAAGAACAGGGAGCTCTAACTCTCCTCCTTCTTCAACTGAAATTGCACTTTGGGTCCTTGGATCTCCATTACTGTTTGGTGAATTGGAAGCCGCAACTTCAAGACCGTTGCCCTTATTGTAATGGCGCATCTTCAACAATCCCACCTTGAAGGAAACCGGAAACATTCCTGACTCTTGAACAAACTTTTTGATTGTATAAGGCTAGAACGTCTGCTCACAGATGGAGCTCAGGTTGCGAAAGAAGGAGCATAGAGTATACTCAATATTCAAGGAGTGTAGAGCATAGTGAATTGCCTTATTGTGATAGTGCTTCCAGGGACGAAACACGCCAACATCGAGAGGCTGTAGCACATGAGTAAGATGAGAGGGAAATTGGAACGGCACAATGTGATTCTCATGACATTTAATTATGAAGTCATCCTTGCAATGGGTGATATGACCATCAAGAAGTAGAAGCCGCCAATACTGATTGGGACCAGTATCAATCTGCTTGATAAAGTGATCAAGCCAGGTAAGAGTGATCTTCTCATTTATATACCCAGTTGGAGAAATTGCGATCAACTCGGCTCCAGTCAGGTTGTCATGTATCCAGTTCTCCATAATTTTCTCTCCAGGACAGAAAATAACTGGCAGAGGGGGAGGACTTCCATCGGCACAAATTGTCTCCATAATTGTAAGAGACTGGTGGTTTTCAGGGCTGGCAGTATATAGCTCCTTCACCTCTATAGGGACAATAACGATCTCACCTGTTGAACATCCAATCCTGACTCCAGATTCATCTATGTTGAATATATATTTGGCTTGATTGATGTCATATTTTGTAAGGATACGTTGATATTCAAGAAACAAGCTTTTCAAATCTGTCTCGCTATGAGTTGGAATCCGGGCATGAGCAATTGGTTTTGTCTTGATCGTATATAGAAGAGGATTTCTTTTCAACCACTGATGGAACCAGGTAAGCGATGGTGGATTCAGGTTCTCCTCTTGACGAAGGTGACAGATTGCAGTGAATATAATGGATGGTAAAGCTCCGAGTTCAATCTCAAATTGTTCTTGGCAAAATCAAAGGACAGCCAGCTCTTGGGCCTCTGTTAGGATAACATTATTGCCACCATGTCGATTAAAAGTGCCCCAAGCATTTCGTTGTGGATGGCGCTTACGCAGCTGCCGCCTCCTAATTGAGGATGGCTTGACATCAAACATTCCGGCCGTAGTACTTGCCATCTCACAGGGCTCTTGATCTAGCCACTGCATTGCCCTGTCTAAACGTTGCTTCATTTTCATCTTAGCTTAATCGTAAGTGGATTTGATGGTCTGAGATAGGGTAGCTGTTGCAAGTAGAGGAGTCGAATGAGCTGTTAAAGTAAAGATGCTGTGAGTATTGGGGTTGATGAAGGGGAAAGGAGATTGTAGTCGTAGGACGAGGACAAAAACAGTGATAACGTAATTTACACTGTAACCGCCCATGACGGTGTTACCGATGATGGCAACTGACCAATGTTTATTTAGCCACCTGAGGACAAAATGATCTCCCATGCTCCTCAAAAACTCTATCAATGTTTGCCACCACATCAGCAAAAATAATACCTTGCGTCCTGTGCGCCCCGTGCGTCTGACGCCCGGGACGTCGGAATGCTAATCGCGAATCAGGACGTAACGTCGGATCGACGTCGCGTCCTGACTTTGCGTCACCTA
>Ga0307510_10001961_pt1 | contig 23164 bp, 20 predicted proteins | sample 12_EM_MG_FD_207224 | JGI IMG/M metagenome (GOLD analysis project Ga0307510, IMG submission 207224) | Populus trichocarpa ectomycorrhiza microbial communities from riparian zone in the Pacific Northwest, United States - 12_EM | ecosystem: Host-associated > Plants > Roots > Unclassified | place...
ACTGGTCGGCTAATTTGAAACAGGGACCATCATGAGTTCGAATCCGGGGGGCAGTGGAGTAGTCGAGCATTAAAAATGCTCGGCGAACCACTTTTTTGCCGGGGGTAGGTCTAGGGTTGGTAATGCCCTTGGGTCAATTCCCGCCAAATTTTGCTGTGGGACTGCTGGCTAGTGTTCGAGTACTATATGCCAGTAACTTGTACAAGATTAGGAATTGATGTGGTTAACAAAAATGGCAGTGTCATTATAGAAAGTTCAAGTCCAGGAATAAAATAGCACTAGACAGTTGACCTCTCCCTCGCAGAGAGGGGTATCGACAAAAGCCTTGAATCGGCGGAGGAAGATAAATCTCACTTAGTTAGACTAGGAGACGCCCCCGGGAGTTCATACGGGTATTTGCACATACATTCTGGCGAGACTAATTCCCTTCGAGGGGGTTTTCGAGCAAAGGTTTTGACTGTACTGGGGGAGCAGGGCATCAGACTTTGGGAACTTCGCCAATCCGTCATACTCTTCTGGACCGGCACATATGGTGCTGTTCAGCAGTCATCTTCTCGAAATAATCACTATTGCATGTGTGAACGATGGCGGATAATGTTGCTCTTATCCATTCCTACTGCCAGACTTTAAAGGCCATCTCTGGAACACCATTCAATGGCTTGGGTTGGCCTCTCCGTCACAGATCATCACTCGACTATTATCGGCGATTGGTTCCGAGGAGTCCTGTCATAGTAGTCAAAACACCCGATGGTTGATGCCATTCAACACCAACCTATCGGGTATCCCCGGTATTCTTCATCTGTGGGCCGGCGGCTGCCTAGGGACCGTCTGTCTTTTGGTTTATGGAGCTTAAAAATTGGGAAATTCTAAATGGGTTGGTGTTGATGGAGTAACCCATGATGGCATGTTAGGTTAGGGCATCGATGTGGACTGCCGCCAGCTTTGGTTCCCTGAGAGGACTGGTTTTCCGGCATTTTAGGATTGTGGGTCGGCCATGAGAGCTAACCGTCACAGGTTGTATTTCTCTCTAGAGCTGCTATCTTTCTCTGTATCATACATTGCTCTTGCCAATTCCATCAAACACTAACACACTCAGTGGTTTTCATATCACGTTCTTTCATCTGGGGCACTCTCACGACGTTGGCCTCACAGCAGCCTGATAGCGGAGCTTCTGCGGTAGTAGTTTTCCCCGCGCACCACCTCCATCAGGTGTATCTTGGATGCGGGGTGCTCTCATCTTGGTATGGGTATTTAAAATGAATCTCAGAGATATTCGTCGAGTTCTGAGCCCCCGGGTGGGTCCTATTTTGGTGTTTTACCTGCTGCCCTTCAGTATCCCCCTATTGATAGGATTTGAGTGGTGGTTTGGAATTGCGTTTGGATGGGGGGTACTTTCTAATACGCATATATGGCCTACGGATGCCTTATAATAAGGTATGTTGACAGCGTTTGTAGCTCTACAAGTAGGTGTCTCTTTTATACCTATGGAGGCACCTCCGTACGGTACCATAGCTCTCACCTCTGGCAACGCCTTAGGCACGGTTCTGGAAAACGCAATCACTGTACGATATGATGCAATATAGTGCTGCCACAAATAACTGGCAACATATCCTTGCCACCCCCCGCTTTACCACCCCTGGCGAGTGTCTTTTTGTGGGGTCGCCTAGATCTTGGAGGGCATGAGCACAGAGCCTAAACTAAGTCCCCTAAAGTCCTTGCTATAAGCACATTTCCGAAATACCGTAGTTCAGAGGATAAGTTCCACAAAAACTTCCTCCAGATCGCTATCTATTGTATCTGAAGTTATGTCCTTACCATATCCAGCTTTCTACAGCGACATCTAATAGTATAGATTCCACAAGGTATTAATCATACAATCGTTCCTCCGCCAGCGGGATAAAGGGGGAGTTTCTGGTCATCACCAATAAGAGTATGGAATGCCCCGTTCGTAATTTAGAGCTACCCTAGGTGACATTTCGGGAAATCTGTCATGGAGAAGCAAGAACGTCGGCTCCCGCTACACTATGTCAGAGTTGGCCGAAGCGGAGGGTCAGAGCTGAGGAAATCGGATGGTTGGGGGACAAGGAGAGATAATAGCGTTAGTGATCTATTTCGTTTGCCCTGGAGTTATGAGGATTGACTGAAGGGTTTATGGTTGTGTTTTTCCTTTCTTATTACGGAAGTATCATACACAGGCAAATGGAGTCATACATGGAGAGATCGTTAGGTGTGGGAAGCGATGGAATGATTCAGATGGTTTTTATTATTTTTATATAGACTTATGTTTGGTTAGTTTGAAGACGACGAGCGAATGAAGTTTCCGATTATACCTACCCTATTGCTTAGCCCTAGTCTAGCTCGAGTGTTAGAGCCCTGGGCCATTTATTGGTTATCCTCGGACACTCTACACACCTGGCCGAGTCGTCAAAAGCGAGAAAAAAATGCTTGCTGTCTATGGGGGATAGATTCTTCATAGAAATGTGCATGGGCGGCCAGACTTGAGTACACTACCTACTGCCATTCCCCACTTTTCTAACTATTGTACTATTTTCTGCTATTTTTTTTTGCTTCAAGAACTTGCCAGCTGCTTTGCTATAGATCCTAACATAGAGCACTAGTTCGAAATTGCGAATCCGGGGTCGAGACGAGTGACCAAACTCGTTCTCCGCCCGCATTATCAGATCCACCCTCTCCAAATGCCCCACCTCTTCGGAATACCCTGAGAACCAACTCCTTCATCGGCGGCCCGGTGGGTTTGAATGTTTGTCTAATAGGGCACTAAACGGGGGATGATTCACTTTGAGTTTCGGGCCACTGGTGGGAGTGAAAGCGATTTAACACCTTATGGAAGAGGGGGATTAGTGTTGTTATGGAAGGATTGTGACGATTTTTCTTCTTCCCCACTCCTTGGGGTCTTGATTGATTGAGTAGCAGCGGCGGTTGTGACAAGGGAGGAGGATAAATAAGCACGGGATAGTCGAAACCCCTTACGGTGCGTATTAATAAGAAGGTTCAATATGAATTGTTCCAATTGGGTGGTATCCTACCATGGACGGCAGCTAATTTATATACGGTGACTCTGAATATGCGTGAGTGAGGAATCCAAGGGACCTATACCCGCCCACCACCTGCCTTTATTGAAACTTAATATGCTACACACCTAGTTGTCCAGCTAGTATGATACAATACAAATCTTTGAGAGATTGCCTGCCGGGATTCCTTTTGGGACCATTTGAATTAATGCAGAAGACAAATGTGCACAGCCGATTTTATACTTTGGGAACCCTGATTTTCAGCCTCTGCACTGAGAGAGGGATTGGAGCACTACAATCCCCGACTGCAACATGCTGCTATCCCACGATCACTCTCACCAGCTGTAGTTATTACTCTTGCTTCCTAGTATTTAGGGGTCTCGGGAACACCGTTTCGCGTTTGCCACCAGCCCGGGATCAGGAGACTACAGGATGTGACACTAGCAGACAGGGGAGAAAGAGGAAGGAGGGGAAGGTGAGAGGAAAGGGGAGGCCTCACACAGGGGGGAGGTAATGGAGAGGAAAGGGTATGAGAGAGGCTGGCTGGGCAACTAAAATGGAGGAGTCAGATGGGGAGGAAGAAGTGGATGAACCAGAAATCGGGAGAAATAGTGAATGAATCATCTGAAAATCAGCCAAGATGTATGATAATCCTCCTGCTGGTCTCCCTACTCTGGCATTTGTGCGGGGGCCAGTAGGACCCATGGGAGAGGGAACATTTTATAAGCGGGTGTCCTTGCTATGCACCTAGTGTGTTAATCAGTTTCACAACCCTACAACCCCACAAGTTAATGATATGTAATTGTGATGGTGGATTACCTTGATTGAGGAGTCCTAAGTGAAAAACAAAAAGAGACATTGAAGCACTTGCTTTTCGAGCGGGATGACAGGTCTGGCGCTCAGGACAGTTCATAAACAACCAATGGCACACCATAGATAACTCGCTATCAACAAGACCAGCGGTCACTTTTGAGTAGCACAGGTAGCGGCTGATGAGAAACTTACGGTTATCGTACGCCAAAACTCAGAGCCCTAGGTAGTCCAGCCCTGACCATACAGGGTTAGGATATGGGGCTTTATTCACATCCTCTGCTGCTATCATAGGCATATGATAGGATATTTGTCTTAGGCTCTGCACGGCCTGCCGCAATATAAAAAATTCTATTCCCCCCAAAAACTTATTTTTTTCTAAAATTCAAACCCCTTTCACCAATTGGGGTAAAAAAATTCATATTTGAATAGTGGCTATCATTTTGATGACTGCCATAGGAAGGGGGATCTGGTAGGTGGCCTGTAGCTTGAGTTATAATCAGAAAGGGGAAATGTCGCAATCTTTTATTTGCAACAGTAATGCCGTAAAAGTTAGAAAAATGGCATTTTTTTTCTGACGTGCCGAGCAGGGCTTAGTCTTGTTTCCTTTACACCTGCCGCCATCGGGCATCAGCCATCTGGTGTTTAGTCTAGATTGCTGCTTTCCGTTCTATGCCGTTGGGCGAAGGACATGGATCCAGGGATTAGTTCCCACGACGGTAGTGATTTGATGGCGGGTTGTTCGCTCGCCGAGTTTCTATCATTGCCGGAGGGTCTCTTCACATTCCATTCATCCTCTATAGCTTATGGAGCTCCGTTTGGTTTTGGAGTTGTTGGGCAGATGTATTTCTGGCTATCTCTCTTCTACCTTGCAATTCTATGAGCATCAAGTCCCCCTTTTCTCCGGTCCAGTTGTTCTTAGCACGTGGTAATCTCGCCCTCATCACCTCGGCTTTTTTTTTTGTTAAGTCAGCGGTTCATTCGTACTAAGTACAGGAAAAACCATGGCATTCACCCTGAGGTACGGCCTAAACTCCTTAAACAAAAGAAATCCACCCCTGCCCAATGCCTATCAATCCTACGGTCCCTCGGTATGGAGCCAGATACACATCCTTCCCCAATATAAGAAAGACAGGCACAAAAGGAAAGAACCTCTAGTAAACACCAAACAAAGGAAAAATACAACTCTCTCCCCATTTTCCTCCATCCCAGTTACCCTCACCACCTCAGCCTTGAGTCCCTTTATATAAATTTAGTAGTAAGGTGTAAGTACCAGAAGCAATGTGAAGATAGAAAGGGAAAGGGCCTCCTGATGCCCATATAACACATAATATCAGTTAGGAGTTAATTGTCTATCCCATGAGCATAGGGGGTTGGCGCAAAGTCTTGAACATGAGGATCAAAAATTGGCATTTCGAACCCCCCCCCGCACATCTATGCCGCCGCACTAAATTCATACTCAAAGGCTTACAGTAAGTGCTTCATACCAGATGCTTGCGCACTCAAGTATCTTGGCTGTAAACGCGAATTTCCGCAAGGTAATGCGTAGGAAAGCTGTGGGTGACCGTCAGAGCCTGAGGTGGCTGGTGGGAAAGGCGTCGAATCACAAGTGATTATGCGTGACTTCAAAGGGCTCGGGCCGGGCCGAACTGTCTCAACAATTCCGGGGGCGTTTAAGCTTAATACAACCAAGCATGCCGGCCCCAAACGAAGTTCAAGGCCTTTCCCGTTCCGAATCGTGCTCGGCACACTCAGGGGAGCATGAGCTTAAGAAAACACTCTCTTGTCTCTTGTGCTTTTGTCCTATGAAACCCCCTTTTATGTACTGTACAATTGAGATATTTCTTTTGGGGAAGGGCCAAATAATATGCCCTGTTATTGACACCTTAAGCTGCTGGTTTTTTATCTTTTTCATGTATTTCGGTTCCAGCACGAGATGAGGGAAGTAAAACTATGATATTTATCTATAGCCAGACAGCGCTAGTGAATTAGCTATTGCCTAGTTGCCCAAAACACTTCAGAGTCAATCAAGCAATATTAAAAACACACCATTTGGTAAAGGTTTGCGGTTTAGGGATGAATTTTAGTATAACGGCAGCTGAAAGAAATTGCTAAAATTAATTGAGACCCTTGTGATGTTCTATGAATCTCGGTGGCTAGGTGACGCCTAACTTTCCCATCTATTAGTGAGACCGGATTGTACCCTCTCTTGATCTCTTTTTGATGTTAATCCAACACAACACAGTGCTAGTTAAATTTCAGGGCTCAAGGAAGAAATTAATTAGTTACCAGTGATCAGCCCCCTACTCCTAGCCCTAGAGATGGAGTGAGAGCCCCGCTCTATAGCGGGGTTAAATTGTGCCCTCTCGAAGCGGTGACCAGCCAACAGTTATGTCCAGTCGCTATTTTTGAAGCAAGAGAATTAGACATAAGCTCATTTTACTAGCTTGGGTTTCCAGTGTTGTCTCGGTAAAGAAGTTTGTGCCGTGAGTTACTTGTTTACTGGAACCCTCCAGTATTGCTATCGATTTCTAGGTTCATTGGGGATGCTTCCCTAAATCTAGGAGGAGGGTTCGTTAGGTAGGTAATGCTTAGTTGTGTAAGGGTTTAACAAGTAGTGAGAAACTCTCTAGGCTAGCTCTGGCCTTGCCAGGGAGTCTTAGTCGGGGATCGTGGACGCGGAGATTACTAAAATAGACTCCTTAATCCTGAGAGGCCACCCTACTGCTGATACCATCACCTGCCGCCTAGAATCAACCTGCACAACAATTGTGTCAATTCTTCACATATATCAATCCCCATGCGAAATACCACAATTATGAGAGCCCTCCACTCCAGGTTTAGAGTGCCACTGTTTCACCAATAAAGCCCTCTACTTCTGTATTCAAGGTCTCAAATGAGCAAGCCAACGTAAGAGGCCAAGAAAACCCTCTCCTAACTCAGGCTACAGACGCTTCGGGGAAACCTTCGCCCATATCTATGTAACAATATTTCATAAGATACCTGCACGAGGGGGAATATGGGTTCTAAAGTAGAAAAAACAAAGTTAAAGTTAAAACAAAACGTAAAAAAAAAACGTACCGTACTCTCTTGCTTCTAGGAACACAAGTCGGAAGCGCGTGCCCGGGGACATGGAAACCATAGTTTGTTTTCCCGGACTCCGGTATCTGACAGGGTGTCCTGGTAGGGGAAGAAAAAGAGGTTATTTCGCCAGGCCTTCCATTAATAGTCACGTTGTTATGAATGGACTTGAGCGCCATGAGAAAGTTGTTCTGTGAGCGTAGAGGAAGGTAGATATGAGTGTAATGCTAGCTGCAGTGCTGCTATATCATACGTCTTTCATCTATAGGTTAGCACACAAACGAAAAGCAGACATATTTAAGCGTGAAATAACCAAGGTGATCAGGGCAATTAATTAGGAATGCTGGAATTTTAGAAACGCAGACAGAGTCACATCAACCTTCAAAAGCACAACTAGTCACAGTCCATCTTCTTCATCGGATATACCATTTACGAGACACCATCGCAGATTACTCTCGAGAGGACCAGTCCGAAGTGCTATATTCCGCTAGCAAGTGTGGTTGAACCACTGCCCCACTACCATAAGCGCGCATTAATCATGATCGGTGATTTGTGGTGTGATATTCTGTCTTGTATCAGCTATTCACCGCCCCGGCGGGGTACTTGCCGTGAGGTTCTATCTTGGCCCTGCGGGGAGTGGCTTCTTGCCTCGACTGATTTAGCAAGTGCTCTCATGTAGTGCCCGGGAGATGTATGGACACGTACTGACCGTATTTCAGTTGTAAGAGTTCGTACTAGATTCAAATTCTGGCCGAAGCCTCCACTCTAATTTAATATAGTGGGCGGTTTGTATCCACCGCCCATACAGGGGAAGAGATAAGCGGTGCTACACTCCTCCATGCCATTAGAGAGGGGGGTTAGCTGCTCGAATTAACACCTCCGGAGGAATACACTGGACATCTGGAATATGGTAAGCGTATTTTCGCAAGGCCTCCGCCCATGGCACGTCTAACATAGGTATCGAGGTAGATCCCCATCATCGAGAGAGTGATCACAATCGGTTTTGGTCTTCTTGCTCTCATTTTCATATCAAACTGCCCTAACACTGCCCCTTTGCTGACGCGGGGGTGAAATACGGGATCGCCCAAGTAGACCAAGCTGATCGAGGACTTCACGCAACAGAACCAAATCTGGAGAAGATACGCAGTGCACCCGAAGGCTACCGAGCGTGGGTATGGGGGATAGTCCACTTCTCAACACAGTATCTAGGCACTCTACTCTATTATCCTCTCCCTGCCTAGTCTCGTCACAGGAGAAGGATACTCACTAGCACTACCTTGATGGTGAGCCTGCCTTACTGTCTAGGATTTATAGTAGTCCTCACGCCAAGGTACACTTCCGGCAAGTACCACGAACTGTTCAGACGCCGGTTTGCTGCCATAGATGTGGTTAGGGGACCTTTGGTAGTCCCGGTGGTCACGACGGGTGATATTGTAAAGTATACCATATTTTTCTTCCCTTCCTATTGTTCGCGTTTATCCCTATACCGATAATATGGCTGTAGCCGGTCAATAACACTGCCGGCGCGGCTCGCTCTGGAACAGGGAGAGTATCCCCAATGGGAATCCCGATGGTGACACCTCTGGAGGGGCCTCAAGCAGTGGGTGGGCTCCACGGTATGTGCAAGGCCATGCTATCAATTTACGGTATTACGGATTTGCGCTGATTGCTAGAGTCGCCCCAAATAACGGGTAATACAGGGAGAGATAAGCGGCAAGAGAGCAAGACCAAGGAGCAGGAAGATAAAATAGGCATGAGGTTGAGCCCCGTGATCAAGGCAACAGGCCTGTGGATCGATACTCCCCCATTCTCGGATATACTAATTAGAATTACAGCCGCCCTAGCCTTCGCTACTATGTGCAACATTCATGGTGTTTGTCCCTGGAAAGTTTAGAGCGGTCGGATAGACTTGACGCGAAATCGCATGCAGGAATAATCGATATGTTCACAAATTAGAATTTTACGTTTCTCTCTCTTCACTTCTACGACATCCCTCAAGTGGCAAATACCCAACTTCGCTTGTCTATGTGAGACTAGTGTTTTTTTTTTGGAAATTTCAAGAAGTGCAACTCCCCCGATCCCTTCTCACATTCACCACATCTCACTCGACAACCTGATCTTGTCCAACAAGGCTCGACTGTCTGAATACTCACATAAATCGACGAAGCGAACCACTGCGGCCCACCGCCCCCAATCAATGCCCTTCATTAGGTCCCACATAATATGATCTGTCCAACCTATTGGGTGCCCGGGTCGCGTAACCCACACCAACAAATTAGAAAATGTGGCCAGCGCACCAACTGCTGTACTCCAGCACCGAGACACACATGTTTGTGGAACATAGCGACTAATTGGGAAGGTGGGGGGCTGCTGCTTTTATGTGATTAGGTACTGGATTGTTGGGATGCAAGAAGGGTCGGGAGAATACGACCCCACAGATCGTGAAGCGCTCTTGAGAACGAAAACGGTTTTACAGGGATGGGTGTTTGTTTCGATACCGGTATGTGATCTGGAGATTTATCGGGTATCTGCAAATTGAGGCGTTGCATTGGAAGCGGGAAGGTGGGGTAATAAGGCTCGGTATGAATCTCAAGGGTTCCTACTTCTGCCCTTCAGTTATTCTGAGGGCACTTTTGTGCTTTTGCCGTGGGGTTCGGAGCCCACTAATTAGTACACTACTCGTACCCCCCTCTCAAATCTCATCGCGCTATTTGTCAGACGATATCTGCCTACAAGATTTTTCACTTAGGCCTTTAGTGCACAATTCAATGCACACAGTCTTATGAGAGACTTCCGAAGAAAGGAATCCCCGGTCTGAAGAGAAGTGAGGCAGCTGTGATGAGAACTGCTAATTCCTCATTCGCTGCCCAAACTTGATACCTATCTCTTAGGCCAAAGCGAGTTAGACGGCATTCAAGCAGACAATGGTATCCTGAGCAATCGCATATTGTGTGGATGACCTGCACTATTATTTTCTCAGTGGATCCCGCACGGGTTGAGTAAAGACACATTTTCTACCTCAGTCTTGGTGAGAAATGGGCCCTAGTTTGTGATATCTAGTAAAGAATGCCCCCCTCCCAGAGGTTCCACAATGTGATATCGAGTGCCCAAGTCACAACTGAGAAGAAAACCCCTCTTCCAGTCAAAGAGGGGCCAGCCACTAACTTGCATCGGCTTTCTCCTAACCCAAACTGCGATTTACGGTTAACTCTAGTAGGCTACCCCAAGCGGCAAAATGACCGGAGGACTGGACTGGCTGAACTCAAGCCGTTTGTTTTATCGGGTGGGGGGTTTTTTTTTTACTGTGCTTCTAATTTGAAGTGATCAGTATCGAAGATACGATTCATGTTTTTCTTTTGGGTATTTCAATACCAGCGGGGTGGAGGTGAGGAACTGACTCAGCAGGGGGCAGCTCTTTCCGAGAAGTAAAGGGCACGGAAGGGACTGACTCCGGGGGGAGCATGTTTTCTATGCACTCAAATTGAGAAATACCCAACAATCGACTACGTATTGATATGAATAAGTCAAGAAACAAGCCTCGGCGCAAGGGTTCCTTAAAAATGCTGTTGGAGAGAGACTAGGATAGATTTCGGGACAAAAAGCAGCAAGATCAACCCAACGATCCTTTTCTCCGTGGATACGGTAACGCCAGCGATCTAAACTCAAGTTTTGTCCGACATGAGTAGGCCAGTTTCCCAGCAGAGCGCACCCATCTAATCGTTCGGAATGATGTTGTGGAACGATTGGCGGCATCCACGACGGATGGAAAATGACAAGTGTTGAAGTTTTTGATTTCTAGGAAGAACCCATCGCGATGCTGAGATCTGGCTCCTCATCCGCAAAACAAACCGAGTCCACAGCGACCGCACGTCCGCATATAGGTTCGAGAGATGTTTAGGACGAGGAAATTCCACCTAAATGTGTCGCTTGTTAACAGGAAGTATGGGAGTTAGAGGAGCCGTTCACCGCCCATCTGCTCATAAATATAGGACTACTGCCAACGCAAGCCATCCAAAGTTGAAGGCTTTACCCTCCTACAAAGGCGCAGTATTTCCTAGACAGCATCTCTATTCTCACTTCATTATCGCGCCAAATCAAGCTATATTCCAAAGCCCTGGAGCTAGGAAACAGATGTCATTAGTGGAAGAATCTGAGAAGGAGAGTTAAAACTATAAGTGTACCGATCAAACCAGTGAAATTAGATACCAGAGGGCCTCTGTGATCCGGTGAACGAACGGATATCAAACCGGTACTACGGCAGCCGGCCGAACAAGCTGTGGAATCCAACCGGGAGGAGAGGGAGTTGTGCTAGAATCAAGGTGCACGGCTCCGGGGGGGGGGAAGAGATAACCGATACAACATGCGGCGTCCGAAATGCGATACCTACAGGATGGCAGAGAGGCTGTGAAAGGGTGCTTAGAGGTGGGAACACACCTGTCCCCCAAGTGACTCTAAGGCCCAAAAGTCACTTCCCACTCAAGTAAACCAATATCTTCCAGTACCAGCCCATCTCATGCAGTGTCAGCCCAAAACACAATTTCAGAACTCTCGGTCTTTCGACCCAGCATCGACACCCCGGCTTATGTTCGACCGACACGAACCGTTTTTATCATATCCACCGTATTATATTCGGTGAGCCGACCAAGATCACCATATATCACTCGTATAGCGGGGAAACCACTGTAGCCAAGCAGAGACCCTCGACAGAGGAGCCAGGAGAAACCGGCGCATAGGCACACTTGAGCGAAATTTTTTGAGCACAGAGCACTACTACATGGGAGTGCATGTCTCCAAAATTGTTTTGCCCTCCCCTCTTTGATAATGGTATGATATTTCGGTTTCTTTCATAATCCGTGGCGCTCGCTAGAGTGATCGGATTTTCGCTGAGCAATCAGTGTGTAAAATTCCCTGCTCTAATTGATTATACTGCTGTGGTAACAATAGCAGGTGGAGGCATTGACACTCGTCCGATTTCAATAATTGTTTCCAATTAGAGCATGGAACTAAGCAGATCGAGACATGCCGTCGCGAGAGCCCCACAAGAATTCCGCGAGACAAGAACGTGTCCATGCATAAGTGTCCCTGAGAACGGCTGAGCGGCAGCCCCGGGTCTTTCCCCAGCAGCCCGGTGGGTTCCAAGCAGAAGGAGAAAAGCAAAACTGATAGACTTACAGACTTTGTCGACCGGAAACCTGGAAGTGGGAAAAAAGGCGTCCCATTTTCTTGCCGGTGTTTCTAATTCAACCCGCATATATTTGATATTACGATGTGTGGTAGATAGAAGAGACTTAATTATGGATACCAAGTTAACGCTCCCCATGGTTTCACAGAGGGATGATTGGCTGAACACGGAATTTCCAACGTAGCAACGACAGCCCATCAGCAGCACAATAATTTACCCCTGTAGCCCCATTAACCCATTATCCACTCACCAATAGCTTCAGCAGATTTGGCAGAAGAATGATAATTCCATAGGGAAATAAGTTTGCCCTAAAACTTGCGTAGGAGGATTTTTCTATAGTGACGCCAAGCTAAGTTCGTCAATCTGCATGGTGTACGAGTACAATAAATAAATGGATGCTGCAATTGCTTTTTTCTTATGCCGTTGCTGAATCGCTCAAGGACTCCAAGACCAGATCCCTGGGTGTTTTGGGGGAGACGTAAATCGTCCCCGCAGCCCGTTGGTTCCCCTGTGCCTTACTTGCACTGAAGTTGGTCGGGCGGAGCAAAAGGGAACTGGGCCCCTGGGGATGGGGCTTGGTGACCCAAGCTCGGCTCCAGCATTTTCTTCCCCTCATACCCCCCCCTCTTGATCAAGAACAGGGAGCAGACATGGCGTCCCTCGAACATTCGTGAAGCTTACCCATCCAATAGTGTTCTCTGGTGCAACAACTACTCGTAAGTCGGACAAGAACCGTTCATGATTAAATTTTAATCAGGGCCAGGACTCAGGCTTTATGATATGATTGGGGCTAACAAAATTCAGTTCAGCTCAGATCCCCGAATATGATTAGTGGATTCAAACCAACCTCCACAGTTGATAACAATAATGGAGTTCATCAAGGCCAGTACGATGCAGTGGTGTAATACGGTGCAGTAGTTTTGGCATTGATACCGGCCAGCAACCGAACACCCAGACCCTCCCGACAGCAAAGGTGCGGTACAAGTGCGAGTACTGGACCTTAGCCAAGACTTCGAGCACCGATCTGGGATATACTTGTACCAGGCCTACTGGTATTATAGGTGATCAGAACAGGGATTGCCCGCTTGTTTCGTTTACGAGATGCCGCAATAGCAGCTACCATATTCAGGGATGTTGGGCAAATATTGTCCCACCCGACCTCGACTGCCCGACTACCGGGAATCCACCAGAATACTCTCTCTCCAATTGCTGGAGCCTTACCGGAAAGGGAAGGAAATCCCTTAGTACGATAGTAAGATGTTCGGCTTCTATCTCCATTTGGAACTGGCGTTAGTGAAGGTCTGAGAGTCCCCTCTTTTAGGCCCGATTAAGCTAGTGCTGGCTAAACAGCACGTTGAAACTCCAATTAAGAGCAAGGAGTTCATTTGATGCCTATGAGCATAATATCCACACGGGTGGCGGAAGATTCTGTATCTCACCGGCGCGGGAGCTGCAAGTACTGGACTCGCTTTTGAGGCGGGATAGGGCGGAAACTCACCGGCGTGCGTGATCGGGACGCACTTTCTTGGTCTATACGGTATTCAGAGAATGTAAAAGTGGACACACCTCCGAGAATACAGTGATGATAGCATCATGCCCCCTCTTCAAAAAAAAGGGGGGGGGGTACAAGTGAACAGCCTATCATAATAGTACAGCTCTATGCAATTCCATGAACCCGAGATTAATACAGCTTCGCACCGTATCAGATACAGGGATGGAGGGTCTCCTCGTGTCTTGGGTGAGCACCCTGCTACTGCAACAAGGCGGCCAAGCTTATGGTCCCCCACCCCCGGGTATGATATTGTGCCGGAACGTCATTGTTCCCCCGTGCAAATCTCGAATCCATGCCCAGATGCGTTTCCCCTACTTGAGCACACAAATTCATCCCGCAAGTTCCAGCAGCAGAGGTTTACCCCTCAAGGAGCCCCACACTAAGAATTGAATTATTGATTTGATAATACTTTCGACGATAGGCCTCAGAAAGTCTGGAGCGGTCAGAAAAAACGATCTAGCTGATATCCTCCAGAATCAACTGCTGAAATCAGCAGGACTGATACCCTTGCACTTGCACCAGGAAATTCCCCACCCTCTTGATCCGAGATATATGATACGTCCCACTCCAGTACGCCTTTCGTGAGAGACGCGCTAACCCAGACTCAAGCCCGCCCTATCACTTTCGCCCCGCTTTTTTGGTTCTCTAGCTCGGCTGTTTTCCCTATCGGGCACGTACAGTTCCTACCCTTGGCTCCAATAGTTCCTCTTGTATGTCGAAGGAGCCTTGGGGCTTTTAGCGCAAGAAACACCGCTATCTGATCCTTAAGATGGTGTGGGGTTTGAACAGGTTTTCATAACATAAAAAACCAAGCCTGCATCACAGTCACACCCGTGCTCTCTTAGATCCCGATAGTCCGGATTCCTCGCTGTCCCGTATGAATCTCTATGGGTTCTAAAAAAATTTGCTCCAAAACCTGACCCATCGTCCCGGATCTCCCGTTGTACAGGACAGATGCCTTGGATTTTTAGCCATCCGGGCTAGCGGGATGCGACCACAAACATATCAGAAGTATCATCTTTGCATCTCAAGTACCGGCATTGTGAAATCCCGAGGGATGGCATGATTCCAATCTGACGGTCAAGTCCCAGCCACCCAAGCGCGTCCATATATCGTAACCACGCTGTGCAAGGGATAAGAGAGACATGCACAGCAGGGCCGCTTCCCGTACTGTAGCCGTTCCCCACAATTCTTTTCTTTTCTCACCTGTATCCTCACTCTTGGTCCCAATGCTCATTTTAGGCACTGGGCCTGCATCACTCATATTCTTCTGGGGACCAGCCGAGTTCGCTGGCACCCTGTCTCGTGTTACATGACTCCCGCTAGGAACCCTGCTGGGAGGCCCAGCAAAACCCCGCCTCTCGGAAATGTCAAAGAGTTGTGACCAGCCATCGATAGCCAGAGTGGGAATCTGCTATTTCTGGTGTAACCGACGTTCTTGTGTGTTGTGCCATAATCAATTGGTGTTCTGCGGGTCAAGCGGCCCCACGAATAGGCTAAGGCTTGGATTTTTCACACGCGCGTAATTTTTTTCTAAGCACCGCGGTAAAGGCGCTAAAAAAGAACAATAATAAAAGAAGATAATAATAAAAATAGAAACTCTTCAGCAAAAAATCTTCAGCAAAAAAAGACAGGTTAGAAATCTTCCCCTCACTTGAAGGCTTGTAAGCGATCAATCTCATGCCACTAGATTCCTACTCTTGTACACGTAGACCTGTGCCTGCGTAGCGCGTTATGCAGGCGAGGTGGAAAACAAGAAACCCCCCTGCTGCTGGATTTTAGTAGTATCAGCACCCACTTCGTAAGCTGCAGTGGTGTGGCCCTGCGGACAGCGTTTGCAGCGCGCCTAACTGATAGGAAAGATAGGCACAAGATTTGAAGACTACCGCACCAGAGCGGCACAATACTACTACGTATGGCCATACGGCCTTGGTATCGGCCCACTCATGAGCCCATCCTCTCTGTATCGCTCTATTCTTCCACCACTTTTAGTCTGGCTCACCCTGCATCCCAGAGATATAGGGGGTTCCTCCAATCTTAATGCACTTTGGCGCCTGTGATACTGTATCGGTCCGTTTTGAAAACCCTCGGACCTAACCAGTACGGCAAGTGGATACCGCAACATGCAATCCTCTCGGGAAAGCTCATCACCTTTTCATCGTATCCACACGCCTACGGCGGGATCCTCCGTCGGTGTGGTTCTTTCCTTGAATTTCCCTTTTCCTTCCGCTGTTCGTTTTCGCTGAGAACCATGAGTGACACCATTCCCCCGGATGGAATGGATTTGATACAACAAGCCCAGGGGGTTCCATTACTATTTCCCAGGAGAATTTGGGGATATTTGTGGTAATAATGGCCGAGGCTCTCACCGCCTATCTGGGGGACTTAGCAATGGGTAGAAGATAGCAATGGGTAGAAGATAGTGAGCGCAATTCCATGACCTGCTCCAAACTCTCACTGTTTCATCATAACATGGGGTGCCGAGTGTCACGCTTTCCCTCGGCCTCTTTGGATATCCTGCTCTGACTGCCACAAGCCCCAAATCAGCGATTTGGGAGCCCGAGTGAGCGATTATGACGATGGCAGTTTCTTCTGTCAAAGACCTATTTACCACAAAGCGATGGAGACCTGATTGACTCCTCGGAAGCGGTAGCACGCCTTGAGAGCTCAGCTATCCTAAAAGCAAGTATATCATCCCGGGCTCATGTTCTCATTTTTTCTTCAACTCGGCTCAAAAGCAATTTTCTACGCAATGAAATCCCCACCCTAAGACGTTGATATTGATGGGTTCCTTCCCTTCTTTTGTTGTTCGACCCACACACATCGGCGTCTGGCATTCCTCGGAGTCCCGCTTGGCCGAGATAGTGGAGGCATCCATTGAATCTAGTAGTTGGAGTCGGATCGCCATTGACACGTATAGACCTCATCTTCAAGTCCAGAGAAGGAAATCGCCCTGAAAGGGCCGGACTCAGACCTTAAAAGACCATTAAGGCAGTAGTTATACTTTCGATTCTGACTAGCCCATCGAAAATGGATTTTTTGCGCGGGATATTATCATGAAGCAGGGCTGCCGATCGCGCGGTCTGAAATGTTTCTCAACCTCCTTCCGAGGCTCTGAAACCTAGGTGTTTAGTGCCATTATAAGCTCATTGGGCCAAACTGAATAGTTACGGTCACTCAAAATGAACTAGATATGTATCATGTCGCCCCGCTACTGTACTATCAATCCACTACCCGGGACCCATGAGATTACGCGATGGGAAGCTGCAATACAGTGCAGGTAGTACATGTAAGAGCCAGCCACCTGTGTTAGACATAGCACGGATGCAAAATCCTCCCTAGAAATGTCTTCTCATTTACAAGAGACGAACTAGTTCGCCCCGCGGATGAGAACTAAAATCGCAATGTCAGTCAGTAGTGGATTCTGTCAGAGGGTGTTGTTGCTGACGTCCCTGCCAAGGGTCACAATAGACGCTAGCATGGCTGCGGTTGTGCCTGTCCGGTCAATTCCTATAAACTCGCTTGGAATACTATTGCTTCCTTCGATGCAATGCATGAAAAAAAATGAAAAAAAAGAGGGACTCGTACAATCCCAATATACTAGTATAGACATACAGATGGGTCTGTGTGCTGGAAAAAGTGTAGAATATGCAGCTCAGCGCACACGGACCATACCCGAAAGGCAACCATGACCAGATGGAGCTGGGGAATCCGATGAGCCAAGTGGAGAAACTCGAGTGCCATCGCAATTCTTCTATCATCTAGAGACCCGAACCAATGGGAAAGGTTGTTGAGCTGTCTGTTACAGAGGCGCATGCATTGACGTCCAGGGCTGTGTACATGTGCGGTACGAGCACAGTACATGAAAAAAAAAAAGGAAGGAAGGAATCAACTACTGTAGGGGAGAAATAAATTGTTAATTTGTTGTCAGTCGGTCTCACACCTAATCGATAGCTCGGTGTTCACTAAGCTACCGTAGACGAATATTAGCAGGGGTGTTGAGGTGCGAGTCTCCGGCATGAAGCAATACTGTACCAGTAGAACCCGAAGGATTGAGTCTGAGTTTGGTTTAGGCGTTGAGGTGCACACTAATAATTTGCCATACAGGCCCTTGATCCTTGGGTACTTCATGGCTGCCACCTGCAATAGCGCTCGGGTGGCAATTGTAGCGAATACACTCAGAATCCATGGTCGGGATGGGTACAGAGCCTCGTTGTTCAACAGCACTAGGAATATCCAGCGGCGGGCGTGAGAACGTGTGCTTGTACTGAACAATGGCTTCTGCTCTCGTGCAAGCATGGAGGCCCGGGGGGATGCGACTCCATGCGAAAGAATAACGAGAAAGGGGGAGAGTAATGGTTACTGGGATTCATGGCAGAGAGCTTTGGGGCCGATAACGCCTGTCTCCATCTCCCCCCACTCTACGTGTTCCACAGACATTCGACGCTGTGTACCGCCCCCGTGTAGTCGGGTGTAATCTTGTAACCTAACCTGCGCTGTCGGGATTGTGGAGGAGGACTATTTTGTCCCCGATTTATTGCACTTCTGGGTATCTGCCCCTGGACGGCAGAGAGATTGGTGGAAAATGTGACCTAGTACCTCACAATTTTAGCCTTAGCGCAGCAGCTGCTTACACTACCAGTACCACTAAGCCGCCCGAATCAGACTCCTTGTTGTGTGTCCTGGTGTAGTCACCACGCCAATCCGCTCAATACGGTAGTAGATGGAATACCATCGCTGGATGCTACCGCGAATCTTTTCTTTTTTTCCTTTTTTTTCCCTTGAGCGGAAAAACAGCAAATCACGAAAAAGCCGACGACTGATATGCATGCACTCTCAATGCTTGGGCAGCAGCACTGTGGAGATAGTTCGGTGGGGGGGTGATAAACGGGGCCGGTACAGTACGCTTCACACTTGATTGCAGACTCCCCCAAAACTGTTCTAAGGTAGAGTGGGTATCGGCGACCCACACATCCGACACGCCCGAATCCCTATATAAACCAGGCTGCCCGTCCTGCAATGACAATTCTTCAGCAGACTCGACAACTCCTATAACCCACTAAAGAAGCACGATCTAGCAATTTCACATTCTGCCCCAAAGCCTTCACCTACAATATCTATCATGTCTACTACTATCACCACCGCTGCCCCGCTCATCACAGAGACCCTGCCTAGCACTCTGACTGTCAAAGAGGAGTCCACTCGCAACAAGTTCCCCACTCCCCCGAAATACTCAGGTGCTCTCGACAAGTACGAGAAGTTCGACGTCACTCGCGTCGTCGGTACCGAGTTCAAACAAGGCATCCAGTTGGCGGAGCTTCTAAAGGCCCCCAACTCTGATGACTTGATCCGCGATTTGGCCATCCTCGTAGCTCAGCGGGGTGTTGTCTTCCTCCGCGCCCAGGAGATCACCCTTCAAGAGCAGAAGGAACTTACCCAGAAATTGGGTGCTCTGAGCGGAAAGCCCGACAGCAGCGGGCTCCACACCCACCCACTCACCCGCGAGGTAATACACTCTCTAGTACTCTTTCGTTATCATCTCTTGCTAATAAAGTTTTGCAGTTCTCTGAACTTGGCGATGAAGTCACTGTCATTAGCACCGAAGGAAAGAAGGGTCTTAACCGCAGACTCCGCCCATCCTACAAGGATGAAAGATCCGGCCTTGCCAGCTCGGGATGGCATATGGAAATCACTTTCGAAGAGATTCCAAGTGACTGTATGTAACAGAATCCCCCAAATAACAGCCGGACACTGACTGGTAAATAGACTCTGTCTTGAAAATGACTACCCTCCCAGAGACCGGCGGAGACACCCTTTGGGCTTCCGCGTATGAAGTGGGTTTTGCATGTGGTGCCGCTGGCGCTTCCGGAATTCCATGCTAACATCATGTAGGCTTATGACCGTCTCTCCCCTTCATTCCGCAAAACTCTTGAGGGCTTGACCGCCACTCATGACTCCCCCAGATTCGCTGAGGTCGCCGCCCGCGATGGCTTTCAGCTAAGAACCGACCGTGGCGCTCCTCAGAACTCTGGCCTCGACTTGGTTGCTGTTCACCCCGTCATTCGCACCAACCCCGTCACCGGATGGAAGGGTCTCTTTGTCAACAAGGGATTCACCCGCCGCATCAATGAGCTCACCAAGGATGAGTCCGACTATATGTTGGACTTCCTTTTCAAGCACGTCAGCGAGAACCACGATCTCCAATGCCGGTGAGTAACCATCCCACTTGATTCCAAAGGATATAGATTTCTGACACGTTGATAGCTTGAAATGGATGGCGTACGAGAACGAGAATGCTCACGATGTTGCCATCTGGGATAACCGCAGTGCTTTCCACACTGCCACTGATGACTACTTCGACTTTGGCGGTATCCGCAGGGGAACCATGTTCGTTTCCCTAGGAGAGAAGCCCTACTATGACCCCAACAGCAAATCCCGCCGTATTGATTTGGGCCTCGGCCCCTTCTCTGGCCAATTCGAATGGCTATAGATTGTTTGCCCCCCCTCCCCCCAAAGTTAACCTCCGCGTGGGAGAGAAATTAGCGCTCATGGCCCTCAAGCTTGTTACGATTTCTTTGGATCCGAATTGTCATTTTGTTTTTTCTTTCCTGGGCGTGTTTGGAATGGAGTGCTTTGGGGGATTTGGCTTTTCTTTTTCAATGCTTTGAATGATAGCTCGCTAAATATATTGGGATTATCACGAACGCTAAAGACCATTATGTGACAAATCATGATATTTGCCTGGTTAGGGGAGTGTGCAGCTTCTGGCTGGCAGGTCTGCCCCCGAATTTGCTTTTACCGAACCACCGGCCTTGCATCGCCTGAGATTTCTCGAGCCGCTCTACTCTAAGTGTACTGTATGGGTACATTACTCTCCCCAAGGAAGAGGAACCCGAACATTGAGGGGATGTAATTTTCTTCACCTACACATGGTGATGTACTGATAGGCCATATGATACTGTCTAACCCTTACGTTTGGGTACGTGTTGGTACCGGTACAATACTACGCTTCTGGCTTGAGAAGAGTTACTTGTATACACGGGCTGCTTGAAACGTTGGTGTCTGTAAAAGTTTGTCGGGACTCAGTCACTCGGGTATGCTTGTCATCGTTAGCCGAGCTCAGACAGTTCGTGATGGCTCAATCCTACTCCGCTGCCGTTACCGCCTCATGTGTCTCGTTACGCAATGCGCTCCTTTGGTTTTTCGCAGAGTTTGGGCCCTGGGTTCCCGCATGTCTTGCCAAGCCCTGTCGCTCACTTCCCTCTCGGAACACACACTTCTAGGGGGGGCACGGATACCGCAGTGAGTTGGCCTAAGGAGAAATAGGGTACCGGTAAATTTAGGCGTTTCTCACTCCTTCTATGGATGCTTCCAGCGGACCGCTATGCCCTAAGATCACCCAAAAAAAACCCCCTGATGACCGACGGGACCCCGGGATTAGGCGCGCGCGTGGCTATGAAACCGTGACACGCCATAGGCGTTTCTTCTGGCCTCTGTCAGGGGAGTGGTTCGCAATTAGGAGGAGGATGACTTGCTGTCCTAGGCGAAGTGATGAAAGTTTTGGGCTCCCGGTGTGCCCCTAAAGCGAGTCGGGTATCCGTCGATTCGAGTTTGCAAATATTTTGCACACTATCAGCTCATTCGAGGTCAGTGAGCAGGGTATGCATTAGCCTATTATTTTGGCTCTGCTGAGTGCTTCTTATTCGGTGGGTCTTGGGGGAGTGGAGGGGTGAGTGGCAACTGCAGCAGGTAGTCGAAATAGAAATACTGGATTCCCGTTGTCAAGGGCTGAAGCGGAGGATTGCCCTATCACGGCCCCTGCAGGAGTGCGCCATATTCTCGGGGCCCCGTTTAGTTTGGGATGACAAGAAAGGGGCAACCGAAAAATCGGGTACGACGTCTAATCGAAGGCTGATGTTGAGGCGGGCGATGGCACCCTGATCTAATTTGCTTGAGAGTCGTGCGACATCAGTTCCGACAAACACGATTTTAGGGCCCTCAACCATTGCCTCACCTCTCAACCCCCCCCCCCCTCCCGGTGGAAGAAGGGGGAGAATTGAGGGCGTTATCAAGCTAACACTTTCTGCTAATGGAAACCGCAATCTATCCCAGACTTTTATAAGACAGACATTTGGGATCCCTACTCCGGCTGACTGCACCTCGCGATTTATGCCATCTAATCATCTTCTGCTCTATCTACTTATCCGTTCAACCGTTGCTTGGTATAAGACATCGAGCGGCAATGTTCAGCCCCTGTGAGTTGGGGGAGAAGAGAACCCTGTCTCCTGCAACTAACTGTGATATTCTTGCGCTCTCAAATGGAAAGATTGTCTGAGTTCTGTTATCTTTCTGCAACACTCAAACAAGGTCAGATAATCCATTACCAAGATCTATGACATTTGTCTTCTTTCCAACCTATCAAGGATAATCCAAGCGTCGTTCGGAAAGCTCAATATATTCCAAAAAAAAAGACTAAAAAAAGACCTAAAAAACCGATAGTATATTATGATGTTGAGTTTGTTGGGGCGCTGATACGGGTTTCCTCGTGGAAAAATCTTGACCGAACCTGAATTGGTCATGGATCATCACTCTTCCATCAATATACAATTTTCGATCTGACCGACGGTGTCCCTAATTTTGAGGGACGAGCGGTCCAGGGACTACTAGTAAAATTCCGCGGCCAACTATGGGGCGACATGCGAGGCCCAAAGAATAAACTTCTTCTGAAAATCTCAGGTCATTGCCCGTTGAACCATTTGTCAAATGTGGAATTACAATTCTCCAGCAGGGAACCCGCTCATATCACCCCTTTAGGCTAACTATCTCCCTTGGTATTATCCTGTGAAACGCTAGCCCCGACTAGCGAGCCAATTGGGGTCGCTGACTCCACATTAACGACCCGAGTTGAATGACTACAAAGAGTCGGAAAGTATATCACTCCTTATATCTACAATGAAGCCTACCACACGCACGCCCCGCCCCTCTAGATATCTACACATCTATGACATCCCCGAAGGCTACTACATTCGTAGGGCCATGGAGGGTCAAAGATTTCAAAAACCCGTCTCTCCCGACTGTTTTGCTGTTCGGTATCCGTTCGTTCGGCATCGGAGGTGGATGGGAACTGAAAAACCGTCATGGCGCCACGGCATGAACTATGTAGCATGATGGCAACAATCTGATGGCAACTCGCTCACAACTTAATGGCGACTGCGGTAGTGTAGTAGACTCGCGCGTAGCACAGGGTAAAGCACTTCGGTGGCGGTGGTGGTGTGTGTGGAGTGGAGACGTTCGACTACGAGGAGCTCTCGACTGACTATCTAGAGACTATAAGGCCCTATTCTGCGCGTCACTATACAAAAATATGCCATATTTCTGAAAATAGCATATTTTTTTATACAGAAAGCAAAAGACCCATAAAGGGAAATTTTAAATTGCAGAGATAGCAGACACCCCTCTACATATTCGGCACAGGGAAGAAGCAATTGAAGGCTCTGCCATTGAGGA
>Ga0307510_10001962_pt1 | contig 23156 bp, 27 predicted proteins | sample 12_EM_MG_FD_207224 | JGI IMG/M metagenome (GOLD analysis project Ga0307510, IMG submission 207224) | Populus trichocarpa ectomycorrhiza microbial communities from riparian zone in the Pacific Northwest, United States - 12_EM | ecosystem: Host-associated > Plants > Roots > Unclassified | place...
CTTAATTGAATAATGGCCATTAATTGTTCCATTATTGATCACCATTAAAAAATAAGGAAGCAAATAATGAACACAATAATGGTAGAATAATGGTAGAATAATGGTAACTTTGAATGACCCTAATGCCCCTGAGGAGAATGGGAATGAGCTCAAAGGTCTGATTTACCAGCTTCATGCCCTGCTGCCTCACGATCCAAAATATGCCTTTGTATATGCGCGATGTGCTGCCTGTTTCCCTAACCACATGATGAGCATCCCCAGGCCAGAGTACCAGACTGACACTGCTGCTGCCTACTCGTATTCAGCCCTGCCACCCCCACTGCTGCCAATGTGGAGCATGCCAGCCACTGCACCCGTCCTGACTCCAGCTGCACCCGCTGCCAACGCTGCCACCACTACCCCCTTCTTCTTCAGTCCTTGCCCTGAGCTCTGTGCCTTCTGCCATGCCAAAGGCCATTGGCTGTGCTCGTGCACTTCGGCTAACAAGTACCTTCAAACCAGATGCGCCTCCTGGATCAATAACAGGCTGCACCTCCCAAACGGCCAACCAGTACCATTTGACAGCATGAGACGCAGACTCAAGGCGAGTATCGATGCATGGCTAACTGCACAGTCTTCCGCTGCCTTGTCCCCAGCCCAGACTCAAGCAATCTTGGCATGCGATCCACCGCCACACCTTGACTTGCACAACGCTTCCACCAGAATTGAGGAGGTGATTGAATCTCACATTTTGCAGGTTTGGGAAGTCACCACCCCTGACAAAGAAGTTTTCTTGCAAGACATCTTCAAGGTTTTCGCCACTGAGAAGACAAAATGCCCAGGCAAGGCCTCCAAGTTCTCCACACCACCTCCGCCTCCTCCTGCTCCAGCACCGTTGACATCAGCACCCGCTCAGCCACCACCCACTGCCTCCAGCACTCCCCAATCCAACATGCAGTACTGGTATCAGTCTGATGCCAAGGATCAGCAGCTCATTTCTGAGCTCGAGGAGTATCTCATGAAGGGCAAGTTATCCCTCACCACTCCCGCTCATGTCTTCACAGCCAGCCATGCCATTTGCAAGAACATCACTGAGAAGCTGAAGGTGTGCTGCATGGAGACTAATGAGTATAAGGTAGTGCCCACAGCAGACTCGCGTTTGTGCCCACACTGCACCACTGTACATGACGACTTCTCCAATGATCTGCCACTCTCAGACGACTGCTCTCCAGAATTCTGTCTCCCCTTGCTGGAACTCGACACTCTTTTCAACAGTAGCTTCAAGTCCCCTGCCATTCTGGATATCAGCTTGCAAATCGTCGTCATTCGGCACAACATTGTGCAATCCCTCGGATTCCCCATCAACAGCCAGCGCCTCATTGAGATGGAAGGAGCAAATGGTGCTACCAATTGGATGGTAGGATGTGCCGAGAACTTACTGCTGCAGGTGGGCAATATGACAATCAAGGTCCACGCGCATGTCATCAAGCACGCATCATTCAGTCTCTTGCTTGGCCACCCATTCCAGAAGTCAGCACTCCTGCGATTCAAGGATCTACCCAGTGGTGAAATCGAGGTATCAGTCCGTGACCCCACTAACTTGGAGCACAGAGTCTACGTCCCCACATGCCCTCGCACTGGACGCGCACCGGCTGTCTCAGTCATTTCAGTTCTCAATCTCATACCCTCCCTTCTCCATCCTATGCAAGCTGCTGTGCAATGCCTCATTCCACCGCTCATGCCCACCACCCATTCCACCACCATTCCCAAGTATACCCAACTGCTTCCCACCAAACATCCCAAGTCCCTTGTCTTCCACAGCAGCCCTGAAGTCTTCACGCCCCCTCCTAACACTGGCATGGGTGATGACTTCCTCACTCAGCATATCCAGCCTCTCCACAACCACCTCCCCTCCACGCAACCTTGCACCAACGACCTTGTGCCCTCAGCCACTCCTCACCTCTCCGACCTCCTCCATCCCTTCCTTCCCTCCACTTTCCATCACACTTCAGGCCCTTGTTTCGACACAGAGAATGCCAACACAGACATCAATGACAGTAGCCTCAGCAAGGCTCAACAAGGCAATTTCTCTCTTGGGTCGCCTCTTACATGTCTCTTCTCTGGCACCAACTGCGCTGTGGCTCGGCACCCATCTGGCTACCCCCTTCCACTTGTGTCGTTTCTGCTTGAGGACCCACCCACTGTCACCATCATAGACCCCGCTCACAATCACATGCAAGTCCCCAGCCTTGTCTCTGGCAGTGCACATCCTTCCCCAGTCAACAACTGCCACACCATTCCCTTCCCTGATCCCAGTTGTGCCTCCTTGACACTGCACCCACCCTCTCCTGGACAACTCAAGCACCCGGTCAACTTCACCTTGGCTTGTGCCCCTCCCGATCGTTCCAACATTGCGCTCACCCATTTTGCTAGCAGAACCACACACCTCACACTGCCAGCAGACAGTTTCAGCAACAAACAGCACCATCATCAGGTTGACCCAGGAGGGTCGAAATTTAAAGCCCCCGGGAGATGTAAGGTGAGCATCATGTGTGCTCTCAGATCAGCGCATTCCAGACCATGTGACACTTGCGTCACTGTCAACGACTCAACACATCAGTCTCTCACCACAGTGCCCTTGCATGCCACACCTCCTCCTCATTCCCCTCCTCCTTCGCCCCTCATCCGATGCTTCGATCTTGCTGCCACGCAGGTCCCCTCGCCAACTGACTGGGACTTGCTGCCAACATCACTCACCACGCCCGCCACTGTTGGCAAGCGCCACAAGACCGCCCCTGCTAGCTGTCAGCCAGTGCCACACACGTCAAGCTTGATGCTTCATTATTCGGCCCTTGTTCGGGTCCGTGAGCTGTTGGACATGTAGATTGCTGGATATGGAGTTATTGGACCCTTATTCGTATGTTTCTTTGTATCTCTTTTTGCCTTAGACTTGTTGCCCCCTCTTGTTAGCCCTTATTAGCATCTCTGCCATTGGACATTGTGCCAAGCCACTCCTTTCGACCCTGCACCCGCTGTCGTGCTTCAATACACATCTGTTGTTGCTCTCTTGTCTATTTGCTGGACACTTCTTTCCATACAACGCCATGCGGTCTGTCGCCAGCAGAACATTCACTCCTTATTCGTTCCCCTTGTGTAGCACACATTGTCTCATTGTTTTGGACTCAATATATATACCCAAGCCCAGTCCTGGCAAAGGCCAGGCAACTGTGGCCCCCTTTCCTCCCCTTTCCTTTTGTGTGTGCCAGGCAACTGTGGCCCTTCTTTCTCTTGCTTTCACAATGCCCTCCAACCACTCATTACACCCTCGACAAACACTCACGCATGGCAGTGGGGATAACAACCCACATATACCGCTCCCATCTACTCTCAGCGCGTGCTCATTTCTGGGTACACAGCTCAGGTTTTATCCTTAATCTTTCCTCTCAAACTCTTGCACAGACTTTCCGTCTGCGATATAGCATGTACAAATAAATGTATAGGTCTGAGAAATATTGGTCTTTACTGTCTGTCAATGGGATTAGCCCCATGGTGTGAAGAGGAAGTACTGTAGTGGTAGCTTGGCTGGCATATAGTTATCACAAATATAATGTTTTATCATGCAACCAGTCTGAGGAAAACAATTGAATCTCATTTTATTATTCAGACACTATGGTGCATTATGTATGATTTCTCAAGATTATTAGAGATAGGTTATGGGGGGTTAACTAGCAAGGAATAATGAGGAATAACCCTAATTTAGAGATATTTAGACATAATTATCGCTCGCTAGCACGGGAGGGTTTTCCTGATGTGTATGCCAAAGGTGGTCGAAACCGTCAAGACTAGTCTCGGTCGCCAGCCCTCCAAGGCTGTCAACCCCGATGAAGCTGTGGCTATCGGTGCTTCCATTCGGGGTGGCGTCCTCGCTGGGAATGTCACCGATATTCTTCTCCTCGATGTCACGCGCTTATTACTTGGTATGTCATCCCGTTTAATGGTGTTAACCTGGGTCCTGGGGATTGATCAAGGTAACATGCAACTGATGCAAGTGGCTCAAAACCGGGTTCAACGCAAGACTAGAAGGACTAGAGCATAAGGATCCAGACTAGAGCATATATTGTTGCCATAGAAGTAACTAGATCTAGGATAAAATACTAGGATGACTAGAATTCGAAAATTAACCTGGACCCGGACTAGAGTGACTAGAGTGACTAGATCTACTAGATCTAGTCACTCTAGTCACTCTAACCCGTTGTGATTTTTCTGATGTTGAACCACTTTTGTCCAACATGTGTCAGTTGTCCAGTGTGCATATAACACTTATGCTTTCACTCATCGGGCTGTGTGTTGCTGTGTTGCTGTAAGGGTGAGTTTATACCCTACCCTCCTCCGTGAGACCTTCTATTACCCAACTACGGATGCCCTCCCAGGCCCTCCGAAGACAGACCATGTGCGCCTTCAAAATTTGCGCATACATCGGCCTCACCGGGGCTCTGTCTTCTCGACCCCCTTCAAATCTCTGCCGTCGCCATTCCACCCAACTCAAACCGTCTTGTTTCAAGAGGCTTTTTGTAGCGCCCGCCGACAAGCCAGCTGCGCTTGCCTTTGTTCGAACTCCATTGTACACGCCCGTTACAAGACCCACAATATGCCAGTGCATTCATCGAGTTTTGGGCCTTTCAATGCCATCGACATCGCTACCAAATTCAAGACATGAAATATCCTAACACCTCCTGCCTGTTCGACCACCCTACAGCAGGCTACAACCCACATCATGATTTTCGGGCCAAGTCTCCGCCATTTTGGGGGGACAGTTCTCTGGTCCGTTCCCGTTTTTATGAAAACGCCACAGAGAGAAATTTATGGTTTATTCTCAGGTATTAATCCCGCGTGCTTGGATGTGCTTGTGTGTATTCTCATGTAAACGTGTGGTCTCCCCACAGGCCAGTTTGCTACTCCTGATGATATGATGGTGTCCGCGACAGTGGTAAATGCAAGTATCGCGGCAGCTCACAGAGGAGGATTACAAGTCCGATCAGCTACACCCGCATGGATCCCACCTGTCACCGCCAGTCTCGAGGATACGACTTCCCAGGGCAAATTATATCACAGGTGTGTACGCTATTCCTCTTCTGCAATAGAACGTGTTGGTTCCGCCACGAGCACCAGGTACTCGACGAAGGAATGTGACCCCTTAGATTCCCATTTTTGTACCGCCGATGACCTCAATAACACTCTATACAAGTGTAGCGTGTAACCCATTAACGCGGTCGTTGTGAACGACATCGCAGCCCCAGGCTCCGACATCAACTTTGCGCCTTCTCCCGCCCGATCCGTCCAACGACTCGTCCCCTTCTACAAACATCGTTTCGTCGCCTGGCCCTCCAATCCGATCAACCAGATTGTAGCAGAGCAGTGCTAACAGGTCTTGCAGATCCCAAGATGCGACCGCTAGATCTCATCACGAAGGATTTCATTATCTTTGGGGAGTTGACGAATCGGGCCGACAATCTGGTGAAATATTATTCTACTGATGGCTTGCGAATCGAAAGGGCCAAACGCATTCGGAATGACTCTTGACCGGATTTTTTAAAGGCGGCGTGCGTGTTCACACCCAGTGAGGTGCTTATCAACGATACTCACTGTGCTGCCCAATATACTGGTGAATGACAGACTACTTGCGTTCGGCCGTGTCTTTCACTGACATTTTATTGGAGGCGGTCCTGGACTACTCGTTATGCTTAGGGATTGTAACGGGTAACCCTGGGGTATTTCAGGGCTACCCAGACCCGGACCCGGTAAAAACCCATACCCGGTCTCTGGGTATGGGTTTTACCGGGTCTGGGTACGGGTACCCATCGGGTTGTATAGATATGAGCCGGGTTGGGCAGGTATAGGGCGGGTAAGGCCTGGATAGCATCATTGTTGATCTGGATATCTGAATCGGGTCAGCATCGCAGCTTGAGAGGGAGCAGACTTACACATTGAAGTCCCAGAGAAATCAGGGGGAGTGTAGTCAGCATTAGGCAACACACAAGTGATCCTTGAAGGCCCAGACCCTCACAGGCATGCACGCACGGTTGTGGACACCGACGCGAAGGAAGTCAAACCCTCATGCGTTGATGCGCACAAATGAGGGGGAGTGTTGCCGGTCGTAGGCACTGCACCAGCCCTGGCCGAGGGTACCACCAGCGTCGAACCCGCTGACGAGGCTGTGACAGCCGTTGCCGCTAAGCCCGAGGCATTGGTCCCCTGGGCGCAATACAAGGACAGGCGCGGACACGAAGTAAAGACATCCCCACAAGAACAAGGGAAAGCTCGATGCGCTGCCACTGCAAGGCAAGCACATGGTCAAGGCAATGCTGCTGCAAGGTGAGGCCAACCATGACGTCGAGATGTCGTCGAGAAAGAGCGCGAGCGCGAAATGCACCGAGGCGCTATCACGAAAACGCGAGCGACGTCCGAACAAGAGTAAACGCGAACCCATTTGTCTGCAAGGAGAGGCGGCGCGAGGAGATGAGGGCGTGTCAAGGTGCTGCCGCAAAACCACGGGCGCAAGCATGATACGCTGCCACAAAGGAACCCAAACAAGGGTGCCTTGGCACTTTGGGATCCGGGAGGGAGGCTGCCCGGAGATAAGATCATCGAGTCGAAGAGGGCCGGCAAGGCCAGCAAGAGCAAGCGCAATGGTGTTGCCCGCCAGAACGAGAAACCTGGCCGCCTGAAGAACCAGTCAGACAGCAGCACATTCCACGACAAATCCACCACGCACCTGTTACCATCCATCACCGTTCCATCCTGCCGTCGGAAAGTCCACCAGCTTTTCGTCTTGAGGCCCATCGAGAGGGCGCTGCGTCGTCCTGGAAGATGTCAGGGCAACAATGCCAACAAAGCATTGCAACGCCGCCGTTTGGTGGCCGTCACACCCGAGTCACGCGCCGTCACACCCATCCCTGCGCCATGCACGCACAGTTCCAGCTAGGGCTGAGAACCGTACCGTATACGGCATACGGCCGTATAATTTACAGTACCAATACGGTTACGGGTACCCGTAAACCGTAACCGTACAGGAGACTCGAAATTTCGAGACGGTACGGTACGGGTGTATATACGGCCATATTACGGTGTGATACGGGACTATACGGGTGTAATTTCAAAGTACTTTAACTACAGAACAAAAAGCTAGTCTATGTTAATTGCATTGCCCCCGCGTGTCCGACGAATGTGATGTTTCAGGACCATGAGTGTCCGGATGGTCTCTGGTTGAAGGCTGGCATGGTGGAATAGCGGTGTCTGAAATGTAGAGCGACGTTTTACTGAATAGTTGAGAAGTGTGTGACGTTGAATGGATGGACGACGAGGGTGAGGGAGGGTGCGGCAGTGCTCCGATGAGTCCGATCATGCTCGATGAGAAAGCTAAAAAAACGACTTTTGAAGGTCGAGAGCATAGTATCTCATGAAAAAAAAGCAAAAAAACATACCAAAGGTGTCCCCCATATCCAGGAAAGGTCCTTCTAAACAGTGACGACGTCTTGACCTAGGCCCAACTTGTGAGGAGCCATGAGCGACGAGTCCTCATGGAGCTGTGGCGACGCATGCTGGTGACATCGGCCGATGATCGGGGGCGATCCGTGAGTCTTCAGCCGTGAGCATTGCAGTGCGAGGGCGGCCGAGTTATATTCTCGTTGAGGAAAGGTGTCGATCTGACTCGATCACAATATTGACAAACTGACAACGGTGGGCAGCGGCCTGAAGCGAGGCAGGGTAAGGAGGTTCTAGGACAAGTGGGGATACACGCGGCACAACACTTCTTACCAATCATACGGCCGTATGACGGCCGTATACGGCCGTATCTTTACGGTCTGATACGGGGGTACCCGGCCCGTAAACCGTACCGTAAAAGTGTCGCTTCAAGGCCAATACGGTACGGGTCCCGTACCGTATTACAGCGGCCCGTAAACCCGTAAATACGGTTACGGGTGCTCAGCCCTAGTTCCAGCCTCTAGCGCTCTAGCCTTTAAACCTACCAGTACCCGCCAAACCCTCGAACCGGGTAAGGGTTCTGGTCTGGGTAGAAAATCTCTACCCAGACCCTGACCCGTTTACTACCCAGGCTGAAACCCGGCGGGTTTACCCCACCCGTTACAATGCCTAGTTATGCTCTGCTGGAGGACTCATTCTCAGATTTGCAAGCGAAGTTCTCTGAAGTTGCAAACGTCTTGGTACATTTGTAATAGATGAAAAAGCCGTTGCAAATTTGGGTCGCGATCTCCCGGTTCGCCACTGGCATGCATGAGACTCATTTTATTGTACAATTTTTCCTACATTTCCCAGTAGTATATAAACGTTGTATTGATGCACCACCGTGCGTCTAATTCTTTAATACCATCCCTCAATTGTTTTCTGGTGCACGAAATCCTGAAAAACAGGGTTCTTGAGCACTCCGTATTTCGCAGGGAACCATGATTGGCTATGGTTGGCTTCTGCGATCAAGGAACCCGTGGCCGCTCAGGCTGGTATGCCATTCCTATTGTTTCTCGGTTTCTCTTCCTGACTGAAACCTCTCGTGGCTTATCCCTAACTTATTTGTCATTCCATTTCATTCCATGGCCACTAATCCACAATATCGTAGTATTCCCGTCATTCTCATCAGGAAATTGGTGGGATTCCGATAAGGCCTCGCAAGGTAATCTCCTGTGTTGTGAGTGGCTATGAACGGCATGACTCAGTTACCAGCTTGTATTGGACTCACTATGGCTTATATGCCTCTGTGAGAACTTGTGAGGTGATACGATGTGGCATTGACTGTATGAGTCTGGTACCATCTAGTAAGTTTGTCGTGAGTTCGTTATGATCGTTTCTATGATGGATGAGTTGTCGGTCACATTATATATCAAGCGCAAGTCCAGTGTCAATCTGGTATTAGATCTATGAGTACATTAAAACATGGTTTGAAATGTTTGCATTCAATATAAACTTATTTCATATGTATGAGACTACCGTCACCTGCTAGCCAGTGCATGCGTCCTTGTCAACCTCATAATGAACTCACTTGGCACCCATGACTTAAAACCAGAGCATGTTTAAGTCACAACGATATTGTTGGGTCATAACTGTCGAATTCGATTGAAACAATGAAACATATTATATACATGGTCGGGAAAACCTTAGACCCTAGTAGTTACTGTGCATCGTCTTGAGCACTGGCAAGCTCAGCTGTGGCACGCCTCAAATGACCCCCCCAAAGCCGCTTCCGACAATCCAGCATCGCACGGTGTGAATTCTCAACACTGGCCGCGCTATCAGTCGCTGGGAAAACCTTGCTAAAAAGCAGTGAAAATATGAGGACTCCGACTCCATGTATTGGATGTAAACATACCCATTCCACCACTGCAGGAGCTCATCGGTTTGTGTCCTTGCGATATCGTCCTCAGGATCCTCGAAAATGTCGACAATAAAGTTGTAAAAAGTTGGAAAATGAAAGCCCGCATGCTTTTTCTTCCAGGCCTTAGCACTGGTCAGTGCGAGCACAAGCTTTAGAAGAAAACATGAGGAATGGAACGTCAAAGAAACCAATAAGGCTCAACGTACCTGTGTTGCGGCATAGGCAATTGATCGCCCAGTGACACAGCCACTCATGCGAAGCGTGGAGGCAACATCACGTCGCCTGGATGTAACGTCGGAGGGGTCTGTGTTCTCATTGGTGGCAGAGGAAGGGGACGTGAAGATATGGCGGTAAGTCTGAAACCAAAGCGATTGTCAAATACAGATGGGACACAAGGGCAAAAGACTTACACGCTCAAGGAGAGGTCCTTTCAGGAAGCCATCCCCAGGAGAATTAGGATCTCCATCCTCCTTCTCGTATAGACACCGAAGAAACATGCTTGAAGTATAGTCGTACCCTGGAGCGGCATTTCGAAGGTCGGCACGTACACTGAATAGGACAATTAGGCCATGGTAATAAAGATATACTAGGGGATAGGGGACGTACTCAGGGTTATCCCAATCAAATTCAATGGGGCAAAGTAGGCGACCTGTGACATTATTACAGATGCCACGCTCTGCCCTGCTCCTAGTAGAGAGCCTATCTTGCATCTGAGTAGATTGGCGACTATTGAGCCATTCAGCAATGACGACCATTAATCTGCTTGTGTCATCAGCGCGTGCATCGTTTGCTCCTTCCTGCAACTAGAACCATGATATACAAGTTAGTATGATACAGCGGTGTGTCAGGAGTCACCAGTAACGTACCAGAGAACAGAAACCATGGATACTCTGGGAGGCACTGAGCTTATCCTCAAATCCAGGGATCAGTTTGTTCAATTTTTCCAACGCGCTGTAGCAGCGTTTGCGGCTGCGACATATATTAGTCACGTCAAGTCACACATCATGATAACGTACTCTAGGCGCTCTTCATCGATTTGTTCTTGTGTCATTCCTGCAAAGTCACTGCAGTCGCGCTCTTCCAGTTCATCTGGTTCAAGGTCCTCTATCTTGGCGTGCTTTTCGGCCTTATCCAACAGATCGGGAAGGTTATGATAAAGATCCACAATCTTTCTGATACCTCGCCCTGGTTGTGTTAGCGAGCAGACCTTCCTGTTGGTCACATGCCAGTGTCAGTTCTTTGTCGCCTCTGCCTGGTCATCAATGAAAGCCACTCACTTCTTTTTGGCTGGTCTTTTGTCCTCATCTTCATCCAAGTCAGATGAGGAATGTTGTTGGTTATTGCTGCGCTCATCAAGAGCGGATACTAGGTTGCGCTCCATCTGTGTGTCTGTGTAGTCCTCTGGAAACTGAGAGGGCAAACTGGAGGGGGAATGGGCTCGTGAGGCATTTGTAGGCTGACGAGACTGGCTGCTGTTCTGCAGAGACGATGACAAGTGGGAACTACGACTACGAGCATAAGGCTGGGAGGTGGTCCTTCGACCCAACGACCTGGGAAGGTTTTCTCGCGTCATGAAGAGACAAATGATGAGGGGATCGGTGAGGGGGATGGATCGAGCAATTATTGATGGGGGCCACATCTTTTATAGGGTGGGTCCACCTTGGTGCATGTCACGTCAACGTTGAATTTTTTTTTGTTGATTGATCGGTCCTCTCTGTGTCTCGTGACACCATGGAGCTTTTGAGTCCTCATCGCCGCTCATCAAGATACCGTGTCCACATTATGATATGGTAATACAGACGGGGTATCTTGATGAGCGGCAAAATCAGAGGGGACTCACCCAGCTCCGTACAGTCATGGCGCGAACACAGTGTTGCAAGACATGCTCCCGTAAAGTGTCATCGTCTTCGGGTCTGCACAGACATCGACAGTCTTGCAGTGAATATCAACAGTATGCGGCCACTCGTCAGGCTCGTTGTGCACAGCGCCAGAAAATTGCAGATAGCAAACATCAAGCTAGGTCCAAAAAGCGACAGACTTGCCACTCTCCTGGGCCACAACTTGACCATGACATGCAGTTAGACCATGTTGTGAGTCCCTTCTTCATTATACTGGGTCATCAGCGGCGGAAATTGATTAAGAGCGTTGGAATTGTCGTCTCAGGCTTCCTCCGGTCCTGTCGGAGGTGATATCACGCCGATGGCCTGCCCTCAGACGGACTCGGAGATACCTCTGAGTCATGCTAGTCATGCCCCATCGCTGATACCAACGCCCCTCAGTCCACCTCCATTGGTCTCCCCTCAGACGGAGCTACCTCCGAGTCACCCTCCATTCCTGATACCTCTCAGTTCGCCTCCCCTTCTGAATCCACCTTTCCTCTCACCACAACCAGGGCCTGCCTCACCTCTGCCCTTATCTCAGTCGGGACGACCACAACGCACCCGCCGCTTGCCTGCACGATATCAGGACATCTATCCTGAACCGCCCCTCCCTGCTGCTTCATCTGACTACTCACCTCCTGAGACCGCTGTCGGAGTCGTCCCGCGCGTAACCTTTATTGTACGGAATCCATTCAAGACTACTCCAAACAGTTTTGGTCTCTGGAAAGAATACTTGTATCGTCCATCATATGACCCCGACGCCTTCATATCGACCGAAGATCTGTATTGCCCTCACACCTCTGCGATTGTTTCTGACCAGGAAAGAACAGTTGAGGAAGCCTCCAAGTCAGTGTATAGCAACTGAAGTACTGAACTTCTGATGCACTGGCAAACCACTGGCAGCACAAAAAAGTCCGACAAGGAAGTCATTTGACTTGTACGTGACATCCTTTGTCACCCCAAATTCAAACTTGATGAGTTGGCCAAATTCAATGCAACGCGTGAGAACCAAAAGGCCGATGCAGCTGACGAGAAATCATTCTTACAGTCATTCCGACACGTATCCGTTGAGATTGATGTCCCGTCTGGTAGCCCCCATGAAGCCTCACATGTGTTTTCTATTCCTGGCCTTTACTATCGTCCAATTACAACTCTAATAAAACAGGCATTTGAAAGCCCAATCTCATTGAAGTTCCACTTCTCCCCATTCAAATTATTTCGAAAGCACCCCAACAGCGAAGATAGTGAACACCTCTATTCTGAGGTTTACAATTCAGATGTATTTTTGGACAAGCACAACAAGGTTCAACGCGCCCCAACAGGTGACCCAACCTGCAAACGTGAGAAGGTCATTGCGGCACTCATGTTCTGGTCGGATGCTACCCATCTTGCAACGTTTGGTACAGCAAAGATGTGGCCGGTTTACATGCTCTTTGGTAACCTCTCAAAATATGTCCGATGCCAGCCAAATTCTGGAGCAACAATGCATCTGGCATACATACCTCCGCTACCAGACTCGCTCCAAGACCAACTCAAGTCATTTCACCATAAATGGGGTACACAAAAAAAGGAAGTCATCACCCACTGTCGCCGGGAACTCATGCACGCGGTATGGAAGTTCCTGCTTGATGATGAGTTCCTCCATGCCTCCACCTATGGCATGGTTGTGCACTGCCTGGACGGAATTGAGCGATGGGTGTATCCACGCATCCTGACCTATTCGGCAGATTACCCCGAGAAGTATGTGTTTCCTTCTGTTTCTTTACATTGTCACTCACTGCCCTCTTTAGGGTACTACTTGCTACTATTCGTGATAAGGGCCTTTGTCCCTGTCCGCATTGTCTAGCACCGAAAGCCAAGCTGGATTGTGTCGGTCAAATTTCCGATACAAAGATTCGGACCAACCAAGCACACAAGTATCAGGACATCTCTGAATCCGTGAACAAGGCCCGCGACGCAATTTACAAGCAGGGGGTGCCCATTGGTGGAGTGTATGTTCAGCGATTACTGAAACCTACTTCTACCGTCCCAACATTGGTGAGTTCATCTCCCTTTCGTGTTCAGGTATTTGAAGTGCTGTAATTCTGACCTTCTACTTGGTGCAACCTAGAACGCATTTACCAAGCGACTTGGTGGCGATTTCAATGTATCTCAAATGCTTATGGTCGACTTTCTGCACGAGCTTGAGCTTGGTGTATGGAAATCTCTCTTCACACATCTACTTCGCGTACTCTATGCAGTCTCACCCAGTGGAGATTTGGTGGGGATTCTTGATAGAAGGTGCGGTAACAGTATGAGTATGCGACATTATAATCGGGACTGATTCATAATAGGTTTCGAAAAATATCCCCATTTAGCCAGACTATACGCAGATTTTCTGACAACGTATCCGACATGAAAAAGCTCGCAGCACGAGACTTTGAGGATGTGTTGCAGGTGAGGTTATTCCCGTCCATGTTACACAACACACTCACGGCCTCACTCAGTGTTCCATCCCGGTGTTTGAAGGTCTCCTTACAGGGACTGATAATAAACACCTCAGTAAATTATTGTATCGGACAGCAGAATGGCACGGTTTTGCCAAACTAAGGATGCACACCCAGTCAAGTTTGAAGCATCTAGAATCGCTCACAAGGGAACTTGGTCATCTCATGAGGACTTTCCGTAATCTGACTTCACGGTTCGAGACCAAGGCACTACCTTGTGAGATTGAGGCACAGAAGCGAGCGCAGGCAAGGGCAAAGCCCCCGAAGAGTTCAGGACGTTCAGGGGTGGCCGCCTCCAGCTCTGTTCAACGAAAGAAGAAGTTGAACCTATTCACACCGAAATTTCATGCACTGGGAGATTATGTTCAGACTATACAGAAGTTCGGAACCACGGACTCGTTTTCAACTCAAGTGGTATGGAATTTATCTTGTCAATGTATACTGGTATACATACTTACAATGCGTAGGGTGAACTGGCTCACAGACTTGTGAAAAGGTTGTATGGGACCACAAATAAACGCAATGCAACAAAGCAAATTGGACAGCATGTGAGACGAGTTGAGCGTGCTCAGCTTGCTGCAGATCGCCAGAGAATAAAGAAGCAAATCGATTCAGAGACCGTTGGTGGCGATGACGACATAGGACAGGACCTGGAACCACATTACCAGATCTCAAAGTCCCGAAAAGACCCTGTCAGCGTGAATACATATGTTCATGCAAACCATGGTGACCCTGCTTTCAACGTATGTGTGCCACATTCTTGGAATATACTGGTTGCATTGTTTGAGTCTGAGCCTGAGTTCATTCATAGAATTTTATCCTGAAATTGAAGGATCACCTACTCGGACGCCTTCTTGATCGAGACTATGAGGGCGACACTTATGGCAACTTCACTGAAGAAGATAGGAATACAGTACGCATATCAGGTGAACAAATCTATCGTTGCAGAAAGATGAGGATCAACTATACAACCTACGATGTTATGCGCGATGGGGACATCATCAATCCAAGGATGTACCCTGATATTATGGTCAAGTCCCCAGAAACAGGACCGCACGCGCAACCGTACTGGTATGCACATGTGATTGGGATCTTCCATGCGTATATCTTGTCAACTCATCCAGGTGTGGGGCGGAAAATGCTGTACCCAATGGACTTTCTATGGGTACGTTGGTTTGGAATGGAGCCTGGCCGATATCACCATGGATTCCACCACGCACGCCTGCCAAAAATAGGCTTTATCGAGTCCTTGGATTACCATGCATTTACTTTTCTTGACCCCTCACAAGTCATCAGAGGAGTTCATCTTATTCCTGCTTTCTCGGAAACGCCTGAGCGCACATCGGCTCTTTTGCCAGTAACAAAGTCTGTTGCATGTATTTTGAATCCCGACGAACAAGACGATTGGGTGAATTTCTATGTCAACATGCAAGTTATTTTCTATTCTACAAGTCCAGCGAAACACTGATTTCTCTTGACACTCAATGATGATCCCCTTTGCAGCTTTCTGGACCGTGACATGCTCATGAGGCATTTTGGCCATGGCGTTGGACACTTGCAGTACGAAAGGCAGCAGGATATTGACCTCACAATGGCCCCACTGGCAGAGGGCGACAACAACTACAGCGACGATGATGCGAGTGAGGCCAAAGACCCCGAAAGGGAGGAACGAATCAATGATGACTCGGAAACAGAGGATGATGAAGAATCCGAGCCTGTGTTCAACACAGATGACAGCAGTGACTTGGATGGAGAAAGCGAGGAGAATGATGACAATGATAATAGCAGTGACTCGGACCATAACAGCGGCGAAAGCGATGGTGGAGGTTATGCCAGTCTTTAGATCTTTAGACTTGGCTGGCGGATATGTAGAGTGCATGACATAGATCCCAAAGTAAAGTGTCGTACTTTTGTTGTATCTCATACATATGCGCTTCCGTCTTGTTGTCTCGCACGACGGTTCGGATCGGAAATTGGCATTGAGCGGTTCGTAGGAAAGGCGGCTCAAAGGCAGCTCGACATCGCGATCTCATACTGATTTATTCTCCTTATGAGGAGAGTATGATCAGACATAAGCCTCACAACAATATATGACGATCAGACGACCTGAGATAGGGATCACAATTAAGTACAAGTCAGATATGAGCACACATTGAGTGGCCAATGAAATAAAATCTCATAAGAAGAGCGTGATGACGCGTAATAGCCGTATGGGGGTATGACCTCATCCCAGCTCGGATCTCACTCACAAGCACTACAATGCCTCACATGAATTCGGCCGAATTCCTGATGCTATTACGGTAGGCTGCCGTTTCCTTTTGTGAAAGGCTTCCCACATTTCACTTTCGGGCCACGACCAAGGGTTACAAGAAGGGACGGATCCACGCAATCGTGAAGTGTGGGTGGTGGTGGTAGTTTTCCGGTGCTCTGTGCAACCCTAGTTGAGGCATACGACTTTCGGGCTTTGGTTCACAGCAGATCACCAAGAAAAGCCACTTTGCCAACACGTTGAACTAATGAATGCTGCGCAGAAGGAAGCCGTTGAATATTGACCAGACATCCTTACGACTCAGGTGCGGCAGAAACGTGTTGGCTAAAATTCTTTTTCACCTTATTTCCGACGCAGATAAGGGTTCACTCTGTCCAAACCTATTCCATGGTCTTTTTCAAACCCTCGGTGCTCGTGCTCAACAGAGGCTGTTGGGTATGATGCGTGTCATTCCGAAAATGGGAGAGGGGTGATGCATTTATGTCCTCATTTTTCCTCATCCTCCCCATCCCACATAAACCCTATTGGAATTACTGACTTGATTTGACGACTTAACAAGGGAGAGAAGGAAACCATCTATAGATTTAATCGAACAGCCTCGTATGGACTACATGGGATGGACTCTTCCTGCCCCGGTAGTAGTGGAGGACCAAACAATCCTGTCCCTGTGGGGTTAACATGAATAGAGTAAGTGTATCTTTGCCGTACCCTCCTATTCTCCTTCAGCACCATGTTCTAACAGCAGTTGCGCAATGTCATGGTATCCACGTCGCGTAGCGACCTGGTAAGGTGTCGAATCGCCCTGTCCCTTGACGTTCGGGTCTGCTCCGTGGTCAAGCAAAATCCGCGCGATCTCGGGATGTCCCTGGTCCAACGCCGAATACAGGGGAGTATCTTGGATGGAGGCTCGTACATTCAAGTTTGCACCTTGCCCGAGGAAGAACTGAGTAAGCTCGAGATGCCCTTCGTAGACTGCGCAATGGAATGGAGTAAGGTTAGAATAACCCGTCGCCTTCGCATTTACATCGGCCCCGTGATCGAGTAAAACACGGGCGGAGTCAACTTGTCCGTTGAGCGATGCTGCATATAGCGGAGAAAGGCCAGCACCATATTCAGCGTTTACGTCTGGCGCATGCGTGGTGATAAGCTGCTTGACCAGTCCGCTGAGACCACAAAACGCTGCCAAAACCAAGGGTGTTACCTTGTCTGGTTTATCGGAAAAAAGGATGGGCTGGAAGGGATAGACGTCAAGCATGCCCTCAACGCCTCGCAACAAAATTCGTGGCTTAAAGTACGGCATCTTGGGGTTGATTAGATACGCAAGCGAATCTTCAATTCGTGATGCCACATTCTTGAACTGAGCGTGCCTGACCCAGTGCTGAATGGCGTAGGACCCTAGAGGTAGTGCTCGAAAACGCGCTTCGTCCTGATCTTCGTCTACCTGCATAAGAACTGTCACGCAGGCTCGCGCGAGAATCGCATGCGCCGGTTCCAGGGGGATATAATACTGCCGGATGTTCCCAACATTTGACATTTGGAGCCTATCGGAGGTCAAGAATTCTTTGACCGAGAAGTGCGAAAATTGTACAATTTTCGAACCCTCGCCATCGTTGTCGTCATCATCACCATCGATGATTGTGATAAAAGTGGAACACGTCGAGAGTACTGCCTCCTCTGGATGTTCCGGTCGCCAGCCCGTAACGAGATTAGGGGCATTGTTAGGGCCAAATTCGATTGCAAATAGCTCCGCCAGCTCTTCAACACGAAGTGGTCGGATGGCTGCGACCATACACTGAAATAACCGGCTGGCATGCTCGAATTTCTCTTTAGGGATTCCTTCCAACATCCGTTCATATGTGTCGTCCAGAGTGATCGGTAGTCCATTCAGAGCTTTCCGAATACTCGATGGCATGCATCGACGAAGCGTGTCCAACTGGCAAAACGCCCAACGAAACCTGTCCAATACGATCAATAACGACCGTGAAGCATTGTGAACGAGGGGCCTCACATGCCGGCTGCCCGTTCTGATAGTACATTGATCACAAGTTCCTTATCTTCGGCTCTCCATCTCCGCATCGAGGCATCCGTCTGAACGAAAAACCGGACATAGCTATCAATGTCCTGCCTTTGACCGCCTTCTTCATGGAGAGATACTCGACTCGATGGGGATGTCAACGGGTTAAGGGTGGCGCCTATGTCTTGCTCGGGCCGACTTGTGATACAGACAAATAGGTTGGAACGGTCCGACTGGAGAAGGTCCCGGACAAAGTTGAGAACCTTCTCGCGAGCAGATGGAGTTCCCGTGGTATTTGGACATTCGTCCAATGCATCGACAATAAGATAGATCGGGACTTGTCCTGGGAGATCTATCATTTCCGCAAGACATTTGACGAGCGCGGCATCACTGGGTTGTTCCGAGCCAAGACGGCATGCCTTGTACAGCTCATGAAGAGTACCCCAGCAACGGTCAGAGTCGTCGACAAGTTGGAGGAGAATGGATGCCAGTAATCCGCGGACATCGCGTTTGGCAACATCCTTGAAATCAAGGTAATAGTATGCGACTAGGGGTGATCTCGATTCTCTCATATGCTTGATGTCTTCAATGATTGCCGAGCTCAAGACACTATTAGTTCCTTATAACAAGGATCGTTTGGCAGCTGCATACCAAAGAATACTCTTTCCAGAGCCCGCTGAAAACCAGGACTTTAATGGCAATGAAAGGCCAACAAGAAGGGAGGACCCTACGGTTGCCTCGGATCCACAATAATGAGCCGTTCTCCTTCCAGTCGTTGAATTTGTTACTCTGGATGAACCACGTTGCCGTTCCTTCGTGCTGGATGTCACGCGCGGTATTATGATTGATGGAGGCATTCGGAGGAGAGAGCCATTCTCGAAGCTTCTCTCGTAGCTGATTTCCTGTGAGTATGCCTCAGCGATGATAATCGGTGACGAAACCACAAGGGTTTAACGAACGTTGTTGTTCATCAATTGCTGTTTCCGCAAATGACAGGCACGGGTCGGTAAACTTCATGAAGATCTCGAAAGAATTTCACGCACCATGTCTGGTTACTTTGACATCATTGTGGACGTCACGGGTGAGGTCCCTAGTTTCTTTTACATTGCCGTCGACATCGTGGATAACTTCTTGAGCCGCCATTACATTGACATTCACCTGATGTGTGACCTCCAAGTTTCTCGCTGCCGTCATTACATTCTCTTCTTTCGTGAGCATATCTAATCGTTCAAGCGCATCCTCCACATCCGTCCTTCCTGCTATTCTCTTCATAAGCTTTTCTGTCTCATAGTCAGCCATAAAAGAGTTTATTCAATGGATAGACCTACTGATGCTCCTTTGTTTCATTTCCTTTGTCGAAAGCGCCAGAACAGAGAGTACCTGCGCCATGATCTTCCCGAGTAACAAGGTCATCTCCGGCGTGAGAGGAATCGCAGTGTAGCGATTGAGACGTTGAAGGAAAAAATGGATGCGCTCGAATAGGTGAACAAGTACTTCATAGCTCGCGATAACATCTTTCACTGCCTGGGCCGAGCGTTAGTCGCGGACACGTCAAATGACATTTGAGCGGACATACCCCAAGAAGGACGCCGATTCCGGTGAAAATCGTCTTCGCTGGCGAGAATACCTAAAGAGACGGTGTCACAGCACTTCAATATATTGGATGGGGTGAAGGCGTACCAGACTGGCACCCTCTCCTAGAGTTTCTGAAAACGTGAAGAGGATATTCACGATCGGGGTCAAGCATTCCATCAATTTGTCATCGCCCTTGCGAAATTTGTCGAAAGCCGACGCTTGTTTTCGAAACACATTCAGGATGGAATCAGGAGAGTCATAACCCTCGATTGCAGCAGCGAGCGGATGAGTTGCCAGGTCTTTCTTCGTTAGGGACTTGTATTCCCGTGATGCGGCATCGAATATTGCAGCAAAGTTGGAGGTGGAAGGATCGGTTGTCTGGCCACTTGTGGACATTTGGTGGACAACGTCGTGTTGTGGTAGATTTCAGTGGGAGGTCGTGGGTGAAGTTGGGTTTGGGGCACGAGGCGGACAAGCGGGCGCACGATGAAACCCGATATGGAAATCCAGGGACGATGACAAACCACAAAACGTGGACCCGTGAGAATGCAGTCGCCCCCGTTGTCTTCTCCCTCGTGAACCCACTTACCGCCTGTTTATCACATGGTCATTTTTCTCAGGTTTATGATCGATTACATGTGCGATGACGGATTCAGTCTTGCGGATAAGCGGAGGCCCGGGCGAAACTAATCGGTGAGCTCTTCTGCCAGTACAACGTGTCCACAATGCCATCGATCAATATTGAACTTCTTGTCAATTAACTCTAGAATGCCCCTGCACGACTTAAGCGGAAGATATGTAGGCCGGATGAGGGAGAATGGTCGCTCTCAAGAAGCAGACCGGCTCGGCTTGCGGATACCCTCATCTACACCATCAATTGCCTCCTTCCTACGCCGCAATCTAACACATACATGTCGTCATGCTATCATTTTTGATGTTATCCCTCTGGTCACGTTCTTTGAGCGATTGGTAAATTTCGAAGATACCTCGTAGATGCGCCAGTGCATAATGCAGTTCTCCTCGCTCGCAATCGATGACAGCCCTGCCAATATTTTCAAACTTCGATTTGTCACATGCCGGCGTTTCCGCGTCTTCACTCTCTGCTGCTGGCTTTAAACACTGAGCAAATTTCATTTTTCGCAACTGGACAAAAACAGGGGAGTCAAGAAACGTAGTCAAGGACGAGTACGGACGATACGGAGGACAGATAGAGACACAGGCACGGAAGCTGAGTATCATAGAGCGTGATCAAGAACAATTGGACCTTGTAAATCGGGAAAGACGCCATAAAAGATCACTAAAGTGACCAGGATAAGAGGACAACCTCCGTCGAGGTTGGTATTCTCTAGTTAAACAGATATTATAGGCAATCATCCTTCTGGCGGCAGGACGTGCCATGCCGCGAGCTCGGGGGAAGATGAGGTTGTGTCATACGCTGAGAGCGAGTTGTCATTGAGAGTTCTACACGGAAGATATACCAGGACGTACGAAAACGTTGACATGACACGGGATCACAGTCGCAATCAGCTTGCGATTCTCCTCGTTGTTGTCGAAGGGGTGTCCCTCGTGATTCTTCTCCCATTGCTTGGAAGTAAGCCACGATGCCCTCGGTGATGCCGGTGGGATGCCCCGAATTTATCGCCGAGTCTGAGTAAGGTGATGACGACGACTTGAGGTCGCCATGCATGTCGTGATGGCGGGGGAGATGGCGGCGGAGGCCATGCCTGCGACTGAAGCGGCAGTGACGGGTGGCACACATGGATCACTTTAATTTCTCTTTATCATGTGTGCTGATGTGGGTCTTGGGGTTACACTTGTGCTTCAGGGCTAGCGCGAAGAGTGAGCCGATGGTAAAACTTCAAGGCTTTACCTTACCGAACGGGCACCGTGGGCATTGGAAAAGTTTGGCGGATGTGGTGTCCATTTGAGTATCAGGAAACACCCGCATGGGGACAGGCCCAGGGGAAGTGAGAATTGCGGATCGTTGCAGAGTAACAGACAGTTCCTCTGGAGAAATTCCGAAGGACTGATGTGAAAGTGAGGTTCTGCGGTCCTGGTGGGCCCCGACTAGATGGAGGGGTGGAGAATGCGGCAACGATCCGAAAGATGACAAAGTGGTGGGAGAAGGTATCTGAGTAAACAGTTGTGGGTGGTGTAAACACCTTGCTCCGCTGGACCTGGAGTGACGACATTTGAAGGAGTCGAGTGGTCCGATGGAGAAAGGTCACAAGAATATTGGGGGGGAGTATCTGACTCTTTCAGGGTCGAGTAAGTCAGCGGTGAGGGAGTTGCAATGACGGAGGGGTGCGAGAGAAAATGAGGAACTTATCCGGGAACTGAAAGAAGGTCAGATCAATCTCTATCTCGCCAGTGTCCTTCTCGGACTCCGAGTCGGACAACCCAAAGGATAGGTCTTGCTTGCTGGCATTAATTGGTGCGCTCGACGAAGAGAGGTCCGAAGTGGTCTGTGACTCGAAGCACGAATTGGGCTGAAATAAGAGGTGCACTGAGGGCTCGGGTGAGGGGTATGAGAGAAGATGCGCGGAATGGTTGTGTCGACAACTGTGACGAGTCACACTAATCAGAATGATTGTCTACAGAACGGCAATGTGAAGGCTGAGCGCTGATTTCCTTGTTTGATGGATCTCGACTTGGCTGCTCTTTCGGAAGCTGCAGATTACCTCCGGCTTATACCATGGCTTGGTGACGATGGACAATATGGCATGACCGGAAAAATAACCTACTGCCTCAGTTGTAGCGGCAATTGAGTAAAGCTGAACTGATCACGTGCGTAGCCAAGTTTTAACGGCAGTTCCCGAGCTCTTCCTCTGCCAGCGGGCAAATCATCCGCGTCAGATCAATTCACGGATGCAACCCTCTCATTAAACCTACAGTAGAAGGAGTCGGACTCGACTCTGTTCAATTAGAATTGCATCAGGCCGCTGAACTTCTTGAACGACTTCCTCCACTTGTGTCAGTTGTCCAGTGTACGCGCAACACTTAGGTTGTCACTCCTTGGTATGTGTGTTACCAGTGTCCACCCCCGTCATCCGTGAGACCTCTGGTTACCAAATTCGCACGTAGATCGACGACTGTCATCTCAATCCCCTTCCAATCTCCGCCGCCGCCTTTCCACCTGAATCGGAGCGTCTCGTTTCAAGATGCTCGTCGCGGTGAATCTTGATTAATTTTGAGCTGGCCATGCTTGCCTTTGTTTCAACGCTGTGATGTTCTCCTCAGGCTGTCACGAGACCCGCCGTGACATGGACCCCGTGTGTTTTGTTCCTCTCGATGCCAAATACATTTCAAGACGTGTGAGACGCTAACACTTTGCGCCTATTTGACCACCCTACAGTAGACTATGATCCAACACGACATCACGGTCTCCAATCCAGTCCCCGCTATTTTAGGGGACAGTTCTCTCGTCCGCTCCCGGGCCTGTCTCTCGTCTTTACAGCGAATGCCCAGAACCGGGGTTTATGGCCCGTTTATCAGGTAACCCGCCGGCCTGTTTGTGTTTGTCTGCATTTTCATGTAAACGCGTAGCTCATAGGCCGGTTTAGTCCTC
>Ga0307510_10001963_pt1 | contig 23155 bp, 28 predicted proteins | sample 12_EM_MG_FD_207224 | JGI IMG/M metagenome (GOLD analysis project Ga0307510, IMG submission 207224) | Populus trichocarpa ectomycorrhiza microbial communities from riparian zone in the Pacific Northwest, United States - 12_EM | ecosystem: Host-associated > Plants > Roots > Unclassified | place...
TCGCAGTTGTGCCTGTCCCCATTGCCATGCTGCCTGATGCGTCGTCTTCCCTCCCTGTCCCCTCACTGGGTGAGTGCCCCCATGCCATTGCCATCTTGACTGATTTTTGCTGGCCAGCCTCATCACCACTCCTCTGCCCCATCACCCAGCACCCAGCACACCGGCCCCTGCCTCTTCGACCAATACCGCCGCTGTCAAGCTGCCAGTGGCATCAGGCCCATATATGGGCTACTCAGTGTGTCTTGCTTCACCCCTGACTCCCTTTTGCCTGCTCACGTCCCCCTGCATTGATCAATGCAGCCCACCCGCTCTTATATTTTCTTTTGAAACCACACACAGACTAATCTGTTGGTGATATAATACACATCCCAGTCTGTGTGGAAGTGTGCATCTGATTCACGGGTATTGGACCTGGCAAACGGTGTGGACTGATCCCTTTGGGCCACTGGTTCGTTATACATGGTGGTGGAGAGTGCAAAGGAGGGAGGGGGGGAGGGTGATATATGGTTGCACGCATATGATGATTCGAGATTCTACTTTTTTTCTGACTGTAATGACATCATAATCTATGCTTAATCTGAGTGTCTGTGCAATTTGAGTGCATCTTATTCTGAGCTTAAGCTGATGTGTGATAAGCTTGCATGTGAATAATCTTATCATAATGACAGTCTCAGGCAGAGGCCTATCAGTGTGTCTTTATTGTGTCTTTACCCATTCTCTTCAGAGTCAGATTGATAAGAAAACATCATATCATACAACCTCAGACAATGGTGTCATTACATCTATAATCTTACATAAAACGGATGTGAAAATAAAGTCACTTCCACAGTGACTTCTGGACCGACCCTCCAGTGCGATTTCTGCATATGGATGACCCACTTGGCCACCTTCCTGGTCAAACTTGGTAAGCAGTCATATTTTGCCACATCAAGATGGCCTTTGGGTACATCTCTGTACTGTTGCTTGCACCATCCCCAGTACTGTATCCAGTAGTTAGCCAATGTATGGGAATAAATTAAATCAATGGGATTCAACTTGCAGTGGAATTTTGGGAGACAGTTTAAACTAACTATTTGTGATCAGGGTTATATTTATTTAAACTTTTCTTTCAATATTTTCGAAATAATAAAACTCTTAGAATCAGTTGAAGGCACATCATTTCTCACGCGTTATCCATTTAACTTATCAGTTATCATTGTTTTTTGATATTTTTGCACCCATTGTCATGTCATATGGGAGCACCAGACTCATTATCACATGGTTTGCCCCACCCTTATCAGATAATTTTCAGCCTTTTCAACATTGGCATTGGATTCACAAGGGCAAATGGTGTTGATTCATATACTTTTCAATTGATTAACCCTAACTTTAGGGTTGGCCAACTATCAAATTTTGCAAAAAGTAAAGTAGTGTTTATTTTGCGTTTTGAACAAAAATACATCATTAATATTTTTTGTCAACTTTTGCTGTCTGGCACTGTAGTCCCGCCCATCGTTTTGAAGACCATTGTAGCAAGCAGATGCCCTGGAAGCATATAACTGAACATTATGTCTGCAAGGATGGAGAGGTAAAACTGTTGGTTGGTGATGGCTTGGACTATGCTGAAGGGAATGATGAAAATCATTGTGAAGGTGGCAGCAAAAGCAAATGCCCAGATCGGGAGCCCCACATGACATACTTCAATGCCGATGATGCCTAGGATGAATGAGGTGATGCCAAGAGCGAGGAACTACCAACAAGGAACCTCTGAATACTTGGCCATGAGTTGTGCATGAATGTCGGCTTTGTCCCCCAGGCTGCAGCGGAACCGGCGGGCAATATCTTTGCAGTACCAAAGGTAGGTGTGGACCACAACCGCGGGATAGGTCGCAAATATTGTGTCATATGTGAAAGTGTAGGTGATCAGTAGGAACATTGGAGAATATTGCCCATATTTCGCCGGGTTGAAAGTGTTGTTGGTGATAACTGCACTGAGGTTGTATGGGGCCCCAGTGTTGTTGAACACCATGCCAACAGATATGGGCATATACTGCGAGTACCATATGTTCTTGGCTATAATAGAGTGTGAAAAAAAAGTTGGAGGGCCAGATTAAGGATGTTCGGAGGTTGGCTGTTGGCGCCCTACTGTTGGTAGTGCTCGGCTTCATCAAAGACTGGAAGGGTCGAGGCCACCTGTTCAAACCCGAGGGCGAGCGCATCTACATTCGTAAACAAGGCAATGGCACCAGTCTGGACGGGCTATGACTGGTTACAATTGATTATATGAGGTCACTGACAGAGCCATGGCGATGAGGGAGTTCGCTAAATATGACTGTAAGCTAGCTGACAGGGAGAATAGAAAGCTTAGAGATATACCCAAGCTTATCTAGATGTGGAGTTTGTGGTGGGGACTGACACTGGCCAAGGTTGAACCTCCACATAATGATACTAGGCACCTTGCCACCATCTGTGCCATCACCCTCTTCATAATCAATGGAAAGGAGCAAATATGCTCTGTATGCTTGGCGCACATAAACTTCAAAGGCGGCTGTATGGATGATCAGTAGATATCACACCATGCAGTCAGCGCAACGAACCAAGAGTCAGCCAAGGGTCCTTATACACCAAAAAAGCTGGAAGCACATCGAATACTGTGTGCCTAGAGTCGCTCAGTTCTCTAAGAATCTCTGTTGCTGGAGCTCTGAGTGATTGTAAGATACCACTGCTCAGGAAAATACTGCTTTGCACTCACTTATTTTGACCAAGGCCAGACTCACCATGGTAGGTATTACCTAACAAAGCTTTGAGGACGGCCTCCATCTGTATCAGGCGTTCTTCATACAACGGCATTTGGCCGGGAATTAAGATCTCTCTTGCCTTAAGCAAACTTGGGTTGATGACCAGCCTTCAAGGGCAGCAAGGTTGCAGGTAACCTCGAAAAGAGGACTCTCCAAGTTGGATACAGGGAGGCCAGTCTTCTTGATGTGGTCAAGAATGGCAAGCACAAGCTTCGCTTTACTTTGGGCTTTGATGTGGCTGAGGACAAGGGAGATGACCTTGTCAAGGTCATCCTTGTATTGCTCCCACAAGCCGATTCTCCTCCGGTGTCCCTGTAGAGGGGACAACCACAGGTGATGGTATCGTCAATGACTGGGTGGGCCCAGTTGGTAGCAAGGCTACCGCCAGGGAAGTCATGGTTTGGGAAGCAGAAGCAGGCATAGGAGAGCTTGCCACCTCAGTTAGGACGGGCAGGGGAGCGGTGGCCCCTATGGGCCTGGCAGGCATCATAGCCTGACTAGCATCCTATACCGTTGGGACATCGGGAGGTGACCCGGAGGAATCATTAGTCATCTGACCCCCAGCTGGAGCTGAGGGTGGCATCATTGAGCGGCCTCCGACTGAAGAGTCTGCGGGTTGCTGTTCCATGGCCAGGGTCTGCTTACCTATCATGAAATCTGCCTTAGTCGGTGTCTTGTCCATAGAGCAGAGGGAGGGGGACAAGGAAGGGCTCCGAGTGTGGGAGACACTGCACAAGACCTGAGTGGGAGCTGGGCGACGTTCCTTGCGGTGTGTGCATGTGTCAGTCTTGGAGTGGACAAGGGAATGGGCCGCCACAAGCCTGGCATTCTTCTTGTGTTCCTCTGTCTCGATAGTTGAGTGCAAACTGCAACACATTCCTGAGGCTGTATACTGTCCTGGAGGTAGTGGTCTAGGATTTTTTTTAGCTGCAAGGCCAGGAATTCGGGGGTTGGACCTTTTGACTTCGAAGCTCCAATAGTGTTGCAGACAAGATCCTCAAGCTTCAGATGGCAACGACTGGAAAGTGTGGAAAGGATTGCAGTTGTCTCAGAATAAGGTAGATCTGAGTATTTCAGTACATCAGTGACTCAGAGACCTTTAAGAGATGGTGCCATGACTGGAGGGGGTTGTGAAGGAGGTTTTGGCAGATGCCATTCCACATGTCAGTAATCAGGGAAGCAATGAGGTGGAGCCACGCGGCACAAGACCTGGTAAAGTTGTTGGACAGGAGGCTGCGGACAGTGTTGATGGCAGTGGAGTTGTCAATGTCCATGACTACCAAAGGGTCAGGTTCGGGTTATGAGAGGGGTACAGAATTGCGGATGAGGGCAGGTTGGTGAATGTCTGACTGAACTGTATCTTTAGGCAGGAGATTGGAAGGGTGAATGTCGTGGTGGGACATAGTGGGCGGGGAGGCCATAGCCTGGGCGGGAGAGGGAGGGCGTTCAACAAGGTGGATAACTGTATTCAGTTGGATATGGTGTAGGCTAAGGACGACCAGCAGCTTTGGGGAGTAGTCTCGACCTACGGCCAATGGTGGTTGGAGGATGGAGTACGGATGTGGTGACTGGGCTGAATGCGTTTGTTGTGAAACCGGCCTTAGGTGATCGTCATTACTCATACGATACAGCCTTTGTAAGTTGTGGGAACCGGCCCTGGATGATTGGTGATCGGATGACTGATAGTCTTATTGTGCTTACTGATCTAGCTGGAGTCGCTTATTGATCGTAGTAGTATCTTAGTCATAGCATGTATCTGGCTTACTACGTCGTGATTAGTCATACTTGTATACGTAGTATAAAAGAGGTTCACTGCTGTCCCTAAGATAGCAAGTTGAATCTCCTGTCAATTCAACTCCTCTTCTCATCTCTTTCATATCACTAAAAGTGGGTACTAGGACGTCACTCTAGTATGGGAACCACTTCTTATACTCGCGACTACAACTTGGCAACAAGCTATCCACGCGACATACTGCCAAGTTAGGACAGCTTACTCAACTCAACACTGGATCAGTGTTGCCCTCACATTGTGGCGGTGACATGTTGAATGATGGTACCAAAGACATGTTCCTTACTATTGTAATTTCCTGAACACACCCATATATACAGCTCTGAGCTGGTAGCAAACTAGACATCATTCATTGTTGAAATGTTTAAAAAAAATGCGACATTCGCTCTCAATTGTAGGTACAAAAGTCCTTCAGAATGTTATCCATTGCAGCATCGGAATCGCCCTTGAAAAGACTGCCAAGGTTAAGACCTGATTTCGACCCCCCGCTCATGGCCGCTAATGGCATCGCCCACCCCTTAATGAAGTTGAGCCACTTCTTTTTGAGAATGAATTTGAGTGTTTGCAAGGCCTCCATGAGCATGGGGCTAATCCGGTTTCACTTTGCAGTGTCTGTCTCCTTTGCTGACAAGAATACCCTTTCACAGGGTACTGATGTGGCCTGGATTGCTAAGTAATCCATGGCGATCGCAAAGAGCGTTGGGTACTTGGTTTTATTAGCCTATTAGGGTGTGAGTTGTTGTGCCATACAATAACATGAACCTCACTCACCTCCCAAAATTTGAGGATGTCAGTCTGAAGAGAACAGAGCTCGCCCAATACATACTTCTGGTATTCCATCTCAACTGTGAACTCTTGAAGCAAAGATTTGGTTTCATAAGCGGAACACTTGACTTTGTATCACGTCGGAGGTGGAGGTGCTTGACCTCCAGGATGCGGAACGGGATTGACAGGGGAATTGGATACATTGACAAGCTGGGGTGAGGCCTGACAGTACTGGTGCATCTGCACAGGATATGTTTGTGATACATGATGAGCTGATAGACGCACTTACAAGTTTAAGAATGAGATGCTTTGATTCCTGGATATATGAAATTCCCCATTTGGCATCGATCCATGAGAATCGTATCGTAGGATTGAGGACTGTAGGTTCAAGTTGGCAGTCAGAGCGGTGACATATCAAGTATAGAAGAACTTACACATTGTGACAACGTATGCATCTGTCTTGTCTATTCGGATGTAGTATTTCTTGGCCCAATCCAGGCCGATGTCCATCCAGAACTTGAGACCATCATGTTGATCTCCAAGTTTCTCCCAATCTGTCATGAACATCTCAAAGTCAGAGATAGCGTGCGACAGGACAGGTGTTGACTCAGACGACATGCTTTGTTGAAAAGTGTGGGGGGTCTGTCATTCAATGAGTGTGTGCCTTTGGACCTGGGTCAAAGTAGTATACTTACTTGTAAAACCACTTCTAAGGCCTCCAGGATATCCCAATCCTGGTTTGACAACGTGTAATGCGAAACATTGTCTGCCACCCTGGTCTTTAAATACAAATCAATGGCCTATATTTGAGTAGTCTTTAGTCTTTACTGTCCTATTGCAAACAGCAAGCATGACTTACCGGTCGGAGTTGTCTCAGACGCAGCAGCATCATATACACCGAGTCCCACCTTGTCTTCATGTCTCTCAGAAGTTGCAGTTCTGGAATGTTATCCTTAACTTGGTTGCCATCACCATCCTTCTTCATGAACAAACTGAGCTTGTTGCCATCTACGATAATTTTCTGGAACTCAGTCCTGTGATTATCCGAAGAGCATAACAAACGAATGACCCTTCGAGCATGCTAGAGTGGGTCGCCTTTCATGGTGTTGACCCATGCCTTGGGCTTAGGTGGTTTACCTTGGCGGTTGTGGCAATGGGCAAGTTTCAACTTGTAGTCTTGATCACTGATGTCGTTATCATCCAAATCACAGGATTCATCCTCGGAGTCCAAGTCTGATTTATTCCTGGAGTCCAAGCCATTGCTGTGGTGAGTTAGATAGTTGGGGTCAAGAGGAACCTTGAGCTGCGAAAGATATGATTCAGGCGTTGAAGTGAAGGACGAAATGATGTGTGAAGAGCAGATGTTGATAATGTGGGCATAACACCAGACATGATGGTGCTGATGGTGAAAGCTAAGCGTGTCAGCTATCCCACGTTTGGTCAATATGTCCTGAATCCATTCCATGGCTGATGCATTATTTGAGGCGTTGTTGAGCGTGGGGTGGCTGACCTGAAATGGGGGTTAACATCAGCACATAGATATTAGAGAATAAATACCTTATTTGTAACACAAGCGCAATCAAGTAGATACATGATTGCCTTTGCTATGCTGCAACCTGTGTGCTTCTTCTTGAGGCGATGAAAGCCAATGAGTGAAGTCTTCAGTGAAAGGGATCCAGTTGACGCATCAGTGGCGATCCAGTGGCAAGTCAGCCCTAAGAATGATGCCATATTCCTGGCTCCCCAAACATCTGCTGTGAAACTGATCTGCCCGCAGGCTTCCTATCAATCAAAGTTAGCATAGAGGGAGGGGGGAAGGTAGAATGCACAAACTCATGGAAAGCTCCACTTTCAACACTCCGAATGCCTTCTTCCAATGATAAATTATTGATTCCCTCATCTTATCATGGTGAGGGATTTCAGAATCGGTGAGGGTTGGATGGAGGGTCAAACACAGGAGTTGAAACTCCAGCAATTCGACAACACAAATCAGCTGAAGACACTTTAGCATGAGAACATGAGATTGTCAAGACTTAAGACTTACCTTATCATTCGCAACAATAAAATTGGAAAGGAGTTCTAAGAACACCTCCAGAGAGAACGTTGGGATTGATGGGTTGCATACATTTCTGGCATTCTTGAGGAGGGCCCGATTCTTTACTTGAGTTGACAGCGGGTAGTTCCAGTGATCATTCTCCATGACCATCCGGTTATACTCAGCAGTATGGTACTTGTACAGATGCTTCCGAAGATTGGGGTTCGCAGTGTTAGGTGAATAAATATAATTGGGGGCAGCCCTGGGTATGTCAGCTTTTTGAATGGCGCCATATTTTTTCCTGCTAGTTTGTGAGATGATAATCACAATCAGGCAAGCACGTACATGCATGGTTTGCATACTTGTGCATGCGGCACGCTTGGGGGCACGTCACCGGCAGTCTTAGGGTCACCAATGGTCTTGAAGAAGTGGATGATGTCTAGGGAAAAACGAGAACTAGCATGCTGGGAATTGCCAGCACTGCTCCGTGAATCCAGCCCCTGCGGGCCATCTAAGCTAGGAGGTGCATTGTGTGTATCATCACCTTCTACATCTTTGAAACTGAATTCTTCACCGCTGTCAATTGGCTGGAGATGGCCAGCCTAACTTGATTAGCGAGGCCCAAGGCGAATATAGAACAAGGAACTCACCATTTGTTGGGTATGAGACAAAGGAGCACAAATGCAAGGACCAGAGCTTGGAGCCTTGGCAGCTTTGGCAGTATTCGTCGGGCGTTGAGACATGGTTGGAGGGGAAAAGATGAGACTTGTAACCATAAAATGGCCAAGGTGTGGTGTATTTCTATGGCCAAGTCACCAGCTGGAACCAACTTGAAGGGAGGTAGGTCAATTATGTCCAGGACCCTTGGGCATGAACACAACTTTGATGGTGATGGTGGGCGATGTGCAACAAAACAAGCTCATTTGGCTTTGCAAATACATTTGATATTTGGTGTGACCCTTGGGCGCGAACACGACTTTGATGGTGATGGCGGGAGATATGTGACAAAACGAGCTCATTTTGCTTTGCAAATACATTCAATATTTGGTACATGTGCACGTAAACCGACTTGAGCAAGTTCTGAACAACGACAAATGGTGTGAGGATGATATATGTGCAATTGGGTGACTCTGGCAAGGTCGATATTGCCGTGAATTGTGGGCACGGGAGAGGGGGACAGTGTGTGTGTGGGGGGGCACTAGAACCAGAGCAGAATGTGAGGCAGATGAAGATGTCGATGATGTGAGTGGAGTACAAACCTCGAAAAGGCACCCTGACCTGAGGATACCCAGTCCTCCCCTGATCTTCGTGTTTATCCACACCTTTCTTGACATCCTCATTGAATACTTTGTGACATGTCGTTGGCCAGGGCGATTCGAGGAAACACCTTACCTTGTCACACATCCACATCCCGAAAGGAGGCAGCTCCCGCACCCGCCAGTGTCATGGCATTCAAGTGTTGATGTGCCTGCTGCAACATTGCATGTTTGGGAGTCTCCTCGCGCCATGCAGGTATGCTAAAATTGAATCAGAAAGCTATTTTGATATGACTGCAGTCATGACACACCTGAATAAACGTAGCTTATATGACGCAATGGAGGAATGCTCAAAGGTAGGGCAGGACTTTCAAGAATAGGGGGATAGACATATAAGCCAGAATGACACGATGCGGACACCTGAAGTAGATACTCCCAATGAATAGACATTGTCATCAACACCGACGATCCCTGTATCTGTCCCATGAATCATCTCTTCTGCGGTCGTAATCACAAGAACGGTCCCGGTCCCGTGCGCTCTCTCGGCGTGGTGGAGAGCGTAAACGCGAACAAGGTGGCATCCTTGATACCGAGTCACCGCGCCGATGATACCACCCGGCAGGGGGTGGTGACTTGCAACAATCTGTAACCACTTCGACTGTGTAAGGGGCCAATCGTCATCTCTGCGAGACTGAGGTGGCAATACGGACTGGCTGTCATTGCGTCTGTGCCATGACAAGTCCCGACAGTGATAAGGCGATGGAGATGGCGTCCGACTGTCACCTCATCCACGACAAGGGGAATCCCGCCTGTATTGATGGGGTGGGGTTGATGAACAACGATATAAGTACCGGTTGCAAGAGTTATCTGACGCATCCGACTCGCTGTTGGAATCAGACGAAGAATCCTCAGAGGATGAGTCTGCGTCCGATGAACTGTCTGAAGATGATGACTTGGCCTCTAACATTGCCCGATGTTGTTCCATAATCAGGCGTTGTATCATCCTGGGTGTGAGAGTGCAGCCACCAAGAAGCGCACTTTGGCAGCGGGGCTGTAACCAGGCAGCAGTGGGAGGTCGGTCAGACATACGACATTGAGTGCCCATCAAACAAACGCAGGTCTAGGACATGAAAAAAAAGTGAGCCTGGAGGGACACCCGCTTGTTGGAGAGGGCAAGGACAGGTGTATGGCCCAAGGCTGAGTCGCTGCGCCAATGATACCACCTGGGGGGTAACTAGTGGTGACTTGTGATGATCACGGCTGTGATCACTTCGACTATCGTTGCGCTGACCGTCGTCTCTGCAAGGAAAGGTGGGGATGGGGACAGGCCATTATCGTGTTTGTGGTATGGTGAGTTCTGATGGTGACGGGCTAGTGGAGATGGCGATGGCGACCAATGTGGCGATGTTCGATAATGAGTAAGCAAAAAAGAGGTGGTTTAGGCGGCTTAGGCGGCTTAGCAGGCCCAAGCTGGCAGTGAGCAGCTCAGTGGGAGTCGGCTAAAATGGGCAGCTCAACCAGTTGCGGCTTGGCTTGGCTAGGGTTGTAGTCAGCTCCGGCTCCAGCTTCATCTGACATTTAGCTGGAGCTGCCGCAACACTAAACCAGCCACACTAGCTGAACTGGTTGAACGTGCTTGTGACCTGGACAAATATTGGCACATGTATGCCAAACCTCCAGACAGCCAAGGAAACCTTCATATTAGTGAATTATCTGTAAAGAACAGTTACACAGAAATCAATGCTACCTAGCATTCACCCTATGAACCACCTGTTCGACGGGCAAAGCTTACCCCGGAACAATGTCAATACCACATAGACAATCATCTTTGTTTCTACTGTGGACAGGAAGGACATTCTATTTTTGGATGTCAACACCCAGACAAAAAGCCACCCCATCAACCTATGATATGACAAGTGTTTCCCATTGAAGAAGACGATGACAAGATGGACCAATATGAAGTCCCATCTTTTCCTGCTTCTCCTCTATAAAGGTATCATATAGAGGAGAGGTGCAACTATCCCACTGCACCCCAAGAAAGATTGGTCTCACCCAATCTCCTAAGCTATGCCACGTACCCCCCCACACGATTCGGAATACAAGATCCCCAAGTTTTCAACTAAAGATCCGAATTGACCTTGACGGGAAACAAATTGATGCCCATGTGTTACTTGACAGTGGAGCCAAAGGGATCTACTGTAACACAAGCTTTATCAAGAAACACTTGATACCTACATATGCTATCAATCACCCCATATACCCATTCAATGTGGATGGGACAATTAATAAGCACGGGGTGATGCACCATGCCACCATCTTGCAAATGGGGATGCGTGTTGATCATGATCACTGGGAAACTGTTGAAGTGGCCACAACTAATATTGGCCAAAACGAGATACTCTTGGGAACTGACTGGCTACAAGCCCACAACCCAAGCATTGATTGGGGCATGAAAACAATCAAATTTGATTGCTGTCCCCCTCATTGTCATCCCAGTACGGTCGAAGCTCAAGATCGTTATAATCGCAACCCGGCCTTGCAACAACTACTGCCCTATGATGAATGGGAATCCCAAGACAACGATACCCTGGATATTACAAGTGAGGGTCTAGATATGATGCAACACATTAGAACCCATCTGGAACATTTCCTTCCAGACCTTGATGTTACTGTGTCATGCCACAGAATAGTCAAGGAATGAGTTGGTCACAGACTCACAGTCCAACTACTCAAGCCATATCCAGGTCGAAAGAACGAGTTGGTCACAGTCCAACTACCGCTTGAGAACAAGTGGGTCACAGTCCCACTACAAGTCATCCCAATCCATCACTACAGTTGGTAGACCATCAAGATAACCCCATGGTTGCAAGGACTATGATGTCAACACACCTTGCTCAACAGAAGCAAGTCAAACCCGAGGAAATCCCTCAGGAATTTAGGAAATATGCGAAAGTCTTCTCTGATGAAGAAGCACAAAGATTACCAAAGCACCAACCATGGGACCACAAGATCGACCTTATTCCAGGTCAAACAATGAAGAAAACTTTGGTGTACAGACTGACACCACCTGAGAAAATCGCCTTACAAGACTACATTACTGACAGTCTGAAACAAGGCACTCTCTGGCGATCCAAGGCACCAGATGCTTGCTCTTTCTTCTTCATTGACAAGAAAGATGGGAAATTATGCCCTGTCCAAGACTATCGACCCCTAAACGCGATAACTAAAAAGAATGCAGCCCCCATCCCTCTCATCCCAGAGTTAGTTGATAAACTCCTAGGGGCACGATTCTTTACCAAACTTGACATACGTTGGGGATACAATAATGTTCGTATATGTGAAGGCAATGAACACAAAATGGCTTTCAAAACACCCATGGGCCTTTTTGAATCTCTAGTTATGACATTTGGTCTATGCAATGCTCCAGCCACCTTTCAAACCTTCATGGACACTGAACTTGCGGATCTAATTGATATAGGTCACATTGTTGTCTATCTGGACAACATTTTAATCTTTGTGCATACCATCGCCAAAGTCACCAAATACACACACATGGTATTACAGTGCCTTCTGGACCTGGATCTCTATCTGCAACTTGCGAAATGCTCTTTTAACCAAACATCTGTGGAATATTTGGGTTTGATCATTTCTGAAGGAGAATTACGCATGGACCCTGTCAAAATAAACGCTGTCACAGATTGGCCTACACCAACCAAAATCAAGGACATACAAGGATTCCTAGGATTCTGTAACTTCTATTGTCGTTTTGTCCAAGACTACTCCGCTCTCGCCCACCCATTATTTGACCTTACAAAGAAGGACACACCATTCCTATGGGGACCAACTCAAGCTGATGCATTCCAGAAATTACAAAAGGCCATTACAATGTCTCCTGTACTCCTCCTACCTGATTACAGCAAACCATTCACCCTCATTACTGATGCCAGTGATTACGCTACTGGAGCAATTCTAGAACAGGAGGACGCTTTTAGACGATCTCATCTGGTGGCCTATTATTCCAAATCCCTACAACCTGCAGAACGCAACTATGAGATCTATGACAAAGAACTCTTGGCTATTATTCATGCTTTGACCCATTTTTGCCATTACCTCCAAGGCAATGTTTACCAAACAAAAAAAAATTCTGACCATGCCAACCTCAAATACTTCACAACGAAGCAGACTCTCACACGTCGTCAAGCATGCTGGTCCGTTTTGTTGGGAACTTATGACTACGTCATCATTCCAAAGCTGGGCAAGCTCAATCAAGCAGATGCTCTGTCCAGGCGTCCAGACCATAAAGAGGGGATAGCATCCGATAATGCCAAACGTGTTCTGCTTGATCCTAGCAAATTCTTGCTAAAACCAGAACAATTTCATCTCTGAGCTTTACATAACATGGCAATCCCCACAGGACTGGATGAAGACTTATGGGCATCACTAATAGATGTCATTGCCAAAGATAATTCCATAGGATTGGGACAGAAGCTCAAAGAGCTCATCACTAATGGACCAAGACAAGTCACCAAAGGATTACAAGATTGGAACTACAAAAATGAATTGTTCCTCCACAAAGGACTGGTTTACGTACCAGACAATGAGAATATACAATGCAAAGTTGTGCAACAGTTCCATGATAATATAATGGGACACCTGGGACAGTGGAAAACCGTCAAACTCATCATACATGAATATTGGTGGCCTGGAATCATGGAATTTGTAAAAGCGTACATCAAAGGATGCACTACTTGTCAAACCACCAAAATCAAGCCTCCAGTCAAAGTTCCACTAAAACCAAATGAAATCCCCTTGGGAATATGGGAAACAATTACCATGGATTTCATCATCAATCTTCCAATATCAAATGGATATGACAGTATCCTTACCATCGTCAACCGCCATAGCAAGGCTATCATCCTAGCCCCTTGTCACAAGACAATCACAGCTGAGCAAACAAGTCAATTACTAATTGATTATGTATGGAAATGCATGGGTTTCCCCTTGACGATTATCTCAGACCGAGGACCACAATTCGCAGCACAGGTCATACAAGAACTTTGGAGAAAACTGGGAATCAAGCAGAAATTGTCAACTGCATTTCACCCACAGACAGATGGAGAATCTGAATGCATTAACCAAGAAATTGAACAATACCTTCGTATTTGTGGAAACTTTCAACAAAACGATTGGGCCACATTACTTCCCATCATTGAATTTGCACACAACGCACAACCACATTGTAGCACACACAAATCCCCCTTTGAAGTCTGGTATGGGATACACCCAACCTTTAAACCCCCATTACAACTACAAACCAGACTACAAAGCACGGATGAATGTGTTCAATATCTAGAAGAAATGTGCAAAGAAGTGACTGCAGCATTATACCTTGCAGCACAAGAAATGAAGAGTGGAGGCCCCACTAAACCATCACATACATTCCATAAAAACGATTTGGTACTCTTGGAAGCCACCAACCTACAGACTACCCACCCAAAGGCAAAACTTGCACCACAACGCTATGGACCTTTCAAAGTCATTTGGGCTTCACCAACAAACTGCAAACTTGAATTACCACCGCAGATGTGAATACACCCAGTATTTCACAACTCCCTGTTTAAACCCTACACGGAGACCACTGCACATGGACCTAACTTTACACGACCCCCTCTGGAAATAATCAGAGAAGAGGAAGGTCACTACAAAATTGAGAAAATCCTCCAATCACATCCTACAAGGAATTGCAAAAGCATGCAGTACCTAGTCCACTGGAAAGGCTACACAGAAGCCGACCATACCTGGATCCCAGCCAAAGAACTAACACATGCCAAGGAACTTGTTGAACAATTCGAAGCTACACAGAAAGCTGCGCAGAAATCCAAAGAGGGGATACAAGCCTTGCAGGAGCAAGGGAAACCTAAAGAGGGGATACTGTCGTGGACGAAGTCCACGCCATCTAGAAATCCAGTCCAAACCCCCATGAGTCCCACAAGAACCACCCCTAAACCGAGCTATAGCCAAATGGCTATCTGATGCCCTCCTGAGCCTACAACAAAGCCTGGTCAACAACCAACAACCAAAGGGAATCTTCGACCACGTGACCCTAGGAAATCCCCACCCTGTAACCAAGCACGTGACCCACCATGTGACCTAGCACATGACTCATCACGTGACCTACAAGCCCTCAAGCAAGCACATGACCTACCAGCATGTGACTGTGGGAATCCAACATATGACCTACCAAGGGATTGGTCATGTACACGATCACCTGATCATGCGCGCTTTCTATGCGCGTCTTGTCTGTTGATCCACATATGGAAAACCGTGGGAATGATCAATGGTTGATTAAGAATCAACGAAGTTACAAGACTTTACTGCAGAACTGTGGCACAGTCTGCAGTACATCTATTATTAGTTTGTGTCTATTCTTAGCTCAAATCTCACCTGTCTCTTGTATTATTACCTGCCCTAAAGGGGCACATGTCCACCTGTCTCTTGATATTATGCCTACCCTTAACTACACACAGACCACCCTGTATTAGTATATAAGACCTACAAAATTATACGAACAGTCCTCAGACTGTTCTCTTGTCACCCCTTACATAATAACTGCCACTAAGTGATTAAACAACTATAATCCTTGTTTATCCTTTTCCCCTTTTTCTCCTTCAAGATCTAAGCTCCCTCTCCTTCAAGCTTGATGTTGTCAACCCTTGTGGATCAGTCACCTTCAAACCCCCATCGTTGTCATGTTCCACTACACCTACGTAGTGCATTCCCAACACTTGCAAGGTTTTGTGAGTTTTTGGGTTGTCAATTTGAGATGTTCAATGGCTTGAGGGTGAATAAAACATTCAGTAGCACCACAATCTAGTAGTGCCTTTTGATTGACTTGTTTTGTTTTGGTTCATAGCTGAAAGGGGACTTGAATTGCATGATTTCAAGATATATACATAGAACCAGAACTATTCAGAACTGCCTGAGTAAGAGCCATAGTACTCAGGTGCCAAGAAAATCCATATCTTCTCCCATGGAGCATATTTCATCCATGAACACTCCACGATCTTCCTTGGTTAGGCATGCAACTCATGCAGTAAGAGACACAGTTGGGGCAAAAGAGGAGTTGTCATTGGAGGTGGTTGATTGACTGTCTTCTATTTGGACAGTATGAGCGCATGCTAGTTTTCTGGGACAGTCGCACACAAGGTGACCTTGTTTTCCACAGTGGAAGCATTGACCAGTCCTGCGATACTTCTCTTTCTCTTTTTCAGTTGTGGCCTTGCGGACTACAGAAGTGTCCATGGCATCATGGTTTCAGGGAGGAAGATGTGGTCATGGGGGCTGGGTGCCATTTCCTTGACCATGCTAGTTCTGATTATTGGAGTTGGTGTTCCCTCCTGTGTTAAGGCTGCAACAGGCCTTGATAGTACAACTTGTACTAAGATTTGAACTGGTGGCAAGTTTATTGAACAAGTAGAGAGTCGCTTAGGACTGCTAAGGACGATTCCTGAGTTTACTGGGCAAGAGAGGAGGACTATGAAGGGATTGACAATGGTTGTATTGGAAACCAAGTCAAACTTAGGGCTTGACTGTTGAAATACTGAGTGCTTATATACAGGCATGTCCGCACACAGACCAAGGTTACTAGGAGAGGTACTACTAGTAATGACAGAGCTATCTGTATTGTCATGATATCCACGGCCAAGTGCTGCGGTCTGTATGAGTAGAACAAAGGGGATGAAGTGAGAGCGAAATCAGATGTCAGGGGATTGCCTAATCTATCCTTAACCAGGAACTAGTAATGATAGGTCATTTCAAGAAGAGAAGTATTGTCATGATACAATCATGACAATGAAGTTTGAGATTGATCCAAGGCGATCTGGTTGCCGCGTGCCCATTATGGTCTAATGGGCATCTGAAGTAAGCAGCTACCCTTTATGGTAGTCAGATTTGATGGTGACCCAATTAAGGGCCATGTCACTATCCATGTCTTCTGTGGAGCTCTGCGTGGCTGAGGGATTGTCTGCGGACTCTCCTGAAGAGGTCAAATGGTAGCCCTGACTCTGGGGCAAGGTGCTGTCAATGGGTGATGAGGCAGCAGGCATGATTGACTGGTAGCTGCCTTCTCTACTGGTACGTTGGTATATAGGTGCGGATAAGGGACTTGTGGGTGACAGGGAATGCTTGCAGGACACAGGACTGCTGGGCTGGGTGAGGTATGCTTGCCAGGGTTTGATAGGTGACTCTTCCAGGGATAAGGTATGTGTCTGGCCTCCGGGGACATTGGGTTCATAGTAAGTGATTGGTTCTGGCTCTAAAGGCAGTGTATCCTCCATGGGACTGTCTGGGTCTTCCAGTGGGTTCTCTACTGGTTGTGGCTCTTGGTACATCTCCATTGAGGAGTACTCCCTTCGGTGGATGTTCCACAGGATAGGGATGAGGGGCTCAACTGGTGGCTGGACAGGTGACGGTGTAAGTGGTCGTGTAGTGGCATCTTTGGATGGGTTACTGGGTGGTAATGGCAGTAGGACTGGTAGAGGTTTGGCTAGGGGCTTTGGAGTGGTTGCTGAGGGGTATGAGGGAGGTGAAAAATAGGGTGGATTGTAACAGTCTGGGGGTGATAGGCTGTGCTGATATTCTGGCAGATGTCTAGGAGGTAGCATAGCTCCTTTCCGAAGCATAAGGTGAACCAGGGATCTCAGTCCAAGATTATCTTCTTAGGTAGGCCATAATGTGGCAGGACTTGTGTCAGGTAGAGTTGCGCGACTCCTTCAGAGTCTATGGCTTCTTTGCAAGGTAGGAATATGGATGCTTTGCTGCAGTCTGTGTCTGTGATCATTAGGATAGTGTTGTGGCCTCCAGAGGGCAGTAGTTTCATGATAAAATCCATGGCAATGGTCTCAAAAGGACAGGCATTTTCAACTGGGGTGATTGGTGACAGTGGTGGATGGCTAGGATGAGTGTTTACTTTGTTCATTTGGCAGGTTGCACATCCTCAGATGTATTCAGTAATAAAGGCTTTCATGTTGGGCCACCAATAGTATGGCAAAATTAATTGCAGGGTTTTGGAAATTCAAGGGTGGCCAGCAGTTAATTGGTCATGAAAGAGGGATGTTACTCCCCTCCTAAGTTTGTTGTCTGCCATGACAACCAGTGCATTTCCATAGTAATAGTGAGTTCCATCTGCTAGGGTGATTTGCTTGAATGCTGCTGTCCAATTCTTGAGTTTGCTTTGATCTTGATATTGCACTAGCTTGATTTTGCTGTCCAGATTGCTTTCTAGTGTGTCCCAATCCATAACTTGGATGTTTTCTCCATCTCTACCAGGCCTCCTGTTTCTGGGGTGACTCCTGTCCATAGAGGTTCCTCTGATACTTGTATGGTGCTCACAGAAATATTTTTCTGGCCATACAGTGATGTCTTCATTTTCTGGGTTGCTTCCATCATCATGATCTTTGTGTCTTGATAGACTGTCTGCTCAATTTGAAGCTCCTGGCTTGTATTCTAGTAGCATGTTGTACTGCTCACGTTCTGGTAGATATCCAGCAACATGTGGTCCAATTTTCCTGGGGTCATGATAGTAGCAGAGGTTTGCGTGGTTGGTATAAACAAGTACTGGTTTCTCAGTACCATTGAGGAGATAGTCCCAATTCCTGAGGCCATGCATGATGGCCAGGAATTCCCTGTTGTAGATTGGATAATTCTGTTCTGTGCTGGTGAATTTCTGGGAGTGGAATCCCACAGGGTGTTGTGGTCCTGGTTTCTCTGTTCCATTGGGCCTCTGGATAGGTTGTCCTCTTTGATATAATATGTGTTACAATCCTGGGCCCTATTTTTCATTTTTTTACCTTTCCCATCTACTTGTTTTATGTGCTCAGTCACTCATCTCCCACTCATTCCCTCACATGCCACTCAGACCAACATCCAGTCACCTGACAAGTCACCTGATGAGTCACCTGATCATTCTGCAGTCATTTATCACATGCTACTGCACCGCAGTCTGCAGTATCACCATTTAACCCATTATAGACTGCCAGCTCATGATGGAGTTATATTTAGATTGCCAGCTCATGATAAACCTTACTATATATGACTCTAGTATTCTGTGACTCCTGTTACCTGTGACCTTCTACTTGTCACGGACTGCCCTGCTTACTTAAATTCTTTCCTTCCTATTCTGTCTTCTCTCTCTGTTTCTATCTGTGACTCTGGGCCGCTTTGCCCATCGCTTACCTAACTTACCTATGGACTGTTCTCACATTTTCTAGAGACTTCCATACACTTCTATGTGTGTCCGTTCTATTCTATGACCTTCTATGGTCTTCTCTCTTCTTCTAGTAGCTTCCGTCTGTACATGTATATATACTGTACCAACTAGCATAGAACAGCTTTCTTAAGCTTGTTCTTTTTGTGCAATCAGACTATTGACTGGTCTCTTCTCACTTTCGAACATGTGCAGCTTCCAATGAATAATCCCCTCTGCATTAGTCAGCCTTGCTGCTAATTGCCTCTGACTCTCTACATCTTAAGATCACATGCTAGTGTCTCGCTTGATTCCAAGTCACGCTTGACTTGTGTAATCTTTGCTTGTCATCCTCCTTGTCACATGATGCCTCACATGACTGATTTCCCCTTTGGGAATGACCCCTCTCCAAAATCCATCTTTGTAACCTTGTCCAAGATCCCCGAACCCCAAGATCCCCAACTCAATCTGACACAGTGGTCTGACTGTGACACTACTTGTATATAAGTGCTTGTATGTTTGACAGTTAGGCCCTATGCCTAACTTGGTTTTCAATCCAAGACTTGTAGCTTCCACCCAGAGACTCCCAGAGTCTAAAGCCTTATCCCCTGTCACTTCAAAGTGCCATTGAAGCTCTTCCCCTCTTATCTTATTACCAGAACACTCAGAAGTCACCCTTATCATCTGGGGACTTACTTATTATCAATGTAGGCAACCATTACCGCCCTACTCTTGTGATCATTGCCTTAGGAGGATTCCCCACTGAGCAATCCCAGTCGTTGCCAAAACCAAACCACACATGTTGTGTCTTTAAGGCCCTTGGACCTTAACACAAGTTAGGCGTTCCTATGAGCTCTTGGAAACACAGAGCTACTCAAGTATCATTGTGGTGACCACCCAGTCATACGGAACACTCAGCAACGAATTTATTCAAATCTTTAGGAGACAACAGGACGATCTCCCAGAACATGTCAAAGTTAACGCATACTTTGACAATCAAGGACCAGGACATCCCAATACCAGATACTACCTTGATGTACCAACAAAGACACACACTCCTATTGAATTCATTGAAGCAAACGACACCTACTACTAGGTCAAGCTTATCTGGAGACAAGACACTTGGCAAACTAGCCAAAGAGGAATATACAACAAACCACTTGTCAGCTGGTGGATTGAATCAGACCCTCAGCACCCAAACCACATATCCTACGTTCAAGAGGCCAGTGTCCCTCTTACTATTGCAGCAGTTACCACAGCACTTCAACAGCTTCCTACCTGCCCCAACACCCCAGATCATCCAACCGTAATGGAAGGACAACAAGAAGAAGTTAATGTTGCTACTGGCCAAGTCCAGCAAGATGCACAGAGGATCAATGTTATCACTAACTCCTCTAATGGCGCCCTCAAAGAAAACCCTCCACCTATGTTCAATAGAGACAGAGCTAAGACCTGCAAGTTCCTACTCAATTGGGACCTATGGGCAGCAATCAACCAAACCAATGATACCATGAAGAAGCCCTTCTCCAGGATTGTTGCCATGCTCAGCTACATGGACAGCACTTGTGTAGATGCCTGGAAGGAGGAACAACTCCAGAAACTCAAAGAAGAAATGGATGACAGAGCCCTAGAGACAGATGAAACTCTCTGGGACCACTTCCTTGAAAGATTCAAGAACACCTTCGTTAATCAGAACCATCAATCTGAAGCTTATCAAGAGTTATGCAAACTCAAGCAAGGCAAAAGTCTTGACAACTTCTTTGCCAAGTTCAAGCAGCTTGCACATGAAGCTGATGTTCCCCTAGATGACAAGGGAACCATTGAAACCCTCAAGCATGCTATGACCAAAGGACTCACCAGCGCCATCATTAATTCCCCCACCTTCAACCCTACTGCAGAGGTCCCCTGGACCTTCAAACAGTGGGAAGGACAGGCCCGCAAATCCCATCCCAAATGGAAGGCAGCAGCCAAATTCACCCAAATATGTCAGGGACTCTTCCAAGCTTTCAAACTTTCCCCCAAGCAGATCTGCTGGATTATGGCTGAACGCCTCTAAGTCAGAATCCATGCTAGAGATGACAATGTTGGTCCTGTGTGTGTTGAGTTGTGTTTGAATAGAGCTTTGCTTGTGAACCAAATCAGGTGGGCTTGATCGGCTTGATGGAAATGCTAAGCCGGTTTGTCTGTGAATTGCAATCATGAGATGTGTGGGGGTGAATCCTTTGCAGACGACTTGAATTAGGATGGGGTACTGTAAGCAGTAGAGTAGCCTTGTTGCTACAATCTGCTGAGGTTAAGCCCTTTGTTCTACAGATTTGTTTGGCCTTGTATGGTTGAATGTCTCTCTCTTTGTCTTTTTCATTCAAGCCAACAACTTGAGGGCAGGTTCAGATCAGACTTGAGTCAGAAAGTGTGATATTGTTTAGGGCTGGACTTTGTATGCAGTTTGTGAAAATAAAAAGAAAACCACAGCACCCAGGATTCCCACATGGTCCCCCACCATGGTACAAACTAGGCAGCACTCTGGTTAACTGCACAGATCAAACAGGATGCAGTGCTTTCAGAGTCCTATGGCCATGGATAACACATTTTGTGAGGAATGACTTATGTCCATACTTAACCCTTTTACTGCAACTTATCTTTCTGCTCCTTAGAGAGTTGATATATATTGATTACCATTAAATGACTTATGTGTCAGTATGCCGCCTCATTATGGTATGCTTAAAAGGGTACACTAGTAATACATTAGTACACCCTAGTAATGTATTAGTAGGCTTAAAAGGGTGCCCTAGTAATACATTAGTACACTCTAGTAATATATGAGTATGCTTTAAAAGGGTACCCTAGTAATCCATTAGTATGCTTAAAAGGGTACCCTAGTAATATATTAGTACACTCTAGTAACATGTTAGTACACTTTAAAAGGGTACCGTAGTAATGTATTAGTATGCTTAAAAGGGTACCCTAGTAATGTGTTAGCATGCTTAAAAGGGTACCCTAGTAATACATTAGTACACTCTAGTAACATGTTAGTACGCTTAAAAGGGTACCATGGTAATCCATTAGTACACCCTAGTAATATATTATGTTAAGGCTCCAATGGGCCTTGATAGTACGACTTGTACTAAGAGGTGAACTGGTGGCAAGTACTTTGAAGAGGTAGAAGTCTCTAGTGTTGCTAGAGACGACTCTGAGTTGCTTATGTAAGAAGTGGGTGAAACGGGGAGGCACTAGGGAGCTTTCAAGAGCATTGGTATTGGAAACCAAGTCAAGCTTAGGGCTTGACTGTTGAAATACTGGGCGCTTATATACAGGCAGGCTCGTGCATGGACCACTATCACTAAGGTAGGTACTTCTGGTCAAGAGGCGTCTGTCTGTATCGTATGAAGGTCTGCAGATAAGTGCTGCGGTCTGTATGAGTCGAACAATAGAGCATGAGCAAGAGCAAATAAGATATGGACAAGTTGCATAATCAATCCTTAACGGGAGAACAATGGCAGTGGGCGCTCCGAAAAGAGAAGCGTCGTCATGATGCAATGACGACCACAAGGTTTGAAGTTGATCCAAGGAGATCTGATCTCCGTGTACCCATTCTGGTCTAATGTGGCAGCTCCTAGCCAGCCGCAGGTTGTGCTTGTAGGTGCACAACACCTTCGTGTGCTATAGCACTGCCTGGCTTCTGCGCGTATCCTTGGTGAGGCGATAGGGCCTCTAGCAGTAGTCAGGCCGGTGCCCTGAGCTACCAGTCCTTGAGTTGGTCGAGTACAATGGGTTGTGTGTCTTCTGGTTGCACGCAAGCGAGGTACAAGCAATGCGCGCATGTGTCGGTATACCAGTACTTGGGCTAATGCCTTTAGTGTACAACCTTGGGTGTCTGTCTTGTAACACGAGTTCTACGAGTTGTCCTCTACCCTTGATGGAGGTAGAGACGCAAAGATAGATGGTTCACAAGTTAGAGAGGGAAGACGCAGACAAGGGAATTTGGGGTAACGATGATAGGATTGCAAGACTCAAGTCAAGCTTAAGGCTTGACTGTCCAGAAGTACAGGTCTTATATACTACCTGGTACTAGTCAGTATGAGTCATCGTATGACCTAGTCATAGTACAGTAAGTGGTCAGTCATTCGTACAGTAAGCAGCTGAGGGAGTCAGTAAGAGTTGTATACAGTCGCTCAAAAAACTGTCCCAATGTTTTGCCATTTTGGAAAGAGTGACTTGGAATAAATCAAATAAATTATGAAATATTGTGAAAATAATATATGTTATATTACATCATCTTGGCTTTCGGAA